>TARA_R110001583_G_scaffold187525_1_pt1 | contig 12686 bp, 14 predicted proteins | sample TARA_R110001583 | Tara Oceans TARA_R110001583 (sample SAMEA4398432) | marine metagenome | biome: Polar Biome; feature: [MES] marine water layer (ENVO:01000295) within the mesopelagic zone...; material: water (ENVO:00002006), including particulate matter (ENVO:01000060) such... | reverse complement strand
AAACTGAAGAAGACTTTCAAATACTGTTGGACTGGTTGGAGGAAGCTGAATTGGACCGCGTTGGCTGCTTTAAATACAGCCCAGTCGAAGGAGCAAAAGCGAATGATTTACCGGATCACGTGCCGGCAGACATACAGCAAGAACGCTGGGATCGCTTTATGGCTAAGCAGCAAGAAATCAGCACCCGTAAACTGGCTCGTCGTATTGGTCAGCGCATGACAGTACTCATTGACGAAGTGGATGACGAAGGCGCTATCGGTCGCTCTATGGCCGACGCACCGAATATCGACGGCATGGTGTACTTAAACGAATTCACAGATTGTGAACCAGGCGATTTTATTGAAGTCGAAATTGACCATTCCGACGAATACGACCTGTGGGCTTCGCCGATCGAAGCTTAATTTGTCATAGTGATTGGCTAGTCCTGGAATAAAAATGCCCGCAAATTTGCGGGCATCTTTATATTTTTTAATGCCTTTACGCCGTTAATAATCCTGCTAAATCTTCTTGGCTGGGCATAAACCAATACGATCCTGTTTGCGCGTTACTGTAATCCATCATCGCATCAGTAACGCCATCATCTTTACCAAGCATACTGTCGATCACATGCTCGAAGCGAGTTTGTTCGCACGCAAATGCCAAAAAGTACAAGCCATAATCACTGGCATTGCCGTACGGTGTGCCGCGGCGATACATTTTCATTGGAGTATCATTAACATCAATATCAGTGCGCGCAACATGTGAATTCGGCGGCATAGCTGCGCCTTCCATTTCAATATTCGTTTCTTTTGTACGACCCATAACCTGCTCTTGTGCAGGTACACTTAGTTGCAAAAACTCAGGCAGTTTATGCGTCCATTTTTGGCCAAGCACATAGGACCCACCGGCACCCAATTGCCCCTCAGGTACAACGGCGGCTGTATACCGTTTGTCACCTTTTGGATTACCCGTGCCATCCACAAAACCGGTAATTATGCGCGCATCTGGCGTTTTATAGCCGTTAAGATCTAAGGTTAACTCGGCTATCGACGCCATTGCTTGACTAACTTGAATAATTGCGGGCATAACATCGCCCGAGGTCTCACCATGAATCCAAAACAAGATATCTTGCTGATTGGCGGGCATTACGTAACCCTTTACTGAAACGTGTTCAGTAAAATCACTCAACTGAGCCGGGCGCCATTGCGGGCATATCACGTCCCAGCATCTCGATCCGAAAGCAACCGCAATGCACGCATTTGAAATATGACTAACCGCCAGATTTAGGGCGTGTTTAATATCATCACAAGTCAGATCAACCTTAAGCGTATATTCTAAATATTGCGCACGATTACCCGGTTCTTCAAATAGACCGTGTTGTGGTGTCATAGTTTCATCCATAGCAAAGTAACAACTGGCTAGATGATACCTTAACCACAACAGTGTTTCAGGCGATTTTATTATAGGCTTTAGCCCATTCAATAAATCTCTCATACAATAAAGAGCGACTGAAATAATAGCCCTGAATACATCCACAGCCTATATCACTCAACATCAGCAATTGCGCTTCGTTTTCTACTCCTTCAGCGGTCACTTGCATATCCAGTACATTGCACAAAGCAAGAATTGCTCGACAAATTTCAACGTCACTTTCGTCGTAAGGTAAATCTTTAACGAAAGAACGATCTATCTTAACTCGATCAATCGGCAAGTGTTTTAAGCGGCTTAATGATGAATATCCAGTGCCAAAATCATCAATCGCTAACCGCACTCCGAGAGCTCTTAGTTGTTCTAACTGATTTCGTACTCTATCGTTTGATTGCAAGGCACTCTCAGTAATCTCCAACTCAAGATTGGCTGCATCTAGATCATATTTTTTTAAGGCGGCTGCAACGGTATTACAAAATGACGTATCACATAATTGACGTACGGAGACATTCACAGCAACCGAAACATCTTGAATACCTGCGTCAAGCCATCCTCGAACTGCTCGGCAACTTTCCTGCAATACCCAAGCACCTATGTTAATGATAACTTCACTTTGTTCGGCAATGGGAATAAATCGATCAGGAGGAATAATGCCTAATTCTGGATGATACCAACGACACAAAGCCTCTGCACCGCGTACACGTTGATTAGTAATATCAATCAGTGGTTGGTATTCCACGGTTAGTTCGTTATTATTTAACGCCTGCTTTAAATGGCGCTCGATACGTAATCGTTCACTAGATTCCATTGCTAATACAAAATCGTAAAAACAGACTCTATTTTTTCCTTGATGCTTTGCTTCAAACAAAGCTGTATCGGCCGCTCGCAATAACTCATCAAAATCTTTAATGGATGGCTTTGATATAGCTACGCCGATACTAACGGAGACCTCCACAGTTTCGCGATTTAATTCAATAGGCGCCTGTACTGCACGTAATAGTTTTTGCGCCATCTTGCGTAATCCAGCCTCTCCATCCGCGTCCTGAACAACTATAACAAACTCATCGCCACCAATCCGCGTAACAATATCGCCCTCACGTACTGAGTCCTGAAAGCGTTGCGCCAATATTTGCAAAAGACGATCACCTTCCGAATGTCCTAATGTATCATTAACGACTTTAAAGCCATCTAAATCCATATACAGCACAGCAACCGAGACGCCGCTTTCATCACGACTAGCCATGGCATCTTCTAGCACTCGCTCCATATGCACTCGATTACCAAGCCCAGTTAATGCATCTAGGTAAGCCATTCTTGCGAGATTTCTTTCTGCTCTCCTCAACTCAGAAATATCGGAAAAGGTGAATACATAGTTAGTTAAACTACCAACTTCATCGTAAACCGAGCAGACATGTTCCCAAGCAGGAAATCTATGTCCACTTTTAGTAGTGCAACCGATCTCACCGCTCCAGAAGTTTTTACCTTCATCTTGCAGTCGTGGATAAAATTGATCGCTATGACGACGAGCGTGAAGGAAGTCATCTGGATCCAACCCTGCGACTTCATTTATTGAATAATTTGTAATTTTTTCAAATGCAGGATTAACAGAAATAATTTTTCGGTATTCATCCGTAATAATAATCCCCTCAGATGTGCAATTAAAAACAGCGCTTGCTTGACGAAGCTTTTCATCAGCTTTATATCTATCGTCAACATCTTGCGCAACGCCAACCACTCGGTAATTACTGTCTGACCATAAAAATAAATTAGCGAAAAGTTCTATACGCCGGTATTCATCATCGCTGGATTTACGCATACGAATCGTACGACTAAAGTGAGCAGAGTTTTCAACATCCTGCTGAACTGCAACGCGATCTTCAGGGTGAATATGTTCCAAAAGTATATTCAGCGGCTGAGAAATAACACCAGGAGGATTAGCAGCTACTCTTTCAACCGTATTACTCAGAGTAGACGGCGACTCCCACTCCCAAACGCTCATATGAGCAGCATCAAGCGCTAAACGTAAGCGCTGTTCAGAGAGGCGAATTTCAATATCAGCATCGTAGCGCGCAAATGCAATGCGGATAGTCGCATCCACTTCACGTTTTTCGAAAGGCTTAACCAAATATCCATAGGGCAAACAATTGCTCGCGGCATCCAAACTTCGATTATCGGTATAAGCAGTAAGGAATACGACGGGGAGTTGTTGCTTTTCAACGATAATTCGCGCAGCTTCTGTTCCTAGCATTGCGGTATTTAAATGAATATCCATGAGTACTAAATCGGGTTTCAATTGCTGCGCCATTTCAATTGCATGTTCACCACTAGCAGCCGAGCCAACAACGATATAGCCCAAATCGACAAGCGTTAATTCTAAATCTAATGCCGTTATTTTTTCGTCTTCGACAATTAATATTTTACGATGCTTCATTCGCTATCTCCTGCGAGATTCAGCATTAAACGAAAGCATGTACCGTCAAAATCTAACACTTCGAGGATCCCATCCATTTGATCAACTAAGCCGGGGATTAGTCTAAAACCTAATGAACCTCCTATACCTAGCCGACATCCTTCCGGCAATCCGACGCCATTATCACTGATAGTTAAAATTGCACTCTGCGCTTGTCGCTCCATCACTAAATTAATATGACCAGAATCGCGACCTACGAAAGCATGTTTAATAGCATTGGTGATCAACTCATTAACTAATAAACCGAATGGTAATGCATGTTCCAAACTTAAAAAACATGATTCATTATTAGATTCTACCGTCATAGTTATTCGATGAAAGGCGTTAGAATAACTGCGACGCAATAGGTCACTTAATCGTTGTAAGTAAGCAACAGACTCAACTTTATCGAAGTTCTTTTGTTCGTAAAGTAACTGATGGATAAGGGCCATCGCCTTAATTCGACTCTGACTCTCTTCAAAATGAATCTTAGCTTCCTCAGGCACACTCCGTGCTTGTAGACTGAGTAAACTCGATACAACTTGAAGATTATTTTTTACACGATGGTGAACTTCATTTAACAATGAGGTTTTTTCAGTCAGCGCTCGAATCAAATTCTTTTGGATATCTTTTTGGATAGTGATGTCCATAACCGTAGCTAATATTCGAGTACCACCTTCGAACTTTAACGGTGTTAAAGCAATTTCAACTGGGAATAAATCGCCTTTTTTGGTCTTAGCATAGAGTTCCCGCATTGATGCCATTTCACGGGCTTGAGGTGCCGCCTGATAGCCTTCGCGTAGAGCTACATGTTGGTTTCGAATACTGTCGGGAACTAAATTCTCAATAGTTAGTTTGCTAAATTCATTGCGCGTATATCCAAACATCGACGCCGCTCGGCTATTCGCTAAAAGAATATGTCCACGTTCATCGATCATGATTAATCCATCCGCCGTCGACTCAACCACACGACGAAAGCGTTCCTCGCTGTAACGCAGCTGCTGCTCACTTACAACCCGCGCAGAGACATCATTTCCTGATGGGATTAAATGCGTAATTTCACCTTGTGCATTCCGCAAAGGTGACAGCATAAAATCAATGGTCATTCGACTATCGCCAGCCATTCTAACGACAACATCATAGCGAACAACATTGCCAGCTCTCGCGCTTTCTACGGCATCACGGAGTTGTTGCTGAATGGCAGGATCATAGTTCCACCAATAGCAATCCCAAAACTTCTTACCTCTTACGTCATCGACAGTAATGCCGGCGGCTTCAATCGGCGACTTGTTAGCATCAACAACTGTGCCATCTGGTGTCAACATGCCCACAAAGGTAAATAAACCATCAAGTACGCGGCGCACTAATTCATTGGATTCTTTTTTAGCTTGCTCCAATTCATGTTCAATCGTCCGATTTACAGCAATTGCCAGTATCCCGACGGTATTACCGGAGTCGTCATTGATGGGGAGATACGATGCTTTCCAAATGCCGATTCGTCCAATGGTGCTTGGTGTTTCGCCCTTCACCTCAATATCGACCAAGCCTTCGCCTGTGGTGAGCACCGTTTGTAAAGCTGGAACAATTATTGGGGCAAGCTTGGGTAGAATCTCACTAACAGAGCGTCCTATATGACCTTCAGCTGATACGCCATTGAATTGAGCCAAGGTTGAATTAATAGAGCGGTAGCGAAGTTCGGTATCAAGAACAGCGACCCCCATATCAGAATGATGTAAGAAAGTATCAAATGCTCCGGACTTCAGTGCTAGAAAGCGAGCGTCCGATGCTTCTTTTAACTGACTAATACTGCCGGTTTCTTCCATGCTCTCCCCTCAATACTGACCTATCTGCACAAAGTATAGTCGACATTCATCAGACGTTAGAGCTAACCTTCTATTAACAAGTACATCAATTAGAAGGTCGACATCATTGAGAGGTTGGTGACAACACGAATATTTTGCGCCTCACTTGATTCCTATACGTCCCGGGCGTCACAGCCGCCCAACGCTGAAACACTCGACCGAAATGACTAGCATCACTAAGCACCGGGGTTTCCCCTGTTATCGCAACAAAACGTCGACTAAACTGGCGCACACCCAGATCAGCCAAAGATGCCAAATGGGTCAGGTTTAACAGTTCGTTCATATGTTGGTGCAACCAACTTTGAGCCAAGGCTATAGGTTCGTCGGCGTGCTGCATTGCCGAGTCAGCTTGGAACACGCGCTTCTCAAACGGATTTCGTACCCCAGGGGAAAACTGCTGTTCAACCTGTAACGCTAACTCGCGACCGTAATATAGGCCGATCAAATGAATAATTAGATCGGCCCCCGAATTAATACTGGCCGCGCAAAAAATTCGGCCAGCTTGGGTGAGTAAATGATCATGCTGCCATTTAACCTTCGGAAACATGGCTTTAAATGCGGCCAACGAATGCCAATGGGTAGTTGCAGGTAGGCCATCCAACACCCTAGTCTTTGCCGGCAACCAGACTCCAGAACCAATCGCAACAATGGTTGCGCCCTGCTGGTATCGCGCCAACAGCCAATCGAGTAAGGGCTGAGCATCGGCTAGGTACTTATCGGGCTGACGCCACAAAGCCGGGATAATAATCACATCAGTATCTGTAATATCAAATATTGAGCGCTGCACCTCTAGCGCCAGCCCTCCAAGCGCATGGGGTTGTTCGCCAGTCGCGGAGTAGTGCACCGCCTCGGCAACAAATGTTGCCTGCTGACGAGTCGATGCTCGTAAGCGAAACCGTGCTCTTATGGCCTCTAACATTTCCAGCGGCATAGCAATGCTCGACATCACCCACAGGGACTGCAAATGGCACTCTATGCTGCGGCCGATGCTTTAGGCTGTGCAGGGATAACCGTTGAAGATATTAAACATCATCTCAGCCCTGACCAAATTGCCGTGTATTGCGGATCCGCGGCTGGTCAGCTCGACCCGGAAGGTTTTGGTGGCATGCTCAGCGCCGCTCATTTAGGCCAACGCAACTCCTCACGCCAATTGCCCTTAGGTATGAGTAGCATGCCAGCAGACTTTATTAATGCGTATATTCTTGCCAACGCAGGCGCTTAGTCTTAGTGGGTAATAGTGAAGCACCAATATTACCGGGCATTGTCGAAGGCTTTAATGCCATGACCGCACTCGCCACCGAACAGCGGCTGCGTAACCTCGACGAATTAAGCGACACTGAAACACCGGATTACCAAAAAGCCAGCCGTCCATTCGCCAACAACGCGGGGTTTAGTATCGCTGAGTCGGCTCAATGTTTTGTTCTGGTAGATCGGGAATTAGCACTGGAAATGGGCCTAACTATTCTTGGCAGCATCGGTGATGTTTTTATTCATGCCGACGGTCATAAAAATTCGATATCTACGCCAAGTATCGGTAACTATTTAAGCCTTGGTAAAGCGCTAGCAAACGCAAGACCGAATCAGAACTCTTGTCACGCTGCGCGGGCGCCTTTGGCATAAAGCGCTGGCCTGTCTGCGCAATAAAGGCGCATCTCGGACACTCCATTGCCGCCGCTTCTGCCGACCAATTATTAATGACGCTGGGGAGTTGGGAAACAGGAATACTCCCTGGTATTAACACCGCAACGGCTATTGCCGATGATGTTATTCAAGAGAATTTAGATATACGCCTAAACCATCAACAAGAACGCTCAGAACGGCTAGATCTAGCCTTTATCAACAGCAAAGGTTTTAGCGGCAATAACGCTACAGGCTGGATTTTAAGTGGTCGAGCAACACGAGAGAATATAGAGCAAGCGTTAATACGAGACAATCAACACTATTTATGGAAAACGTATCAAGATAAAAACGAACAGATAAAACAGCAACAAAACACGTATTTAAAAGCAATGCGAGCAAGTAATTTACCACTGCCGTATAAAGACAAAGAGCAACAGCCACAACCGGACGAATTGCAACTTAATGCACAGGGTTTAACGTTACCGGGTGGGATATTCGAGCGAGTTTTAGAACGGTAGCACAGTGCCATCCCAGTGCAATAAATGCCCGTTTTGACTAGATTGCAAATCCTCCATCACCGCTAGCATGCGCTCGGCACTTTGCTCGGGCGTATACAATTTACCATCTGCAATTCCAGCCTGAAATGGCTGAGATAGCACCGTATCGGTCGTGCCGGGATGAACCGCTACAACCACCGACTGAGGACTTTTGCGGCCCCACTCAATCGACAGATTTTTAATAAACATATTCAACGCAGCTTTGCTCATACGATAGCTGTACCAGCCACCCAAACCATTGTCGGTCGCACTACCAACCATTGCCGATAGCGACAACCACCGCAAAGGCTGACTACGAGTCACTAAGGGGGCTACCGCTTGCGCTAAATGCACATGACTTAACACATTTACCGCCATGCTCTGCTGTAGCCAGTCTGCAGACATTTGCGCCAAGGTTTTCTCTGGCATATTCCAGCCCGTATGCAAAATACCAGCACAACAGAAGACCGCATCCAGTGAAGCTTTATCGGGTAAAACCGTCGTCAAAAATTGCGACACCTGTGCCACCGATTCAGGACTCGACAAATCAGCAATGCAATGAGCAGCCCCAACTTCGCCAGAACGGCTAACGGTAAATACTGTATGACCGTGCTCGCGCAGCAAAGTAACCAAGGCTTGGCCAATACCGCCGGAGGAACCGGCCACAAGAATACGCATGTTTTATTAACCTAATTAAAACGGCACATCATCATCAAAATTATCAAATGCTTGCGACGGCGCTGGCGCACTGCCGAACTGCTGACCGCCGCCAAACTGACCCGCACTCGCACCTAAGCGTTCCACACGCCATGCCTGCAAGCTGGTGAAACACTTCTCTGGCTTACCCGGTGAGTTCCACAAACGGCCTCCTAAGTTAAAATGAACATTCACTTCATCACCAATTTGATACTGATCCATCAAGGCACATTTATCTTTAATCAGTTCAAGCGCTACATAGTTTGGGTAATCAGCATTCTCGCCGTCACCACTTAACTTAACGACAAACTCGCGCTTAGTGAAACCGTTGTTACCAAAGGTTTTCGTCTCTTCGATAGAATGAATAATACCCTGAACTTCAAAACTCTTGGCCATAATGCCCCCTAATAATCAATGCAAAGATCATACAGGATGTAATTTCAAAGGGTAGCGTTGAAGAAGGTTGATCGAATATCGTTAAGAAATCTATTGTAGGGGGGCTCCCCCCCTACAACTGCTTAACGACTAATATCTTGGAGGCGTTGCGCCAGCTTAATCGAGTTTTGGCTCATACTATTTAGAGCACCGGCATCTTGATTACTGAGATCTGACAGCTCGCGGATACGTTCAGCTAGATCGCTGATTTGACGGCTTAAATGCGACTGATCATCGGCTGCCGCTTGTAGCTGAGCGATCATACTATCAATTTCGCTAGCGGAGTCCTGTGTACGTCGAGCCAAGGTTCTGACCTCATCACTCAGACCAAGCACATCGTCCGGGGGCAAGGGTCTTCCCAACCTTGTACCAACCCTCATCGTGATAACCACCTCCCTGAGGAAGGTTATAATCATCCAATCGTGTCAGACCAGTTCCTTCGCGTGCCCAGAATAAAGAATCCCGCTCTGCACCCGGCGTCAGGCGGAATGACTCGGGCCAGACTCCACCGCCAGCAATACGTGCATCTCCAAACTGATCAATAAGCACTTTAAGATGATCAACCAGCACGTCTCGGTCTGCTGGCAGCGATTCCGTAATAATTACCAGACTGCGAGTAAGAACCGCCGTAGCACTTAGTACCTCTGTAATATCTGTACGCATAGAATCGACACGGCTGTTCATATGCGCGTTGGACTCTGAACGAATAAATGAGTGTGACGGTGTACGTCACGGCACTAGTAAGTAAAAAGTATCAAGTGACAGAGTGATGCTCTAAAGCCTTAAACAGAGCGGTTTTATATATTTTATTTAAGCCCTCCTTGGCGTACTACATCCATACCCTCCCTTGCATCCATGCCGCATCTAATTCCATCTTTCGATAGCAGCACCCCGATGCTGGCTCCCTGCCTACCTCCATGTGGTTGCTATTAAACGGTGGGTTTTAGTAATGCTCAATCACTGTACACATGAACATGTCGTTTATTTGGACACTACTTTCAAGCACATCTCAACTGATTTGGGCGCTTATTTGGGCATGTAGGGCGCGAGCGTGACCTGGCTTTCTGGGCTGATGATTATTTGCTGAGCTTCAGCTTTTTCACGATAACGATCTAGACGTAAGTGTTGCAGCCAGTAGATGAGTAATGCGGCGCGTACTTTGTAGGTGCGCTTGTGTCGACCATCGAGGGTGGTGTTCATGTCGTAATCAAGTGCAACAATATGCTGGCGTTCCGAGCTTAGGCGCGGATCGGGTTCTATGTTGAATTGCACCAACGTATTCCAAAGTTTGTCGTCGTTTTGACTCTTCGAGGCTTGGCCTTCGATATTGTGGATAGCGTTGATTCGGGAAAGCACAAAATCACGGAATTCTTGGTTTTTTTCACACCATGCCCGAGTGTGCCAGCGCGTACCGTCGTTAATTAAGCTATGTGGGCTTATGATTCTGTCTTCATATTCTGGGCTGTTGATCGAGGCATAGCCGATATCAATGCGTTGTTTTTGGCTAATGGCGCGCAGCAGTTGCCGTACAAGTTTGGGATCGGGAAGGCGTTGAAGACCGCTAAGCTGGTAGGTATTAACTTGAGTACCTGTCGAATTTTGCGACAGGTACGACTGCATCAATTGCATATATTCGTCGAGCGTACCGTTGCAAAAGCTGGGAATGAAGTGGTCGGTTGGCTCATAACCTTTGATCGCTGGATTGTACGTAAGGCTATCAGGGCAATGCTCTAGGTAACTTTGGATAAGTTTGCTAGCAGAAGAGCGGCTGTCACCAAATACATCACTGAGATGATTTGTAGTTAACCGCCCTTCCCACTGAGCGACAAGCTCGATCAGACGATAGCTTTGTAGGTGTTTATAGCGAACCGTTGGGGCTTGAAGTAGATCTTCTTCACTCATGGGATCTTCCCTCTTTGTATATCCTTATTAAGTTCGACAATAAAGGGATTTTAGAGCGGAGTAAATGCACTGCGCTATTTGGCTTGATGGGCGAGAAGTATTGTAAGAGCGAAACTCTTTCGCTAAAAAATTTCGTTCTTACACCGTGTTTTTTTGATGTATGAGAAATAAGCGGCTTGGTTGAACATCGCTGCAATCAGCCCAAACTAGAATAAATGCTCGCTAAGTCACTGCTTTACTTAGCACAACTTACATTCAAGGTTGGTTATATTACCGTTAAAATTTTATTGTTCGCGAATATGCTTCACTTTTACTCAGCGCATCTTTAAGACGTTGAAAATAAGCTTCTTTAAGCTCTGCTGGGGCCATAATTTGTACATCGGGAGCATAGGCTAATAAGTCGCGTAATAATTCTCGCTGATCATTATATGGCAGCGTCAATTGATAATCGTCACCGTGCCACTGGCCCTTTGCATGGGGGTGCCACTGTTGTTGTGCGACTTGGTGCGCTACGTGAGCACTGAATAGCAGTTCGGCAGTATGAGTATTTTCGCCAGAAAATATGCCGTAGCTGTTATGAAAATGTTGTTTTAATTCGTGGCTATTAAATTCAATGGCATCTTCAGCACTAATTACGGCTGAATTTATTCGACTCAGCATAAAAGTGCGTAATTGTTGGCGCTGATGACAATAAGCATCCAGATACCAGTTGTCTCGATACAACACGAGTGTTTGTGGGCTTATACTGCGACGGCTGATCGTTTGCTTAATAGAAGCGTATTGAATTTCAATTTGCTTACGACCAAATAAGGCGTCGGTAACTTGTTGGTACACGACATTGTTAATGCTGCGCCGCCCGACACTCAGCACTTTTACTCGCTGGGTGATATCGTCGGCTTTTAAGCCGCGTTGTTGCATGTAATCTTGCAGTTGCTGCTGCACTTGATCGAGTTCGTTGGCAACGAGGCCATCGTTTAATTCGCGAAGTATATTAAGTACGGTCACTATGCCGCGCAATTCTTGCGCTGTAAGCCAGATCCCAGGGAGCTGAAATTCTGGCTGTTCGGATTCATAGTAATAGGTTCGATCTGAGTTCCGATATTGAATGGGTGCACCATATTGTTTCTGCATGGTGGCGATGGCATCACTGAGTTCTGGCGGTGTGCAATTTAGCTCCAGGGTAAGTGTCAGCCGATTTATACCTTCGGGACTTTGCTGTAAACGACGGTGTATGGTTTGGATGAGATCAATTTTTTCCAACGTATTATTCCTAACCGTTATGGCCTGTGGCAAATCTCGTTGTGCTCGACGTTAGCAATTTGATGATAACGGCTCAAGCTTTGTGTTGAGTGATCAAGAGTGCTTAGGGTGGTTTACGTTTTTTTGCACACTTTTTTGTTTTTGTAATTGCAATCCGACCAGCTCGCCCCTACCTTACACGGTAGAAATTAATGAGTAAGGAAAGGCACAAAATGATTAAGGTCATTATCGAGCGCATGATCGCAGATGGTATGGAATCGACTTACGATGAAGCCATTAAAAATACCTTGTCAGCGATGATAGTAGCTCATGGTTATGTGTCGGGCGCGACCTATAAGGATGCGAAAGATAGCAATCACCGCGTGATTATTACTAACTGGCAAAGCTTGGAGTCTTGGGCGACGTGGTCTAAATCAGAAGAACGCGAACGTGTCATTGCTAGTATTCGCCCTATTTTGACCCAGCCTGAGAAATTTACGATTTTAACGGCTTGATTGTTCTGCTCTCTTGCCTGTAGGA
>TARA_R110001583_G_scaffold2233_31_pt1 | contig 12692 bp, 10 predicted proteins | sample TARA_R110001583 | Tara Oceans TARA_R110001583 (sample SAMEA4398432) | marine metagenome | biome: Polar Biome; feature: [MES] marine water layer (ENVO:01000295) within the mesopelagic zone...; material: water (ENVO:00002006), including particulate matter (ENVO:01000060) such as...... | reverse complement strand
CTTTGCTCCACACAGCACTGCAGATATTGTTAAGAAAATAATATCTGCTAATTCATAATATTTATTAGCGCCTACTCTGTGATCTTCAATATTTTCAATACTTTCAATATCTTGAAATAATGACTTCATAATTTATCAACGTTGAATTTTTGATACTGATCTGATCGTTCAACATCAATTAAGTTCAAAATATTTTCATGATATCGTGTTATTTATCAAAAATGCGTGATCCCACTCTGTAAGTTGGCCACAATTTTATATGCTTCAGAAACAATTTTCCTGACAATAAAAATTATTGGGGCTACCTATTTGTTTTGGATTGCATTTCAGTTATGGAATTCAAAAGTTTCAGAAGTAAATGAACAAATGCAAAACGATAAGAGTATTTACCAACTTGCTAATCAAGAGTTTTTATTGGCCGCAGGTCATCCTAAAGCTATTTTGACCTTCACTGCATTTCTTCCATAATTTATAGATTCAAGTCAAAATGCAGGGTGTCAGTTCTTCATTTTAGGTGTAGTGTTTTTATGCTTGGAATTAGTTGCTATTTCTATATATGCTATTTTTGGTGTATATTTACGTAACTGCTTCTCAAAACCAAATATGAAAAAATTATTTAATCGTTGTTGTGCATTTTTTATTGACGCTATCGGTATCGGTTTGCTACTTACCCGCAAAGTTTAAAAACAACAAGAGACTATAGTGTTTTTGTTAGCAGTCTTCGTATAGAATCCACCCTATAATTTTACTTATTAAAATTTCCAAAACAGGGAACGTCAAAACTGTACAATTTAACCAGCGACACCTTCTTATTCCTCTCTAAAATGACACCAAACAAATGAATGATAAAACTATAGCAACTCACAACGGTAATTTTCATGCAGATGATGTTTTCAGTATCGCTGCACTTAAGAACATTTTCACTTCTTTTACACTCATACGCACCCGTGATTTAGAAATTATCGCCAAGGCAGACATTGTGGTTGATGTAGGTGGTGAATATGCCCCAGATGCTGGCCGTTTTGATCATCATCAACGTGGTGGTGCAGGTGAGCGAGAAAATGGTATTCCTTATTCGTCATTTGGTTTGATTTGGCAGAAATATGGCCTAGAAATCTGCCAGGGTAACCAAGACGTAGCAAATTCTGTTGATGCAGGTCTAGTATCAACGATTGATGCCATCGACTGTGGTTATGCTGAAGGCGTTACTAAAGGCATCAATAAAGGTATTAGTCTTAGCCAAACTATTTCAATGTTTAACCCTACTTGGCAAGAAGACTGTCACTTTGATACCTGTTTTGATGAAGCGGTTAATTTTGCATCGCGTGTATTAACACGATTCATTGCCTCGGCTAACGGTGGCATTAGTGCAAAAGAAATTGTTGCTAAAGCTATTGAAAATGCAGAAGATCCGAGAGTAATTGTATTAGAAAAATATACGCCATGGAAAAGAACAGTTCATGCCTTATCTGAAGAGGCGCTATATATGATTTATCCATCGGGGTCTGGCCAATGGAGAATTCAAACAGTACCTGTTGAACTAGGTTCATTCGAAGACAGAAAACCGTTGCCTAAACAATGGGCTGGTTTATCTGATAAAGCGCTTAAAGACGAGACTGGTATTGATGATGCTATGTTTTGCCATAATGGTTTATTTATTGCGGGTGCAGAATCATTTGAAAGCACGATGAAAATGGCATCCATCGCACTGCAAGAATAATAAAGGTGTCATCCAAAAATAAAAAAATTAACATTATTTAACAAAAGGTTAAGTATAAATACGAGTTCAGCAGCAGCTCCTCATTACAGAAAAAGCTGCTTTTGGGTGGCTCTTTTGCTATATTTTTATTCTTTACTTCACTTAGTTAAAAAAAGTAAGTTCATTACCTATATAAAATAGTAAGTACTCCCGTATAATCTATTTATAAGCCTTAGTGCAATCATCGAGCCTAACTAATGAGTTATATCCCGCTAGAACAGTTAAAAAACGCTTGGATTTTTAAACATAAAAGCCTTCCTATTAGTGAAGTAGACTTAACTAAAATCAAACTTATGGTAAAAGATCGAGCTAATGTAGTGTGGGATACTTTTATCAGTCGCCAAGTAGATCACCCTGATTTTTTCAAAAAAGGTGACTGGCCTTTTGATAAAAGTAACTGGGCTGAACAAGGAAAATGGGAAAGTCTTTGGGACAGTAATGACGAAAACTTACCTGCGCTAATCAGTGAACATATTGCTTGGGATAATAATACTGTCGTTTATTATTGTTCAAATCGAGATAATATTATTGAAACTACCTGGGCGGTATTTAAACGCTGTTGGAAGAATTTTTTATTTATGGATGACGGGCCTATTCTTATCGGAAAAAAACGTCAACAAGTGGTGCAATTTACCAGTAATGGCTATTTTAAAATTGGTCAAAAACCTAAATAATGAGCACTAAAGCTGTATTGCACCCACGTAATAAACATCGCTATGGTTACAACTTTACTAGCCTAATAATAGCTCACCCTGCTTTATCAGCGTTTATTATAAAAAATAAATATAATCAGCAAGATACACTAGATTTCAGCAACGCCAATGCGGTGAAAGCGTTGAATATTGCTTTACTCAAAGCACATTATCAAGTTCAAGATTGGGACTTTCCTCAAGGTTATTTATGCCCACCCATTCCGGGGCGTGTTGACTATATTCACTACCTTGCCGACTTATTAAAAGAAAGCGATATATTAATAGAAGGTAAAGTTTCAGTATTAGATATTGGCACAGGGGCGACTTGCATTTACCCTATTTTAGGGGCTTGTGAATATGGCTGGTATTTTGTCGCTTCAGATATTGACCCTATTTCTATAAAAGCCGCTAATCACAATGTTAGTGCCAATAAAAATATTGCTAACAATATAAGCTGTCGATTACAAAAAAATAGCGCTAAAATTTTTGACAGTATAATTCACCCAAATGAATATTATCATTTAACACTGTGTAATCCTCCGTTTCATAAATCATTAGCGGATGCGGATGCAGGTACTAGCAGAAAGTGGCAAAATTTAAATAAAGGGAATAGCTCCCAGAATAAAGCTGCTTTAAACTTTGGCGGACAAAAAGCAGAATTATGGTGTCCGGGTGGCGAGTTAGCGTTTATTCATCAAATGATCAAAGAAAGTAAGGTATATCAAGATCAAGTACTATGGTTTACTTGTTTACTCTCTAAAAAAGATCATTTACCTAAAATAAAACTTTATTTGAAAAAGGCTCAAGCATCACAAATAAAAATAATCAACATGGCACAAGGTCAAAAGGTTAGCCGCTTTATTGCGTGGCGTTTTTCTAACGAATCACTTTAGTAACCACAAAAATGGACGGTTATAACTAAGTAAATCATACTATCATTTGGTAATAATCATGATCAGAAACAACTCGATCTCTGCCATTATTTTTAGCAAAATATAAAAAATCATCCGCTCTTTTTAAAACGTCATTAACGTTTTCTTCTTCTTTTCTTTGGGTAACGCCAACACTGGCAGTAACGCTTAATTCTGTGCCATCGGCTAAGACTATCACTTGGCGACTAATGGCGATAGCCACTCTGCTGGCAATTGCATTTGCTTCAATTAAGTTAATCTCAGGTAATATCGCAACAAATTCCTCACCGCCAAAGCGAGCAATAATATCTGTTGTTCTTAATTCTTTTTGAATAACTTTAGCTACAGCAACCAAAACCTTGTCACCAGCAGCATGACCATAATTATCATTGATACGCTTAAAACGATCTAAATCAAACATAACAACCGAGTACACTTCATGATAGTCATGACTCCTTTGCGCCAGCCTCAACAGTACCCTGCGATTAATTAATTTTGTTAACGGATCAACAGTTGATTCCCGATAAAGTTTCATCAACATTGATAACTGTCCTACTTGCAACCACAAACTGATACCAGCAAATAACAAGAATAACCAGACATCATTAAAGAATAGCCAAAAAGGTTGATTAACAAGCAGCAATTTATAAATAACAAAAGGCGTCAACACACAAACTACAACAAAAAAACCACCACTAATGGTTAATGGAAACAAACCTAGCATAGCTAATATAAAATAAGGCATCATGCTAAATATACTTGGTACTACTTCTATGGGAATGCTCTTAATAATCAGCATACTAGCAACGGAAAATAGCATAGGTATTAAGAAGGCTAGTGGCATCACTATTCTAACAGTGCGAACTAAGGGCCACACTTTTAAAGCTTGTGCCAACATAAGAAGACTAATTGATAACACAATTCTTGCGGCGAGTAGGTAAATAGCTTCCTTATTTGGAAAGAATATAAAATCAAAAAATGAAAAAACAGGTACTGATAAAGAAAAGAACATACACATAAACCAAAGACGAATGGTTATATAGCTAGTACGTGTCGCAATAAAATCATCTGAATGTAGTTTCGTTGAAACTAAGTCACATAGGGCGTGCTTATCTATCGAAAAGTAGGAGAAAAATAACTGAGAAGGTTCAGAAAACTTTCTTCTCTCATTTTTACTGTTATTTTCTGTTGAGTATGTTTTGCTGATATTCATTTTCGTTCATCTATAAAGTTAAAGGTAATTGTTAAATATATTCATTAAGTGACTAGTTCATTGCTAAAATATTATTTAGCGTGCCGTCATGGTAAAGCTTAGTAAAAACCTTAACGACATTGGGATCAAACTGAGTGCCTGAGCCTGTTATAATGGCCTCAAGTGCATCTTCATGCGGCCATGCCTCTTTATATGGCCGTTTACTGACTAAGGCATCAAAGACATCAACAACGGCAACAATTCGAGTGATTAAGGGAAGTTGCTGACTTGGAATCCCTTTGGGGTACCCTGTACCATCCCAACGTTCATGGTGATATAAAGCAACTCCTTGCGCCAACTTAGTACTATTTGAATGACTTAATATTTGTGCCCCTATTTCAGCGTGCTGTTTCATGGTTTCAAATTCAGCCTCTGTTAACTTGCCTGGTTTTTGTAAAATATTATCAGGTATGCCAATTTTACCAACATCATGTAACATCGCCGCCTTGCCATAATCGTATGCTTCATCTGGTGGTACGCCCATCGCTTCTGCCACAATAGCGGTATAAGAGCCAAGTCTATTGATATGCTTACCCGTTGTAGAATCTTTAAATTCAGCCACTTCAGCTAAAGTATCAATAGCTTGGTTATAAGCCATTTTCAAATTTAAATGTAATTTCAGTGTTTCTAAGGCATTGGCACACTGATTAGTAAAGACTTCAATAAGGTTTTTGTCTTCTGGTGACAGCGCACGGTTAGATTCTAGGTAAACAAAGCCAACCGTGTGCTCATCAATAGTCAAAGGCAAAACTAGTGAGCCTTGTCGTAAATTTTTAGCTGATTCTTTATTTAAAATAATATCAATACACGTTTGGGAGATATGATCAATTCGGTTTCTATTTTCATCTTTATGGCAAAATGCCCCCAAACCTGATTCAATTTTGACTTCCTCACCGTTTATTGTCGCCACCATACCGTCTATAGTAGAAATCAACGCATTTTCATTTAAATGACAAAGGCCAATAATTTGCGATAAAATACCATCAAAAAAATCACTTAAGGACGTTTTAGAAATTCGATAAACCTCTGGAGAGGCATCAATAATTTTTCTTAAGCCGGCTCTATTCATATCAATAGCTTTAAGTTCTCGATACGCTTTGATTGCCGAACGCACGGTGGTGTATAATTTATCAACAGTCAGTTCAGTTTTATCTTTATAATCATCTATATCAAAGTTATCAATGATGTAGCGCTCTGGCGCTATACCTGGCTGACCGGTTCGTATGATTAAACGGATCATATGTCTATTAAGCTCATTACGAACATATTCAACTAGCTTCAAGCCTGCATCATCGGTTTCCATGACCACATCAATTAGCGCCAGTGCTATATCGTCATGTTCAGCGATAATTTTCTTGGCTGAGGCTGCAGAATCAGCTTCTAGAAAGTGTAGTTTTCGGCCATCAAACTCAAAATCTTTTAAATTAATTTTAGTTAAGGTGCGAATATCCTCTTCATCATCAACAATTAAAACTTTCCATACATAACGGCTTGCAAAAGCCTTAGCGGGAACAGCAATATCATTTTGCTTTGTATTTCTGTTAACAATCTTCATCTATTTTCTCCACAACGAATAAGACACCACGTTGAGTTAATGTCATGTAAATTTAGATTTAACTTTCATTTTCCAGACCCATCACTTCTTGGCATGGAAAAATAATTTCAAATAAAATGCCATTACCTAGACTACTTTCACAACGAATATGGCCGTGCATATCATCAACAGCAATGCAATGACAAATATACATCCCCAACCCCGTACCATCGTTACGTGAAGTGGTAAAAAAAGGTTCAAATATTTTATCTACCGCAGATGCCTCCATGCCCTTGCCATTATCGGTATAGCTTAAACATATAAGGTTGTCAGCGGTACGAGTCACGGCAATGGAAATAAGGGCATCACTAATCGAATCGTCAAAGGCATGGGCAATACTATTGATAATAAGATTGGTAACCAGTTGATCAAAGCGCCCTGGTTGACCAAAAACAGTAAAACCAGTAGGGCAAGATAAAGCTACCTTAATGGCCTTTATAATCAATTTGCTATTAAGCGTAAAAATAACATCATCAAGCACTTCTTTAACATTATAATGTCTGGCCTGCTCTGATAATTGATCAACCGAAGTACGTTTAAAGCTTTGTACTAATCTTGCAGCACGATTTAGATTAGATATTGCCAGCATGGATACCGTGGTAATAGTGTTTATATTCTCAAGCAGGTCTTGCTCATCAACTTCATCTTGTTTTAGTAGCGTACTTAAACAAGCAGAACTTTGTTGAATTTGACTGACCGAACCAACAGCAATACCTATAGGTGTATTCACTTCATGAGCGAACCCTGCAACCATACGGCCAAGAGAGCCTATTTTTTCACTTTGCACTAGTTCGTCGCGAGTTAAATTCAATTCATTAATATTTTTATCTAGTTTTTTTCTACTTCGCTGTAATTTTTTAAATATTACTGGGATAACAAAAGCCATAACAATAGCCATTATCACCAACATCGAATAAAACACTAAGCTATAAAAAGCATCAAACTTGGCTTGCTGGGTTTGAGTAAGTAAATCTACGGCAATTGAATCTTCTACCCGTTTTAGGGCATTGATCCTATTAGTACTATGAGTAAACCATTGCGATATATTTGGTTGAAGTTCACCTGAAAGAATAATAGATTCGAGTTTACTCTTAGCCGTTAAAGCGTGTAAATTATTAATAACTTCTTGAGGCTTATTTTGAAAAACTTGCTGATGAACATATTGCCTAATGGCAGCTACTTGCTGGCTATCATCGGATGATTCAGCCTTTTTAAATAAGGTTATATATTTTGGTAAAGCCGATAAAGAAAAACTGTCAAAATACATTTGTTGCTGTGCTGATAAAGAAATTGCCTGTAAGTACAAATTAGGTGAAGTATTACTAGCACTCAATATACCGCTAATTATCGCTCTTTCTAAGCCTGCCTTTTCTTTACCTTTTAATAAATTAAGATAAACATTACTTAGTCTAGAAATACTGCTATCGTCTGATAAACTAGGTAGTACAGAAATAATTTTAAGAAATTTAGCATTTAAATCACTGTAGTAATCAATGGCAACTAACATAGGAATATTCAGTGCAAGGGCGTCTTGACGAACAACGGATATTCGTTCAAGTGCATTGATTACGCTTTTCAATAGATTTTGAAAATTGTTTTCGTTATCTTGATCATTAAAAGCAATTAATAGCCTTGAAACGTTATCACGTAATTTATCTGTTTTTTGGTATTGAGCAAGTAATTCATCAGAAAAACTGCGGCCTTGACTATACAGATAAACAGAGGTTTTGCCTCTCTCTATCTGCGTCTCATGAACAAGCGCCGTTATTTGGGTGGTTAATTTAGTAAGTTGCTCAATTTGTTTCATTTCACCAACAAAATGAACCTTGTCCTTTATCCCTATTGCGGCAAATAACAAAATGCCAATAATAGGAAATAGCAATATCACATAGAGTCGATTTGTATTTTGAAATTTATCTAATAACTTCATATTACTACCACATCAAAAAATATTCACAAAAAATAATACGTTATTCTTGGTAGCAGCCTTTACTTAAGAGCAAAAGTTTCATGATCACTCGATAAATTTGAATATGAAAAATTCGTTAAATAACTGAATAGTTTTTCAACGGGCAAGGGCTTGGAAAAGTAATAACCTTGAATGTAATCACACCCTAGCTCAATAAGTAACTGCAACTGTTCTTTAGTTTCAACACCTTCTGCAACCACCTCTTTACCTAAAGCTTTAGACATAGCGATAATGGTAGACACTAAAATATTATCTTCATGATTAGTGCAAATATCGTTAACGAAGGATTTATCAATTTTTATATAATCAACAGGAATTCGTCGCAGGTAACTTAATGATGAATAACCGGTGCCAAAATCATCTAAAGCAATTTTACAACCTGCATTTCTTAATTGATTAAACAGTACTGCATTGTTTCGCTTATCGGGTGCTAAAGCACTTTCCGTTAATTCAAAACAAATATCACTAGGCTGTAAACCATGGAGTTTGATGATGGTTAACCAATGATCATTTTCATTTTGATTCAACGGAATTTCATAAACTGAGCGATTAACATTAAAAACAATGTCGTTAAACCCTTGAGTCTTTAATTTTTTCAATTGAATGCATGCTTCAGATAAAACAAATTCGCCTAACTCAATAATTAAAGAAGACTCTTCCGCAATGGGAATAAACTCCATTGGCGAGATCCACTCGCCTTGATTATTCCAGCGAACTAGTGCCTCAAATTTATTTGTTTTTTTATCGCTAATCGAGACAACAGGCTGATAAACAACGCTAAGTTTCCTATTTTTTATTGCACCAATCAATTGGCGCTTTAAATTTAGCTGGTGACGAGCAATATTTTGCATTTCTTGGGTAAAATAGCTGAATGAATTTCTCCCGCTGTCTTTAGCATGGTACATTGCTGTTTCACCTTTTTTCATCAGCTCGTCAACATCGTCCATATCACTGGAAAAGGCAACAATGCCTATACTTAAGGTACAACGCAGCACTGTATTTTTTATGCTAAAAGGTTTACTAAAACCAACGAGAATACGGGTGACAATATTGTTTATAACTTCATTGTTTTCAATATTATTAAGCAGTATAGCAAAACCATCGCCACTAATTCGGGCCACTGAATCTGTTGACTTAATATAGCTTTGTAGCCGTTTAGAGGTTTGAATTAATAATTCATCACCAAAAACATGACCATATATATCATTAATTTCTTTAAATAAATCTAAATCCATATAAAGAATGGCGTATTTAGTCTTAGTTAATTGCGCGGTGTTAACCGCGTGTGAAAGCTTTTCTAAAAAGGAGAATCGATTAGCAATACCGGTCAGTAAATCAAAATTGGCTTGTTTGAAAATTTTGGCTTCTGATTCTTTTTGCTTAGTGATATCAAAGAAAAAAGCAACATAATGTGAAACCTCATTATTTTCATCGACAACACTATTAATAGAAAGCCACTCAGGGAAAACTTCACCATTTTTCTTTTTATTCCAGATTTCACCAGACCATGAGCCAGTATCATCAATATCTTGCCACATTTGAAAATAAAAATTTTTATCATGGATCCCCGCACCTAATATACGCGGATTTTTTCCCTGTACCTCTTTAAAACTATAACCTAAAATTCTACTAAAGGCCTTGTTAACACTGGTGATGTTACTATGCTTGTCGCAAACAATAATGGCTTCTTTACTTTCTTCAATTATTTTATTTCTTGTTTTTAGCTCATTAATTAGCACTTGTTTTTCCATCTCTTTTTTTATCATGCCACTGAATAATAAAAATAACGACGTTACTTCTGAGATATTTTCAATAGGCTGATGATAAAGAGCAACTAAAATGGCATCAGTTTCATTATCGGTATTTTTTAAAGGAACGCCAACATAACCAACAATGCTCATATTAATGAGTAATTGGTCATCAGGGTACGTTTGTTGTGTATTGCTCATATGAGTACAAACTTCACCCTTGCTAACATTTTCACAAGGGCTTGACTTTAAAGCGTAGCAGAAGTTATCTAAGATTTGATCTTGTGAAGCAACAGAGAGTGTTGTTGCGATTGTATGTTCATTATCTAATTGGGCGACAAAAACAAAATCAGCCTTAATAGCACTTGCCAAAGATAAACAAATAGTCTCAATAAAATTATCGGAAACAGATTGAGATAAACTATCAATTATAGATTTTACTTGCTCTTCAACCAAAATTAGTTCCAATTATCATCAATCTAAATACGTGATTAAAACATTTTTGAAAAAAGTAAACTTGATTCATATCACATAAAATCTCATTATCTACGATAAAATTCTATAGCTGTAAATACGCTACACCCTGTTAACATCTGCACTTCATTTTTTACATGCCTGACATAACTTACAAAAGACTTTACCGTCTTCAGGTAAATTCAGTAAAGCTCATAAACCTTTATATAATGTTTGAAAAAATATCAATCGTTAACTATGCTTAGTAAAGTGCTACGATTTTAACAATGAAAGCAAAAATAATAACTATTCGCATAATCGTCTTACCAAACAAATTAATTTAGTCGTTTATATATAATAAATACTGAATTTTGTGTTGCATGAAATAATGACAAGAATGGTTAACAAAATGTCCTACAGTGTGAGTCGAGTTCTTTGGCATCAAGCCGAGTTCTTATTGAAAGATGTACGTGAAAAAGTTTTTATTTGTGAAAGACGAATTCCCAAAAAAATAGAATTCGATCGTAAAGATAATTCAGCATTTCATATGCTTGTTTGCGATGATAACTCTCAAGAGCCTATCGCCACGGGGCGAATATCCTCTTCAGGTGAAATTAGCCGTATAGCTGTGCTTATGGAATTTAGGCAAGCAGCTATTGATAAAGTTATTATGAGGGGCTTATTTCGTATTGCTGAAGAACTCGCTTTAAACGAAGTTTATATTTATAGTCCATTAGAAAACGTAGAATATTTTCGAGAACACAATTTTTATCCCGTTGGTGCGGTATTTATGGAAGCTGGTATGCCTAAACAACGTATGGCTTGCCCGATAAAAAATGCCCAAGAATGCGCTAATAAGGCCAAGTACTATTTAAGTCACTAACGTCTGGTTAAGTCACTAGCGTCGATAGATCTCTCTTTATACCAATTATTAAATCCCACACGCATATGCCAACGCTTTATTTTTTACTACACTGTTAAGCACAGGCACCTTACTAACAGCAAATAAGCTAGCATTTCTTAGCGTTTTAACTAAGGGTGATGGATGGCTAAAAGCATGATACAAAACATCCATTGTTGATTGCATTAACAAGTTATCTTTACGCCTCATCATTTCATAACGTCCTAAAACTTGCTTATTATGCCAACATTCACCATTACCAATAGCACTGGCGATAACGCTTTGCAACGCTTTAGCATCTTTAAAACCTAAGTTAACTCCCTGACCTGCCATAGGATTAATAGTATGGGCAGCATCTCCTAGCAATAACACGCGATTTTTCTGATAGGTATTGGCATGACGACGAGTTAATGGAAAACATCCTTTAGCAAGTACTTCTATCTGCCCTAATCGTTTTGGAAATACAGCTAATATTTCTTGCTGTAATTGTTGATTAGATAAGGCAGATAATCGTTTGATTTCATCACGCTGGTGATACCAAACTAAAGAGGCATAACCACCTTGTTCCGCTTGTTTCTTTTGTTCTGGGGAGCCTTCAACGGAAACTGATTCTTTCGATAATGGATCTTTAGTCAAAGGCAGGAAAGCCACAGGTCCAGTAGGCAAGTATTGTTGCCAAGTAATATCTTGTTGTGGCAACTGAGTTTTTACATTTATCAGCATGGCTGATTGCTGGTAATCCCATGAGGTAATACCGATATCAACTAATTGTCGAGCTTGAGAATTCGCACCATCTGCTGCTACCACTAACTTAGCCGTCAAGCTTATATGATCTAAAACCAACGTAGCTTTTTCTTTATCTTGCGATAACGAAATTAACCTTTCAGGACAAAAAACTTCAATATTGCTTTGCAATTTTATTTGCTGCCACAAAGACAACTGTAACAATCTATTTTCAACAATATGTCCTAAGTGGCTTTGCTCAATATCATTCGCCTTAAACTCTGTATAAGCATATTCTTGCTCCCAAACACCTAATCGTTTGTAAGGGCAAGCTCGCCATTGCGCAACTTGTGACCATGCGCCAAGTTGATCTAATAAATACTGTGAAGCTAGCGATATAGCTGAAACACGTAAATCAAGGTTTTGCTCCTTTTCAAAGCTTTCAGGCTCATATTGCTCAATTAAGGCAACCGTTAAACCCAATTGAGACAATGCTAAAGCACTTGCTGCACCAACCATGCCGCCACCGACGACAACACAATCAAAATTTTTCATATTGCACTGGTTCCACTTAAATCTAATACAACTTAGTGTAACGAAGAGAATGAGTTAAGCCTAGCGATAATACACAGAAATTAATTTCATCTAATCAGCGAACAGTAAGCTCGAAACTTTGATTAAATTAATGTA
>TARA_R110001583_G_scaffold22238_2_pt1 | contig 12693 bp, 11 predicted proteins | sample TARA_R110001583 | Tara Oceans TARA_R110001583 (sample SAMEA4398432) | marine metagenome | biome: Polar Biome; feature: [MES] marine water layer (ENVO:01000295) within the mesopelagic zone...; material: water (ENVO:00002006), including particulate matter (ENVO:01000060) such as...... | reverse complement strand
TGAAGGTGGCCGTACTGTAGGTGCTGGTGTTGTATCTAAAATCATTGAGTAATTTTTACTCTTAGATTTTTACAATACAAAAAAGAGAGCTTAGGCTCTCTTTTTTTATGTCTTTAGAAAAGAGAGAAGGTGGCACTGTGCCTATAAGAAGTAGGTGCTAGTATCTAAAATCATCGAATAATATATTCGTAAATTAGAACAATATAATAAGAACGCTTAGGCGTTCTTTTTTTTGCCTGTAGAAAAGTTTGAGCTACGAGTCTGTCGCTCCGAGCTTCGAGTGTATGGTTGCGAGCTTCGAGTATATGTGTGGGAGCTTTGAGTTGAGGTTAGAGATTTATGGGATTATATTGGTATTAGTCGATGTTTCGAAGCTAGTAGCTCGCTACTGTATAGCTTCTCAATGATTTTGAGCTAGTATAAACAATGCCACTTATTTTATAAATGGCATGATTAAAACTATTGTTTGTCGTAATGTCTTTATTTGAGCGATGAATAATAAGCAGCTAAATTCGCCATGTCGGCATCAGATAAAGCCATTGCTTGTGGAGACATAAGCATTGACATCCCGCCTTGTCTTTGGCCTGCTTTGTATGCTTTTAATGATGAAATAATATAGGCTTCTTGTTGCCCTTTTAAATTAGGGTAAATAGGCGCTATAGAAATACCCTCTGCACCATGGCAAGCTGCGCATACTGCTGATTTTTCTTTACCCGCAGCTGCATCACCTGCTGCAAATGCAAAACTTGGTAATGCTAAAATAACAGATGCAATAATTAATTTTTTCATAAAAATTCCTTTTAACTACGTAATAAATGAATACTTTTATTGTAGCTGTTTTTTGACAAAAAACTTTGATACTAATTAAGTTAATCAACTATTTAAGTTAATAATTTTTAATTTCTATTTTACACCAAAATATAAAGTTTAATTTAACTCTATGAGCCTATTTATTTTACGAATGGCTTTCCATAAACTGATATAATCTTCAATTTAAATGGTCTTATAGAATATGCTTATTCCATATCAATCCCTTGATGATGAAACACTTTATAATTTAATCGAATCTTTCATTTTACGGGAAGGGACGGATTATGGTGAGATGGAAGTTTCATTGAAAGAAAAAACTCAAAAAGTATTATTACAGATAAAAAATGGAGAGGTTTTGATTCTCTATTCTGAGTTAACTGAAAGTGTAACCCTTATTACTAAACAACAGTTTAATGCTCAAATCAACGAATAGTTGGGTGTTATTTTGGAAATTAATATGCTATTTTTTAGTTTAATAGAATATATTTAGTTTAAAATTAGTATTTTGCTTATAAATTTTTATCAATTTTTGACAAAGATCTAATTTACAATAAAACATTGGACCATTAATGTTAACGAGTACACGTAAAAAGAGATACAATCACTATCATTATCAATGACAGTATTGTCATTTAACTCCTGTTGACAGAATAACAACGAGAGATAGCCTTTTAGCTATTCAATACAGATTAAGGAAGTTCCATGATCATCACTAAGCCTCAGACAGATCCAACATTAGAATGGTTTTTATCGCATTGTCATACCCATAAATATCCTGCAAAAAGTATGTTAATTCATGCTGGTGAAAAAGCGGATACATTATATTTCATCGTTAAAGGTTCGGTTGCTGTTGTTATCAAAGATGAAGATGGCAAAGAGATGATTTTATCTTACTTAAATCAAGGCGATTTTTTAGGAGAATTAGGACTATTTGATAAAGCTGAAGAGCCAATTCGCAGTGCTTCTGTGAAAGCTAAGTCTCCTTGTGAAGTAGCAGAGATCTCTTATAAGAAATTTCAACAGTTAATTACAGTCAACCCTGAAATTTTAATGCGTCTTTCTAACCAAATGGCTAATCGTCTACAGATTACTAGCCAAAAAGTGGGTAATTTAGCGTTTTTAGATGTAACAGGTCGTATCGCAAATACATTACTTGATCTTGCTAAGCAACCAGATGCAATGACTCATCCTGATGGCATGCAAATTAAAATTACTCGTCAAGAAATTGGTCAAATTGTAGGTTGTTCTCGTGAAACAGTAGGGCGTATTTTGAAAATGCTTGAAGAGCAGGGGTTAATTTCTGCACACGGTAAGACTATTGTTGTATTTGGAACTCGTTAATTATTATTAACAAAGCAATATTAGTATAAACCGCACTTGTTGCGGTTTTTTTGTATTTGGCGAACAAGGATTCAATTTATTTTAGGTGGAACGTCAGATACAAAAAAGGCGTGATATTTCACGCCTTTCTTTTCTATTAAAGATGAATCAGAGTTTACTCTTCAACAGCCTCTTCTTTTTTCTCTTTCGGTGCTTCTTCTGGTTTTGCTAAGAGTATTTCACGAAGCTTAGTATCTAGCTCTTTTGCTTGTGCTGGATTCTCAGAAAAGTAATTACAAGCATTGCTCTTACCTTGGCCAATTTTTTCACCATTGTAGGAATACCATGAACCAGCCTTTTCAACGAGTTCGTTCTTCACGCCTAGGTCGATCATTTCACCAAATCTGTTAATGCCTTGGCCATATAAAATTTGGAATTCAGCCTGTTTAAATGGAGGTGATACCTTGTTTTTAACGACTTTTACGCGTGTTTCATTACCAACAATTTCATCACCATTTTTAACTGCACCTATGCGACGGATATCTAAACGTACAGAAGCATAGAATTTAAGCGCATTACCACCCGTTGTTGTTTCTGGATTACCAAACATAACACCAATTTTCATACGAATTTGGTTAATAAAGATAACCATAGTATTGGTTTGCTTGATATTACCTGTTAATTTACGTAATGCTTGTGACATCAAACGTGCTTGCAATCCCATATGAGAGTCACCCATATCGCCTTCAATTTCTGCTTTTGGCGTTAAAGCAGCAACCGAATCGACAATGACAACACCAACTGCACCTGAGCGGACTAACATGTCACAAATCTCTAATGCTTGTTCACCAGTGTCTGGTTGAGAGATAAGTAGGTCATCAATATTTACACCTAGTTTTTTAGCATAAATAGGGTCAAGTGCATGCTCTGCATCGATAAAGGCACAGGTCTTACCTTGTTTTTGCGCTTCAGCAATCACTTGTAATGTCAGTGTTGTTTTACCTGAGCTTTCTGGGCCGTAAATTTCGACAACACGGCCGTAAGGTAGACCACCTATACCGAGGGCTACATCCAGACCTAGTGAGCCAGTAGATACTGAGTCAATCTCCATTCTTGCGGAGTCATCACCCAAACGCATAATAGAGCCTTTACCAAACTGTTTCTCAATTTGACCAAGTGCTGCTGCTAATGCTTTATCTTTGTTTTTATCCTGACTCATATTATCTCCAGATAATTAGTTATTCAATTTAACTGTGTATTCAAACAGTATACTGCTGATTTATACAGTATCAAGTGTTATTTATAAAATAATTTCAATTAGGCCAATGATCGCTAGACGAATTGCTTGGGCGCGAACCTCTTTGCGATCACCAACAAAATTATAGGTTTGTGTTTTACTCTGACCGAGTGCGTTATACCAAGAAAAACATACAGTACCAACGGGTTTCTCATCACTGCCTCCATCTGGCCCTGCAATACCACTGATAGCTACGCTAATATCGGCTTCTGAGTATTTAACCGCATGGCTTGCCATTTGTTCAACGACTTGTTCTGATACAGCACCATACTTATCGATAAGGAATTTATCGACAGACAACATCTGCATTTTTGCATCATTACTATAAGTCACAAAACTACGATCAAACCATAAGGAACTGCCTGGCACTTCTGTAATGGCATATGCCACTCCGCCGCCAGTGCAAGATTCTGCCGTTGCACTCACTAAACCGGCCTGAATCATTTTTTCACCTAACAATTGCGTTAATTCTGGTAGTGTTTTTTCGGTAAACATAAGTGCCTCCTACAAGTTTAGTGTTAAGGATTTAGTTTATACCTGTTCTTATTGAAGATGCAAAACTAGTCCTCTATTTTTGCCAAAATCTTGCACTTATGCAATCGAAGTTCGAAATAGGTATCGCATTGTGTTGTGGCGCTAGACATAAAGTGACAGTCTCGTTATTCTACAGAATGATTTTTGGAAAACAGTACATCGTGGGCCTTCTTGGTTTTAATAAGCCAGATTAAAGATTAGTAAATAAGCATTCAGGGAATTAACCAGATTATGAAAGTAACAGCAGAACAACTAAAGCAACATACACCCATGATGCAACAGTATTTAACCATTAAAAGTGAAATTCCCGATACCTTAATGCTTTATCGCATGGGGGATTTTTATGAATTGTTTTTTGATGATGCACGTAAAGCATCACAACTATTAGGCATTTCTTTAACACAGCGTGGAAAAACAGGTGGCAATGCTATCCCAATGGCAGGCGTTCCTTATCATAGTATTGAAGGGTATTTAGCGAAGTTAATTGCATTAGGTGAATCTGTCGCGATTGTAGAACAAATAGGTGATCCTGCTACCAGTAAAGGCCCCGTTGAACGTAAAATTGTGCGTATTATTACGCCAGGTACTATTACCGATGAGGCTTTATTAGACGATAGACAAGACAATCTTCTTTGTGCGGTTTATCAATTCCAAGATAGTTTTGGCATTGCATCACTGGATATTGGTAGTGGTCGTTTTGTTATTAATCAATTTCAGCACAGTGAAACATTGCAAGCTGAGTTACAACGTTTAAACCCTGCTGAATTGTTATACCCTGATAATTTTGAGCATGTAACGTTAATTGAACATTTAAAAACAATTCGTCGCCGCCCAGAATGGGAATTTGATCTTGGTACGGCGCGTAATACGCTTAATCAACAATTTGGCACAAAAGATCTGATTGGTTTTGGTGTTGAACAGGCTGAAACTGCACTTTGTGCTGCGGGTGCATTATTACAATATATTAAAGATACGCAACGTACTAGCCTGCCACATTTACAATCGATTAGATTAGAACAAAATATCGACAGTGTTATTTTGGATGCCGCAACGCGCAAAAATTTAGAGCTAACACAAAACCTCTCTGGTGGATTTGATAATACCCTTGCCGAAATATTAGACTTTACCGTTACCCCAATGGGCAGTCGTTTATTAAAACGTTGGATCCATCAGCCTATTCGTAACGTTAATACACTTAATTATCGACAAACGATGATTCAAACCTTGATTGATTTAGACCTCAATGCGCCGTTAGCTGAGCCGTTAAAACAAATTGGTGATATTGAGCGTGTGATAGCGCGATTAGCACTGCGTTCAGCAAGGCCTCGAGATTTAACACGCCTACGTACTGCTTTTTCACTTTTACCTGAGTTACAGCATTTAATTGCAGAGCTACCGAGTGAATTAGTGAATAAACTCAGTAAAGAGATGGGTAATTATCCTGAGTTATTAACCTTATTAGAGAGTGCGGTCATTGATAACCCACCCGTTATTATTCGCGATGGAGGGGTAATTAAAGCAGGTTATAACCAAGAATTAGATCAATGGCGAAACCTTGCGAAAGGCGCGACAGATTATCTTGAAAAATTAGAACTGCGTGAACGTGAAGCAACGGGTATTACCACACTCAAAGTGGGTTATAACCGTGTCCATGGTTATTATATTGAAACCAGTCGCAGTGCAGCAGAGCAAGTACCTGAACATTATGTTCGTCGTCAAACCCTCAAAAATACAGAGCGTTATATTATTGCCGAACTGAAAGAACATGAAGATAAAGTGTTAGCGAGCCAAGGCAAAGCATTAGCGCTTGAGAAAAAGCTCTACGAAGCATTGATTGATGAGTTATTACCTTACTTACAAAGATTGCAATATAGTGCACAAGCATTAGCGGAGTTGGATGTGTTAAATACACTTGCAGAGCGTGCATTAACGCTTAATTATGTGCGCCCCGTTTTACAAAGTGAACGCGGTATTGTGATTGAAGAAGGGCGCCACCCTGTTGTTGAGCAAGTTAATAAAACGCCGTTTATTGCGAATCCAGTTTCATTAAATGACCAACGCCGTATGCTGATTATTACTGGGCCGAATATGGGCGGTAAATCCACGTATATGCGTCAAGTTGCCTTAATGGTGTTAATGGCTCATATCGGTAGCTTTATTCCTGCCAGCAGTGCCAAAATAGGCCCAGTGGATCGCATTTTTACACGTATTGGTGCGTCGGATGATCTTGCCAGTGGGCGCTCAACCTTTATGGTTGAAATGACGGAAACGGCTAATATTCTTCATAATGCGACACAAAACAGTTTAGTATTAATGGATGAAATTGGTCGTGGTACCAGTACCTTTGATGGTTTGTCTTTAGCTTGGGCTTGTGCAGAAGAACTGGCTAAAAATATCCAAGCTTATACGCTGTTTGCCACGCATTATTTTGAGCTGACCGCATTACCTGAAAGTATTCCGGAACTGGTTAACGTGCACTTAAATGCTGTAGAGCACGGAGATACGATTGCATTTTTACATGCCGTGCAAGAGGGGGCCGCTAATAAAAGCTATGGTTTACAGGTTGCTTCTTTAGCAGGAGTGCCAAGTCGTGTTGTTAAAAATGCTAAGTATAAATTGCAACAACTTGAGCTTAACTCTCAAAAGAACGCTAGCGGTAAAATTGAATCTATAGCTTTACCTGTCGTTGAAAAAGAAGCTAACCCTGCCTTGGACTTACTTGCAGAGATTGACCCTGACGATTTAAGCCCTAAACAAGCATTAGCTTTGTTATATCAGCTTAAAGAAGCCAATATGTAATTACTCAGGCCGTCGCTATTTAAGCTTATCTCATCGTTGAAAAATGCTCATTTAAAGGACTAAACTGCGCTTTTTCGCCTTGAGCTAAGCATAAATAGCTTAGCCCTGAGCATTTACTGTTTATTAGTTGTTTTTAAAGTATCAATAAAAATTAAACTAGAGGAGCAAGATCAGCAGGACGGTAATAAACAGATTTTAACACTTTACCTTGACGAACAATTTTTCCTTGCATTTGCACATCTTTAGCGCATTTTGCAATTATAAAGTCACCTTTAATGCTATCCATTAACTCAACACCTTGCTTTGCGTAGAAAGCTTGCGTTTCTTGATATTCAGACTGATTACGACAGACTTTACTCATATTGCTTGAATGTACTTCATCCCAGCAAGGTAAAAAGTCAATGTCTCGTTGCTTAGCGACGTTCAAAAATAAATCAACTAAGTAACTAATGGCGATATTATCTGTTACTTTATCATTTCCAAGATGTACTAAACGGCCCATCAGTACATAAACACTATCTACAATCGCATCCGCTTGTTCAATTTTAGAGTCTGCTTCAGCCAGTTCTGTTAATTCTTCGATAATTAAAGAGCTATGTAAAGTGTCGGCTTTTTCATCTAAAGACTCAGGATTATTACAAGGTAAATCAAAGGTTTCACGGAACTGATTAATGTCATTATAAAGGTGATCAAAAAGTGTTTGAGTAAGTTGTGAAAATTGCATTAAAAAACCTTTAAAAAATAAATAAGAAAGGGTAAGTTAGCAAAATTATTCGATTCTCGCCAGACCGCTACAAGCATAAACATGAAAGAGTAATCACCCAAGCGCATTATAAGATGGCAGGTAAGGTAAATCATTGCATTTATGATGTAAAAAGCGTTTGATTTTTCTGCTGTAAAAACACTTTGTTAATTATATACTAAGGAAAATAGGAGGATATTTGCGTAACATTAAAGTAAAACAACAAGAAAAATTAGCAATAAAGCTAACCCATCAAGTTAAACAAGGTGAATTTAGAAGAATTGATGTTTATTTCTCTCTTCCTAAAGAGATGGGCATTAACAAAACAACGTTACCTGAAACAGAATATTTTAACGCCGCGATTAAAGGGCGACGAGCCTATTTTACTGAAGGTTTACATCTTCCATTATTACATACTCGTTTTGCTAGTCGCATGAAGCGCTCAACGGACGAATACAAAAACAATCTTAACTTATTTGCATACCAATATATTGTTGCGCTTGATACCGATACAGATGAAACCCTTTCGATAAATGACAGTGAAAGCTTGTCAGAGTTTTACCATGCGTCTAACGAGGTGGTGGAACAATGTGTGGCAATTTTAAAAAAACATCGTTCTCATATCCCCAGCGATCCAAAACTACTGGCTGTCTTTGAGAATGTAGATAATTATCTTTCTTGGTATACCGAGCAGTCGATTTTACGCATGTTAGCCAAAAAGCCTCGTCAATCTGAATTTTCTGAGGCGCGTTTAGCATTACTGGCTATCTGTGGGGAAGAAAATAAATATCGACAAGATAAGGCTTATAATACCGGTTCAACCTTAAGTGATGCTAATCGAATTTCTAATAAAATGCGCCTATTACGTCGTCTCATTGAGTACGGTGTTATATTTAATAGCAAGACTTCTGAGTTGGGTAATATCACCCGTAAAGTGGTTACAGGGGTGGCAACGGCATTGATCATGAGTGTGGTATTGATTCTGATTATTAAAACACAGGGCGCTTTTAGCAACTTAAGTGCATTAATGATTTTTTTGCTCTCTGTTATTTATGGTGTTCGTGAAGTCTTCAAAGAAGATTTCAAAAATATATTATGGCGTTGGATCCGCAAAGGAAAACCTAAGTGGTCACGTATTTTGACCGATTCGACCAGTAAAAATGAGATTGCTACACAGAAAGTGTGGCTAGATTATATTAAAGCTAAAAAATTGCCTATGCAGGCCATTGAGTTATTAGCACAACGCCATAGCCAGAATAAACAAAGCGCAGAATTTTTACATTATCGTATTGAAGCGAAAGTGCATAGCGATGGATTTCAAGCGGGTTATGATACGTTGGAAGAAACTATTTTTTTCAGCTTACGCCCTTTTGCGCGGTATTTAGAGCGCGGAACGGGAACCGTTTATGCACAAAATGCGCCTGATGCTAATCGTGAAAAAATCCAAAGTACTACGATTGAGCGTCGTTATCAGATTAATGTGGTTGTTGCCAGAAACCAAGGGCAATATACTGAAGAATTTGAACGCTACAAAATAACACTGAATAGAAATGGTATTATCGAAATAGAAAAGTCAGGTGAAGCACCGATAATAGCTCGCGATAATTATAATCGTTATTCAAAATTGAAGATGCTTTTAAACTTTAAAAAATTACAGTTTAGAAAAATAAATGAAGAGACTTATGACAATGGTAATGACGACCAATAAAGAAACAACCAATAAAAAAGCAACCTATGCATTTTCTTTTAAGCGTTATTTTATTAGCCTGATTTATTTATTATTGCTAACGGTGAGTATTTCAGTGTTTGTTGATGATATTTCACAACAAACACTGATACAGCTATTTTTCTTTATGGCGATGGGCACTTTAGTACTACAGTCTGTGATTGGTTTAATTGCCAATCGGCATAAACGTAAAACTAAAAAGTAATTTCACTTCATTTTGAGAAGACTTATTCTGCGACTAAGGTTTCTATACGATAGAAACCTTTATCGTCTTTTGCTAAATGCTTAGCAAGATAGGGCAATGAAGCTTGCATATCCTTTTTAAGTGTCCAAGGTGGATTGATAACAATCATGCCACTCGATGTCATACCTTTTTCGCCCGAATCCGCTTCAATACCTAATTCAAATAATTGTATGTTTTTAATGCCAGAATCCATCAACGTTCGTTCCATTCTCTTGATGGTTATACGATTCACGACGGGATACCAAAGTGCATAGGTTCCTGTTGCAAAACGTTTTACCGACTCGATTAATGTTTCCACGACTTCTTGGTATTCCGTTTTTATCTCGTAGGAAGGATCAATTAAAACATAAGCACGACGCTCTTTGGGCGGCATATTGGCGACTAATCCTTGTAGTCCATCGCTTTTAAACATTTTAATTTGTCTATCGCCGGAAAAATTCTCACGCATATTGGTGAACTCATTCGGATGTAATTCAAATAAAAATAGTCGATCATCTTCGCGTAACATTTGTCGTGCGATACTTGGTGAGCCTGGGTAATGTTTTAACTGCTTTTGCGCGTTAAACTCGATAACTTGTTCGAGATAATCAGCAACAGGCGCAGGTAAATCATTACGTTCCCATAAACGTGTAATGCCGTTGTTAAACTCTTTTGTTTTTAAGGCTTGTTCAGAACTTAGAGAATAAGCACCACAACCAGCATGCGTATCTAGGTAACAAAAAGGTTTATCTTTTTTAAGCATGTGATTCAAAATAGACACTGACACTGTATGTTTTAAAACATCCGCAAAATTACCTGCATGAAAAGAGTGGCGATAGCTAAGCATTAAATGCTCCCAAGACAGAAATGGTCAAAAATAGTAGGCGCAGTATAATACCAATCCACATAAATATCTGCTCTATCTTGTTGGTTAAAATAGTCGCTAGCTATTACTCCATCATACGCCTTGCTCTCCATCATTTTTCCTTAACAAGCGCTGACCACAATATTATGTGGCCAAGCATCTTCAGGCAACACCGGTATAACGTTAGTAAGCTAATTTATTTTTGTAAAATGAATCAAGCTAGATTGCCCCCCGATAACTAACTGTTCACTCTTACTAATAAAACCTATTTCTATTTTGAAAATTTTGTAAAGAGAGCAACCAGTTACGCCTTAAACGAGTCTCTTTTCCTGCGTAATATTTGATCATTAAATTAACGGATTTAGTATAAGATGAGGGTATGTTATTATCGTCGCCCAAATTATTTTGCTGAGCAGGAATCTTTATGCAAGTTGATGCCCTAAATCCACTGGAACAACGCACCGCAATCTCCTTGTCTTTAGTGTTTGCTTTACGCATGTTAGGCCTGTTTATGATCATGCCTGTATTTGCTATTTATGGGCAAGACTTGGTGGGTTATTCTCCTATGTGGGTTGGTCTTGCGATAGGTGCTTATGGGTTAACTCAAGCCGTACTTCAAATTCCTGCAGGCATGTTGTCTGATAAATTCGGACGCCGTCCTATTATCTATATCGGATTGATTATTTTTGCCCTTGGTAGCTTGGTTGCTGCTTTTTCTGAGAGTGTTTATGGTGTGACTCTTGGGCGGGCATTGCAAGGGGCTGGTGCGATTGCCAGTGCGGTGTTAGCGTTAGCTGCGGATGTTACTCGTGAAGAGCAGAGACCCAAAGCAATGGGCATGATAGGTGTCAGTATTGGATTAGCATTTACCGTGTCGATGGTGGCAGGACCAGTGCTTGCACCTTTAGTTGGTTTAAAAGGACTGTTTTTAATCACTGCCTTAGGCGCTTTAATTGGCATTGCGATTGTTCACTTTATGGTGCCACGTATTGTTAGCAAAGCGCCCAAAGGGGATACTATTGCCATCCCGAAACTACTTGCAAACTTAGCAAAAAATCCACAATTATTGCGTTTAAATTTAGGCATTTTTATTTTACACACGGCGCTCACTGCGGTGTTTATTGCCTTGCCATTACAATTACAAGCCATGCAACTGGCTCCCGCCATACATTGGCATCTTTATTTACCCGCCTTGTTGTTATCTTTTGTGATGATCATTCCGATGATTATCATCGCTGCGAAAAAAGAGAAAAATAGACAGTTTTATCTTTTTGCTATTCTATTAATGGCGTTTAGCCTGGTTTTGATGTCTGTTACTGAACATTCATTAGTTTTGATGTTTGTTTGTATCTTTTTATATTTTACTGCCTTTAATTTCTTGGAAGCTTCATTACCTGCTTTTATTTCAATGCTTGCTCCAGCAGGTGCGAAAGGCAGTGCGATGGGGATCTATAGCACGTATCAATTTTTAGGGGCATTTTTTGGTGGTATATTAGGGGGTGTTTCCTATAAACTACTTGGAAATAGTGGCTTATTTTTATTTTTAGCGAGCTTAATGTTGATTTGGTTTTTTATTTCCTGGGGGTTACATAACCCGAGTAAAATACGTACTCACACATTAACGTCAACCATAAAAAATGAAGACCATGCAACACAACTCACGGATCAACTCATTGAGCTTGATGGCGTGTTAGAAGTTGTGATTATTATTGAAGAGCAGACTGTATATATTAAGGTGAATAATAAAATATTTTCCTTAACAACAGCCAAACAAATTTTAGCTTAAGCGGAGAAAAAAGATGTTTAACCGTAGTGTAAACAAAGTAGTTTTAGTAGGAAACCTAGGTAAAGATCCTGAAATGCGTTACATGCCAAATGGTAATGCGGTAGCAAATTTTTCAATCGCCACCACTGAAAGTTGGAAAAATAAGCAAACAGGTGAATACGAAAACCAAACAGAGTGGCATAACCTAACTGTGTTTGGTAAATTTGGTGAAATGTGTGGCCAGTACCTTAAAAAAGGTGCAAAAGTGTATGTTGAAGGCAAAATAAAAACAGAAAAATGGCAAGACAAAACATCGGGACAAGATCGTTTTTCTACCAAAATCATTGTGTCAGAATTACAAATGATGGATGCGCGTAACGATATTCAAGGTGGACAACAGTTCCAAGGTCAAGCGAGTCTGCCTCAAGGCGGACAGCAATACCAAAACCCACCACAAGCTCAAAGTAGCCAACAATCTTGGGGCAATGCACCACAACAGCCTGCAGCGCCACAACAACAGGCTCCTAAAATGGCACCGGCTTATCAACCTGCACCGGCAAGAGCACCTCAAGCGCCAGCACAGCCGGCTAAAAAACCACAACAAGAAGCGCC
>TARA_R110001583_G_scaffold13263_6_pt1 | contig 12705 bp, 21 predicted proteins | sample TARA_R110001583 | Tara Oceans TARA_R110001583 (sample SAMEA4398432) | marine metagenome | biome: Polar Biome; feature: [MES] marine water layer (ENVO:01000295) within the mesopelagic zone...; material: water (ENVO:00002006), including particulate matter (ENVO:01000060) such as...... | reverse complement strand
GAGGTTCGGCGGGCGGAGGCCGGCAGGTTGACGGGTCAAGGGGTGAGCTCATGCCCAGCTCGAGCTACCAGGTAGGTGCCCGATATAGTAGGTTAGCCCTTGCGGTTCGGTTATCGGTCGGATGCGGTGCCGATTTAATACTTGACAACGCGGTATCAATCCTATACTGTATTGGGGAACCCGCGAATCAGGAGTGAAGACATGGGTATCACTGGACTATGGTTGGGAACGACCACTAACAAGAAGACGGGCAACGTGCCCACGTTGTGGGTCGGCGCGACTCGCGAGGAGAGCATGGATAGCTGTGGCGCTTGTCCGCTTCTCAAGAGGAACGCGCCCGATGGAAAGGCGCGCTGCTACGCTCAACACGGGAGCCCCTCCTTTGCACATGCGGCAATGGTCAAGTGCGCGACCCGTGGCAAGGACTACAGCTTTGCACAGGCTGTATTCAAGCGCGCTGCTTCGGCGCGGATGGTTCGGTTCGGCGCCATCGGCGACCCGGCAGCTATCGACCCGGACATCCTCCTTCGGTGGATTCAGGGTAGCCGCAAGCTTGACCTAGACGTCATCGGATACACTCACCAATGGCGCGAGGATGCGCACCAATGGCTTGCGCCTCACTTCATGGCGTCTTGCGATAGCCTGGACGAAGTAGACGAGGCGGAACGCATGGGGTGGCGTGCTTGTGTCGTGGTTCGGCCTGACTTCACGAAGGGTCGCACCCATGACGGAACCAAGGCCGTCATCGTCTGCCCTGCCATCGCAGCCGAGCGCAAGGGGCGCAAGGTGACTTGCAACGATTGCCGCATGTGCGACCCGTCCAAGCCAGGACCGGTTATCGCATTCCCTGACCATGGACCGACCGCACGCAACAAGAGGAGGTGAATCATATCGACACCACATATCCGTAGGGACCAGTCCGCTGGTCCCTACTTCGTTATTTACTGGTCCGTCTGTCTTCACTGTGGAGACGAGCGCGGACCCTACCATACCCGGAAACAGGCACTGACAGAACCGGTGTACTGTTTCCGGTGTCGTTTAAAAGGAGTCGACAAGACATGAAAGAAGATATCCAACGCGCAGCCAACCTACTAGAGGATGTGCTGTCACAGCTTGACGAAGCCGAGGATGCACCTGTGCTGACTCGAGATGAACTCCTCAGGGAGTTAGGCGGGTTCGCCGAGCCTGGCATGCTAGAGGTCCAGCTGCGGTGTCTGCGCGACCTGCGCGAGATGCGGGCATCCGCGGACTCTGAGGATGTGGGTGACCTGGACATGACAATCACTGTGCTCATGAGGCTGCAACACTTGACGCGCCGGTAATACGGTGCTACACTTCATGTGACCGCCGGGATGCGGTCACATGTCAAGTTCACTCCGGCCCCCGTCGACCTCACCTGGTCGTCGGGGGTTTCCTCGTTCGAGCTGCAGCTCGAGCTGCCTGGTCATTCCAGCTCGTGCGCCTGGCCGACACCTTCATCCGTTCCGGCGGGGTGCTCCGGCGGGGATTCGGCGCCGTCCATGAGGCATTTGCAGATAGCTTCGATGCGTTCGGCTTGACCGGCGTGCATGTCAGACGCCTTCCGCAATTCAGCGGCGATTTCCATCAACTCGACGTGCATCTCCTCTTGTCCGGCGGGATCCGGCGGGAGATCGGCGTGATCCGGCGGGATCTCGGGCTCGGCCTCGATCATGAGCTCTCTCCGAGCCTCAGATAGACCAGGTCCACTGAAATCAGGCGCTCCGGCGCTCCGGCGGGCAAGAATGAAGGTAATCGGCTGGTCATGCATGGGTTTCTCCGGCGGGAGGTCAGTCAGAACGGGTTCCGGCCACGATTCGGGCCAATCGTTCGTCGAAATCGATGTCAATCGCCACTGCGGTGACGTTTCCGGCGGGATTATCGGCGGAAACCAGGCCGCAGCGGTCTAAAACCACCTCCGAAGCCTTGACCCGGTCCTTCGGGTTGACTCCGGGGTCCGAAATCACGTCCAACAAGGCGGAAAGCGCCGTCTCAGCGGCATTCTCGAGTCCTTGACCGAGGGTTTTACGTCGATAGTCACGTCCGGCGGAGATTGCGGTGGCTATTTCCGTCTCTGTCGACCATTTCCACACCGTCGAGGCTCGGATTCCCAGCCGGCGGGACACATTATTGACGGTGTACCCGGCTTCAAGGAGTCGAGCCGCCGCAGCACGCAGCTCGGGCTCGTTCTTGAACCGGTTCTCCTCCACCAGCATCTCGATAATCTCGTCTTCTCCCGCGGGAGTCACGATTGTCGGGACGATTGTCAGCGGCTCATTCGCTGGCGCGACTGGCTCGTTTGAGTCTTCCATGCCTCCCACCATATCATAGTCGGATTGTAACGACATCATTACGACATTGTAACGACCCCGTCGTTACAGCCATTCGGAAGGTTCAACCTGGCGAACGCACGAACATAACATACGTAACGACATATTCTCTATATAAGGTATATGTGAGTCATCCTTCTGCCATCAAAACAACACACGGCCAGTGAATCTCAGAAGCTGCCTCTACTATAGACAAGGGGTCGTTACACCTGGCAAAACTACTCGAGAAGCCAGCTTGAACCTGAGCTCTCGCTGTAACGACGGGGTCGTAACGGTCGTTACATAAATGTCAGGAGATTGTCAAGAGATGCAAGACGGGATGGTATATTCATGACATCCTGGTAGAATCAAAGGGTCAACGGGCGGAAGCCCAAAGGAGTGACACATGACTTTCGACGATGACTGCCGGTACTGGTGCGATGTGTGTGAGGCTGAGACGCCAGAGGACGATGTGAACAGCAGCCCCGATGACGTGTACCGCTGCAACAGCTGCTACATCGACATGAGGCTGGCCTCGACCTTGAAGTACCCGACGTGCGGACTGAACGCCGACTGGTGCGTGCAGGCTTGGTACCTCGACGGTCCTTGGAGCGAAGCGAACCTGACATCTGGCGGGACGTACCTTCTCGACAACGAGGACGGCACCTACCTCATCCTCAAGCGGTACTACGAATGCGATGGTCATGCGACGTCGAGCGGCAATGACCTCATCGTAGAACTGCTGACGCTCACTGCCAGCGAGTTGGTTGGCCTGATTGACTCCGGCACACTTGAGCAGCGCATCAAGGGAGGTGCAGCATGAGCATGGACATGAACATGGAGACAGTCGAGTTCCCCTGCGAGGGAGACATCATCGACGTCGAGCGGTTGCAGGTGCGAGTCATCGCCCGCTTCGACAACAACGAGTTGGGCATCGGGTACATCGTGGATGAGCCCAGCCTGACTGACGCTGTGCGGCAGGGCGACTTCATCGAGTTCGTCCGTGTGCCTGCCAGTCGGTGGATCACATCCGAGTACCACGACACCTGCGCTGACTATGACGCCAAGAAGCTGATGAGCCACTGCGACGAGTCAGTCGTGGTCGAGTACCAGAAGCTGTGCCTGAAGCACGGCATCGAGTCTGTCATCCAGGCTGAGCGAGGCAAGGTCATCCGCACGGAGCGTCGAGGCGGCCAGTGCCCCAACTGCTCGTCGAACCAGTACACCTGCGAGACGAACTGCGGCGAAGACGAATGGCAGTCCTACGACAAGGACTGCACCTGTCACGACTGTGGCTGTGAGTGGACCGAGAAGTGGGTGATGAGCCCCACCATCAACGTGACCCGCACAAGCTGGGAGGAGGCACGATGAGCATCCAACTGACGATGGCCGCAGGCGAAGCCGAGGATGTCATGTACATCCTTGAGGACTACATCAGCGACAAGGAGGCATTGCTCAACGACAGCGAGTCCTGGTTCAACGGAAGCCTGGACGCCGAGACTGTGGAGATTGAGCGCGCGAATCTGGCCACGGCCATCCTGTTCCACGCACGCCTCGTCGACCTCTGGCGCGCCTCATTGGGCGAGAGGGTCAGTGACCTGCTGGGTCTGACCGAAGAGAGCGACAAGAGCGACGGCACGGCACCCTGCGACAAGTGCGGTGTGGCTGTCCGCGAGAGAGACTTCTGTGGCGATGACGGAGAGTACCTCTGCCCCGACTGCTACGACACCGATGAAACCCCAACCAACCAACAAGGAGGCTGAAATGCCCATCACTGAAATCAACAAGTCCACCGTCCAGACCCTCGCCGAGGAAGCCACAGAGGCTCTTCGTGCCGTCGCTGAGAAGCACGGCATCACCCTGAAGCGAGAGCGCGGCAGCTACGACCCCAGCGCCGGGTCCTTCACCGGCAAGTGGACCTTCGTCTGCGTGAGCGAGAGCGGCATCCCATCCGACTTCGCTCGGAACGCTGCCATGTTCGGGCTCAAGGCCGAGGACTACGGACGCACGTTCCACACCTTCAGCCGCGGGGCCTTCACCCTCTGCGGCATCAAGCCCCGGAACCGCAAGTACCCCATCCTCGGCAAGTGCGTCCGCACGGGCAAGGTCTACAAGCACACGCTCCAGGTCATCGACCAGTTGAAGGAGGCCTGAGATGAGCATCCCCGACGCCTACGCAGTCTGCCCCGTGTGCGGCATCCACATCGACGTCAAGGTCGCCAAGGATGCGGAGTCTTTCACCAATGAAGAGGCCATCGCACACATCGTTCAAGCGCACCCCGAAGTCTGTAACGACGGGTGTGTCCCCTACATCGAGATCTACTTCCGCAGCGAGGAGTCAGCATGAAAATCGAACTGACGAAGAAGCAAGCAGACGAACTGCTCTACGCACTGGCCGACTACATCGACCGGGTGCAGGAGTACATCCACGACATGGATGACTGGCCCGCCGACGTGCCCAACAAGGCTGAGGCCGTCGACCGCGAGGAGCATCTCAGAGCCACGGCGGATGACCTGTACTCCCACATCGACCTGGTTGCGAGCGGACCGTTCAAGCCATGGAACGGAGCGCAGCCAGAGGTGAAGGCGAAGGTCATCATCGCGGAACTCGTGACTCGGAGCTTCACGTTCCAGTCTGCGGGCCGGACGGAGGAGGAGGCTATGTCTGCCCTGGAAGCTGCGTGGGAGAAGCACACCCATCAGTATTCAAGCAGCGCCAATGAACGCATGGCGATGTACAAGTGGGCCGAACTGCGAGAGGACGTCAACATCATCGAGATGCCCTTCGGAGGGGCTGTCCGTGACCGTGAAATCATCATAGGAGGTGCCCAATGAGGCTCATTCAGAACAACTACTACACCAAGGACCAGGCTTGGTTCCTGACTCGCATCATCCACCTGGCCGGAGCGGATTCGACCAAGACTCGCTGTCTGCGCGTGCGGCTTCGGAGCTTCCATTCTGGTAGCCCCGGCAGCTATGCCATCGTCGAGGTCTGGGCGAACACCTACCAGTCGGACTCGCCCGCGCCTCCCCATCGCTCGACGGCTGGCTGGGTCGAGGTACTCGACTGGGACATCGGCGACCTGCATTGCAGCCGCATCAGCTACCTCTCAGAGGATGCGGGCGACTACGACATCTTCGACGAGGATGCCAAGTTCCTGATTGGCAAGGCACTTGAAGTGCTCAACGGAGGTGTCTGATGGCGAAGGTCATTTACACAGTCATGTCTATCTCGACGGCTCATGTACCGAGCATCGAGGCTGACTTCGGGGATGTGCGCGTTCTGCCCTACGAGTACGGGTGGGTGGTATTCGTCACCGACCCTGAACTGGGGGGATGCAGCGACTGGCTTGAACCCATCATGAAGGTGGCCTTTGAGATTAACTGCACGCTCATCAAGTTCGACTCAGAGGATGAGGTGTATGCCATGTTCAAGGACTTTGAGCTTGACCCACCGAAGGAGGTGAATGATGCCGACTGAATACGTGATTCATGGGAGCGGGTTCATGTCTGTGACGGGCATGGTCCGCTGGGCTCTGGCCTGCGATGCCGAGACTCCGTTCAACCGGGTGGCGATGGACCGTGCGGTGAAGCTGTGGGCTCTGGCCTCGGTCGTGCCGTCCTTGCCAGCCGAGGTGCTGATGCGGATGGTCGACGGCGAGGTCGAGGTCGAGTACCGCATGGGCGAGGATGACCAGGTCATCGTTCGCGTTGAGGACACCCTTGAGGGGATGCACCAGTCGGAGCAGCACGAGGCGGACCTGCCTACGCTGGACGAACTGGGCTTGTCTCTTCGGGTGATGAACCGACTGGCGAACGAGGGAGTGACGGTGCCTCGGCTGCTGAAGCTTTCCGAGGGTGACTTGATGTCGCTGCCTCGGATGGGGCGCAAGGCCATCGACGAAATCAAGCAAGCACTATCGAGCCGAGGACTGACTCTGAGGAGGATGAGATGACAGCAGCAGTGAAGGTACTCGACTTGTTCGGAGGCGCAGGAGGCGCCGCCCTTGGACTCGAGATGGCTGGTTTCACCACGATGTCGGTCGAACGTGACGGCCTGGCCAGCAAAGTCGCGCGCCTGGCAGGGCTCGATTCCATCGAGGCGGACATAAACAACGTCCGGAAGTTAGGCGATGGAAACCTCCGAGCTCGTGTTTGGTGGGCATCTCCGCCTTGCCAGCCCTTCTCCACATCCGGTAAGCGCAAGGGTGCAGATGACGAGCGCGACGGGTTCCCGCTGGTGTTCGCTGCCCTCGACGAGGCTCGGCGGATTGACCCTGCGGCATGTCAGTGGCTCATCATCGAGCAGGTCGTGGGTGTGTTGCAGCATCGGAGCAAGAGCGGCTGTCGACGAGGCGTCGACCCGAAGCCGGGTGCATGTCCTGGTTGCTACTTCAAGTGGAACATCCTGCCTGAACTCGACCGGCGGTTCCGGTACGTCGAGGCCCGTACCTTGTTGGCTGCCGACTACGGAGTTCCGCAGAAGCGGAAGCGTGTCTTCATCGTGTGCGGTCCTGCCCCGTTCCGTTGGCCCGAGGCGACACATGCCGAGAAGTCTACCGGGGATCTCCTCCCATGGGTGACTGTCGGAGAGGCGCTGCCTCATCTGGTCGAGTCGTGCGATGCCATCCGTCACGAGGGTGGCCAGGCTCAGGCTCGTCCGCTCGACATGCCTGCTCCCACCGTGGGGACGAAGGGCACCTTGTTCACTGCATCGACCACTGAAGGTGCGTGGGTTTCCGGTGACCGGAACGCATCGAAGAATCGGATGCGGGTCATCGGTGCAGGCCGGAACCCTCAGAGCAAGGCACTGGCACACACGCGCAAGTTCAGGGACATCAGCGATGAACCCAGTCCGACCGTCTGCGCGGTCAGTGTAGGCAACAGGGGACCATGGTCCGTATCAGAGAAGCAGGTCAACGGTGAGTGGGTCCAGCTTCAGAAGCGGAGGCTCCTGCCAAGGGAACTCGGTGTGCTCCAGGGATTCCCCGCGGACTACCCGTGGCAGGGCAACATCTCACAGCGTCACCGACAGGTAGGCAACGCTGTCCCGCCTCGCATGGCAGAGGTCTTGGGCCGCGCACTCATGCCGGAGCTGACCTACCTCAAGCAAGACAGGATGTCTGTTGACAGCTCAACCGGGATGTCATAAGATGCATGCCATGAAGAGACACAAGCCAGCCCGAGTCATCGACCCCGCCAAGTACATGGTGACGGTCATCGACTACGACAACCTCGCCAAGGAGTTCATTCGTGAGCACCACTACAGCGGCAGCTACCCTGCTGCGCGATTGCGTGTCGGGTTGTGGAGTCGGACGGGGCCAGACCTGGTCGGAGTCGCCGTGTTTGGGATCCCATCCCATCCGCTGACCTTCGCCCGGTACGTCGACGGTGCCACGCCTGATGAGGGAGTGGAACTCAACCGCCTCGTCATCCTCGATGAAGTTGCATCGAATGCGGAGACTTGGTTCTTGGCTCAGTGCTTCCGGGTGATTGAGGCGCGCATGCCGCACATCCGGTTCGTGCTCTCGTTCAGCGACCCCATCCCACGGCAGCGGCCCGATGGCACGGTGTTCATGCCCGGCCACCTCGGCACCATCTACCAGGCCCACAACGGCATCTATGTGGGCAAGAGCAAGATGAAGACCACGTACATCGCGCCGGATGGTCGACGGTTCTACCGACGCACGCTCAACAAGCTGCGCCACGGAGAGCAGGGTCGAGTCTACGTCGAGAAGCAACTGATGGAGATTGGAGCCCCATCTCGAGGTGTCGACGAAGAACCCACGAAGTGGGTGGACAGCCTCATCGAGAGCGGCCTGCTCCGCAAGGAAACCCACCCCGGCAACCACGCCTATGTCTGGGCGCTGGGAAACAAGAGACAGAAGAAGCAGACTACCCGTAGGTTCGTGAGGAGCCTGCCCTATCCCAAAGGAGATTGACATGAAACCCAACCACACCAACCCACCGACGCAGCTCCGTCTGGACCTCTTCGGGGTTGCTGACAAGCACCACAAAGATGGTCGCCTACTGGGCGAGACGCTGCTTCTCGCAGCGACCACCTGCCTGGCCGCGGGCATGAACCCCGAGCAGGGAGTGGAGGCCTTCACCGAGGTGATGGTCGATGTCTTCCGCTGCATCAGCCACGATGGCCTGTCCCCCTTGGCCCAAGTCGTGAGGACCGAAGCATGAGTAAGTTCACCCAACAAGTCTTCAAGGTTACGTTGACTGGCTACGTCACGGCAGATCCCACAAGCAGAGAAGGTTATCGACTCGATGACCTGGAGCTTGAAGAACTGTTTGAGTCGATGATGCTGGGGTTCGGACCTCACGTCGATATCGAGCCCATGGTTCCAGCGTCAGAGCCGAAGGCTGAGCCCGAGACTGATGAAGACGAAGAGCCGGGGACTGGTCCCGACACCGGGTCCAACATCAAGACCCGTGAGTGGCGCGTCCGAGGCCCGTGGAAGATAGGAGACGAAATGTCCCCGAAGGAGTTCATCTATCGAGGGTCTGACTATGTGCGCCACGCTGGGCTCCTTGATCTGGGAACCCACGACACGGAGACGAAGGTGGTCTGGCTGACTGAGGATGAAATCGTCCAGGTCAGGGAAGCTACCTACGCAACCCGCATAGCCAATGGTCTGAAGACTGGGATTCCCCGCAACCGATTGAATGGGGGGGCGGAAGCATGATCACCGCTGACCGAGAGGTGTCCTTCGACGTGACCCTACGTCACCTGGAGACGGATGAGCCCATCGAGGTGCTCATCCATGCCACCATCGAGGGTATGGACCGGCATGTCGGGCTCATGGAAGAGCATGTCCGAGTGGACGAGACGGAGCCCGAGATTGACCTCGACCAGTACTATTGGGAAGACGCCATCCGAGACGCTGCCTTCGAGGTAGACCAGGAGTGCAGCCCGTGACATGGCGCATTGGTAGTTTGTTCAGCGGAATCGGCGGGCTCGATGTCGGAATCGAGCTCGCACTTGGAGGCGAGACTATCTGGCAGGTGGAGCAGAATGAGTACTGCCGCCAGGTTCTCGCAAAGCACTGGCCGGATGTCAGGAGATACAAAGATGTCAAAGAAGTTGGAGCCCACAATCTCGAGCCCATCGATTGCCTCATCGGAGGCTTCCCCTGCCAAGGGGCGAGCTCCGCGGGCAAAAGGAAAGGGCTCAAGGACGAGAGGTCGGGCCTCTGGTTTGAATACGCCCGAATCATTCGCGAGTTGGAGCCCCGATGGGTGGTCATCGAGAACGTCACTGGACTCACCCACAGAGGACTCGACCAGGTACTCGGGTCGTTGGCCTCGCTCGGGTACTCTGCTGCATGGGATTGCCTCAGCGCGGCGTCGATCGGTGCCCCCCACGTCCGCGACAGACTCTTTGTCATCGCATGGAAAGAGATGGCCGACGCCCATCTCACGGGACTGGAAGAGTGGCCTAGTGAGCGACGAGACATTCAACAAGAACAGTCGCCCGCTGTGCGAGCATGTGATGCGGTGGCCGACACCGAATGCGATGGACGGGAAGAAGGCCCCGAAGTGGTACAGCCGGGGGAACCCGTCTCTGCCTTGCAAGGTGGAGATGTCGACTGGGTCCCGTACATCAGACGGCACGAAGATCAAGGGCAGTGGCTCACTGAGCCCGACGTGGGTCGCGTGGCTCATGGGGTTTTCAATCGGGTGGCTATGCTGACGTGTCTTGGCAACGCGGTTGTTCCGCAGCAAGCGTTTGTGATTGGTCGGTGGCTACTCGAGATTCAATCAGCTCTCGGCGGACGGGGTAGTGTACCCGTCCTTGAACCAGCCCCCTCCCTTGAGGGCGAAGCTGGTCCTTGAGATCAATCGCTTCATGCCTTCTTCGCAGAGCGGACAGGTCGGCGCGGGCGTCTCCATTCGTTGGAGGCGCTCGACGCTGACGTTGCACTTGCCGCACTTGTACTCGTAGATCGGCATCAGTCCCCCAGCGCAATGTCTGCGGCTTGTCGGTCGATACAGTAACAACGGACCGATGCTCCGTCGATGCGGACCACCCGGCTACGGTTCCGCCCGTTGCCTCGGTACAACCAGGCGCGCTCATTCCATCGAGTGATGACTTCGTCGGGATGGTGGCCGAGTTCCTTGAGCACAGCACGCAGGGTCTGACCTGTGAGGGCGATGTAGTCCCAGTCATCCCCGCCACCCCAGCATCCGGCCCAGCCATCGTAGGGTACACGGGCGGAGCCCATCGACGTGAGTTCATGTCGACCCCAGAAGCGTACTTGGTTGGCCGCGCACCAGCTGACCAGGTCTTGTAGCGCAGACAGCGGACGGTCGGCATCGGCTCCTGCGGTGGCCGCGGCCTCCACAAGCTCTGCGAAGGGGTCTACAGTCGGTCGAGGCAGGCCAATCTGGTGAAGGATGCTGGCAGCCACGTCCAAGACAGCCAGATGGGCAGCGTGGCGACGAGCCACGGCATTGCGTGCGATGGATGCGTAGCTATCTCGAGCCGTGTTGAAGACCTCGCGTATCTGGTCGTGCTTGTTGGTGTTGGCGACGAGGTACTCGATGAGGCGTCGACCGAGGTGCCCGTAGTTCTCTGCGAGCGTGACTTGGAGGTCTTCACTGAGCTTGCCTCCGATGACTGGGTCAGCTCCCAGTGGCTTGCCTTTGAGGCTCAACACCCGAGCTCGGGTACCTGCGTCCTGGCTGAACGATGTGGCGGCGCCTTCACCGGAGCTGATGAGGATGGTGCGCCAGGAGTCGATGCGCCTGGTCCCATCCGGGTTGCCGCGGCCTCGACCTTGTCCTTGGCAGAAGTCATAGATGACATCGCGAATCATCTTCGGATGCCGGACTCGCTTCGTCTCGTCGAGGATGAGGGGCAGGTTGTGGAGGTAGCCGGTGACTCGTTCGATCCAGACCTTGGTGGCATCCCATGAGTACATGGCAGTGGGGTAGCTCTCGGATGGCTTGCCCCAGACGGACGCGGCCAGGCGGAGGGCTGTTGTCTTACCTCCCGAGGTGTCGCCGCTGAAGTCGACTACGAAGCCGGGCAGGTGCAAGATCTCAAGGATGGGCGCCGCTGCTGCGGCATAGATCGCGATCATCATGTATGGGTAGTCGATGATGGTCTCAGCTGAGTTGCGCCACGCCAGCCATGAGCCCTCGGTCTTCCAGCCGTCAGAGATAGACTCCAGGCCGGGTGCAGGGGTGAGTGCAAAGGACGAGTCTTTCTGGTCGAGGGTGTAGTGCTTGTCGGCCAGGAGGAATCCCCCATCGGGGAGCCAGCCCATGCGAGAGGCGGACTGCACAGCGGGGAAGCGGTGGTTGTTCTCAGCCTCAAAGTCAGCGAGGTAGCTCACCACGTTGGCGACCTGGTTGCTGCTGACGGGTGCCTCGAGATCTGCCAGTACCATGATGCGGGAGTTGTCGAGGATGGTCCTGCGCTCCACGACACGGCAGCACCAGCCTGCGGGACCACGCCATACCACCTGCCGCTTCGCTTCTCCGGTGAGCACGTCGATGGTTCGACCCGAGATGAAGAGGGGAGCGGGAGCGATGCGCGCCCGGTTGACGTCTCCTTCCATGCCCACGCTCAACTTGTAGACGCCTGAGACGTCGATCTCGTAGCCGCGGGGGATGCGTAGGTTGCGGAGCACAGCATGGTCGATGACGGATGGAGGTGGAGCTCCAGCTCCGAGGGCATCAGCGAGGACGGACAGCTCCGTCAGTTGTCGCTCGAGATCGCAGACCATCTGCTCCGTGGCTCGCTTCGCCCGGTCCTCTGCCAGTCGCTTGACTGCTGCCTTGAGGTTGCGAGCCTTGTTCACCTGGCCGGGCACCGACTCCAATGCAGACAACTGAGTAGTCATCTTGTCATGGTTTCGATTCCAGCTATCCGCCAGCGAGTCGAGCACATCAGGGTCTTGTACTTGAGCCCACGCCTCTCTCTTCGCCTCGTTGTCCTTACCTTTTGAAATCTCGAGCAAGCTCGTCAGAACATCCTGACTGCTGGGCTGAGTCGTACTCACGTCTGCCATGTCACCTCTCCGGGGTTCGTCACTCCAAGTTCACTACACAAGAAGACGCCGCCCGCACGAATGCGGACGACGCCTGAAACCCTGAACCAAACCCACAAGAACGTGGAGGGTGGCCTTCCCAATCTATCGAGCGAGACCGGTCCGTGTCAAGGTTTCGGGCTGGTTGATCTCCGCCATCCGACCTTTAGGTCATCGAGCAGAATCTCAACCGTCTGACCGGACCACCCGCAGTGCACGCACTTGCGTCTACGGGCGACCCAGTCATCGGTGTACCAGGAGATCGCCTTTCTCGCTTTGCCCGCGGCCTGGCACCCATTCGGGGCGTCGGCACGTCGGCTTGAGACAACGAC
>TARA_R110001583_G_scaffold173897_1_pt1 | contig 12716 bp, 11 predicted proteins | sample TARA_R110001583 | Tara Oceans TARA_R110001583 (sample SAMEA4398432) | marine metagenome | biome: Polar Biome; feature: [MES] marine water layer (ENVO:01000295) within the mesopelagic zone...; material: water (ENVO:00002006), including particulate matter (ENVO:01000060) such... | reverse complement strand
ATACTGGAATTCGTTATTTTTAGGCGCTTTGTCATTTTTGTCCTTGAATCTTATTTTGTAGCAAATATGTAGCACAGTGATTGTGCTACAAAAAAAGACAATGAACAACAAGAAACAAACATAAGGTTATAATCAATTGTTTTTTAAGGATTTAAACAGACCTTAAAATACACCACTGTTCATCAAAGTTCATTGAAAAACACTAAAAAATGCGACTCATAATCGGCAGGTCCCCTGTTCAAGTCAGGGAGGGGCCACCATTTTTCACTTTTAAGTAAATTCAAGAACACCTTTTATCCCTAATAAAATCAATTTTTAACGCTTGTGTTTCGTCTTTTGTCGTCCATTAGTGTTTTATTAAATCGTAATTATTTAGCCTCATCATTCAGGGTCTGTGCCTGATAAAAAAACAATAGAGAAGTGGTTGATGTAGCTAAATTTGCTCCTGTTCTTGTTCTTTTAATTTTGCTTGCTCAATACGCCATTTTTGCAGTTCAGAATAATAGTGGTCCCAAACGCAAGGGTTGCATGCTCCTCCGCCACAGCAATCATCGTCGGCAGGTGGAATAGGTTTTTCTAGGTGTTCAGTCATTTCATGTCTCGCTGTTATTCTAAAGAGTGCTGTATTTTGAGGTAGTTTACCGTAAATTGAGTTGAAAAAAAAACTCTGCTAATGCAGAGTTTTTGGTTTTTTATTTAAAAGATTTTTTATGTAAAGTCAGAGAGTTTTTTCTCTAAATAGTGGATGTTAGCGCCACCGTTAACAAAACCTTGATCATTTAATATATGTTGATGCAAGGTAATATTTGTTTTGATGCCGTCTATCACAAGCTCTGCAAGCGCGTTACGCATACGTGCAATTGCTACATCACGATTATCGCCCCAAGTAATCAATTTACCAATCATAGAATCATAATGAGGGGGCACAGTATAGTCAGCGTAAATATGCGAATCCCAACGAACCCCTAAGCCACCTGGTGGATGGAAGCGAGTAATTTTACCCGGAGAAGGGATAAAAGAGCGTGGATCTTCTGCATTAATACGACATTCAATAGAATGACCAGAAACTTTAATATCATCTTGGGTGTAAGATAACGGTTGGCCTGCGGCAATACGCAGTTGCTCTTTGATCAAGTCAACACCTGTGATCATTTCAGTAACAGGGTGCTCTACCTGAATACGAGTATTCATTTCTATGAAGTAGAACTCACCATTTTCGTATAAAAATTCAAAGGTGCCAGCACCACGATAGTTAATTTCGATACAAGCATTACAACAACGTTCACCAATTTTGGCACGCATTTCAGGGGTAATTCCGGGGGCAGGGGCTTCTTCAACAACTTTTTGATGACGACGTTGCATTGAACAATCACGCTCACCTAAATGAATTGCGCTACCTTGACCGTCAGCGATAATTTGAATTTCAACGTGACGAGGATTTTCAAGGAATTTTTCCATGTAAACCATGTCGTTTTTGAAAATAGTACCGGCTTCGCGTTTTGTTAATTGAATTGACTCTATTAACTCTTCTTCACTACGAACTACGCGCATACCACGGCCGCCACCGCCACCCGCTGCTTTGATTATTACAGGATAACCAATGCGTTTTGCGTGAGCTTTGTTAACAGTATCGTTGTCATTTAATGGACCGTCAGAGCCCGGTACGCAGGGAACACCAGCTGACTTCATTGCTCGAATAGCTGCAACTTTATCCCCCATTATTCGTATGCTTTCGGCTTTTGGTCCAATAAAAGCAAAACCAGATTTTTCAACCTGTTCAGCAAAGTCAGCGTTTTCAGCTAAAAACCCATAACCAGGATGAATAGCAACAGCATTAGTTATTTCGGCTGCTGCAATAATTGCAGGAATATTAAGGTAGCTATCTGGTGCTGGAGCTTTACCAATACAGACGGTTTCATCTGCCAATAATACATGCTTTAAGTTTTTATCAGCAGTAGAATACACAGCAACAGTTTTAATACCAAGCTCTTTACAAGCGCGTAGTATTCTTAAGGCAATTTCGCCGCGATTGGCGATAACAACTTTATCTAACATGGAATGACCCTTTTTGGTTGGGCTTATTCAATGATGAATAGCGGTTGATCAAATTCAATAGCATCTTCGTTTTGCGCTAGAATCTCTTTGATAACCCCTGATTTATCGGCTTCTATTTGGTTCATCATTTTCATTGCTTCAATAATACATAAAGTTTCCCCCGCATTAACATGCTGACCAATTGCGGTAAAAACAGGCGAATCTGGAGAGGCTGACGCATAGAAAGTTCCAACCATAGGAGAACGAACAATATGACCAGATATTACCGGGGCTGCTTCACTTGCTGGCGCTACGGCCACAGGTGCTGCTACAGAAGCGGCAACGGGTGCTGTATGTACCATAGGAGCGGCTACTGCTGGAGTACCACGACATATACGTACAGACTCTTCCCCTTCTGAAATTTCTAATTCATTTATTCCCGACTCTTCTACTAACTCGATGAGTTTTTTTATCTTACGAATATCCATTATGTTACCTTATTTCAAATTTACATTAATTAATATTAAGTTAGTTAACGATAACTAACTGTTATTCTTTGTTATCTTCTATTGTTTAGTGACAGTTTATAACTGCTACTTAGAATTTATTTTATTTGTTTTTAAATAAGCCTCAGCTGAATTTAGCGCATAGCTATACCCGTTAGCCCCTAAGCCACAAATGACGCCTGTTGCAATGTCAGACAAATAGGAGTGATGCCTGAATGCTTCTCTTGCATGAACATTAGATAAATGCACTTCAATAAAAGGTATATTAACTGACAATAAAGCATCACGAATAGCGACACTTGAGTGCGTAAATGCTGCTGGGTTAATAATAATAAAATCTACTTTTTGATAAGCTTGATGAATTGCTTCAACAAGCAAATGTTCAGCATTTGATTGTAGATGAGAAAGCTTTATTCCTTTCTCTTGCGCTTGTGCTGTTAATAGATCAATTATTTCATCTAAGGTTTGTGCTCCATATATTTCAGGCTCACGTTTACCTAACATGTTTAAATTCGGGCCATTTAACACTAAAATTTCAAACTTTGTGCTCATTTTCGTCAAAAATACCTTTAAAGTGTGATTGCTAACAATAATTACATAAAACAATAATATTGTGAATAAAAAAAGATTTTTTTATTATTGGCGATTATTATAGTGTTTTCGCAGAATATAGCAGCAAAATACTGGTCTAATCTCTTTGTTACAGATAAATAGTGGTTTTATTAGTAATTATTTACTACACTAGGTAAAGATGTAGTTTTTTAAGGTGTTGTTTTTAAAGCTGTTCCATCTTGTTGGATTGTAAGATGAATTAGTAAAATATTTCGTAGCAAGCGGGTAGCAAGCAGTTTATAGCTTTTCTTGTCGTTAATACCAATTACCATACTTATTAAATCCCTCACTTAATCGTTGGTAAATGCTTAACCAATATTTACTTTAGAATATTGTTAGGTACAAAAGGGCTGTATTATCAAAACACTTTATTCTTTATGTTTACTAATGTTTTTTGGTTGTATTTTTTCAAAAGCTTATGCTGTTGAGGTTATTGTGCACCCGTCTGTTAGTGAATCTATACTAACCACCTCACAATTACGGCGTATTTATACCATGCGTCTAATGCAGTGGGTTGACGGTCGAAGAATTACTGTTTATGTTTTACCTCGTCAACACACTCTTCATTTGCGTTTTACTAAAGAGCACTTGCAAATGTTTCCTTATCAGCTTGATCGTATTTGGAATAAATTAACTTATTCTGGCTTAGGGGTGGCTCCTATTACGGTAAATACACCAGAAGAACTTTTAGACGCAGTAAGAAAAACACCCGGTGCCATTGGTTATGTTGAGAGTATCAAGGATGAGGAGGAAGTAAATGTTGTTCAAATTAAAAACTAAAATGGTCAATATAGTAATGGAGAAATTGTTTTTTGTACTATTCACAGTACTTTACCTATTGGTTGTTAAAGTTGAAGCCACAGAGCAAAATTTTCAGTACCATGGGTTTATCGCGCAAGGGTTGGTTGGTGTTAATGGTAGCGATTTTGTTAATGATGATGGTGCATTGTCTCCTAAACTAACCGAAGTTGGCATTAATGCTTCTTACCAGCTGAGCTCTAATTTGAGATTGGCTGGGCAGGTAGTTTATTTAAATGGCGGTAATAGATATGCGGAAGGGGTACGGGTTGATTATGCCTTATTAGATTGGTCGGTATATAAAAGTTCAGACTGGCAAGCAAATATTTATCTAGGGCGCTTTAAAAATATTCATTGGCTCTATTCTAGCTCTAGAGACATTCCCTTTGCTCGCCCTAGTATCATTTTACCTCAATCTGTTTATTTTGATGGTTTTCGAGATATTGCTGTTGGTGGTGATGGCGCAGCAATAAAAATTAGCCACAGTGATGATAATTATGGCAACGTTGATTTTAACTTCAGTTACGGTACTTCACCAATTTCTGATAACCAAGCTGACATTATTTTAAGTGAGTTTGCTCAAGGAACTGTTAAGCAAGACTCTGATATACAAGCTAGTTTTTATTGGCAACCGGCCTTTTCACCGTGGCGGTTTGGAGTTTCTTATTTAGATTCCATTTTTAATTATCAGGCAAATGATTCAGGGGATTTATTTTTTGATGGTGACTTTTCCTTTAAATTTTACACTATGAATGCTTTGTATGAGGGAGAAAAATGGGAGTTTAGTGGAGAAGTTTTTCAAGAGCGATTCACTACAGAAGGTTTTTATAATCCGCTGTATATTAAAGAGCCTATTGGTGACGGTATGTATGTACAATCTCGATATAAGGTGAGTAATGAATTAACATTACTTACACGTTATGAGCGCTTTTATAGTGATAGAGATGACAAAGACGGTGAAAAATTAGCTGTAGAAACAGGCGGTCTTATTCCTGCCTATTTTGCATATCAAAGAGATACAACTATCGGATTATCATATGATTTTTCAAGTAATTTGCGGTTAAGATTTGAATACCACTGGTTTCAAGGCGCTGGCAGACTTACGCCTGTTATTTTGCCAAACCCAAAAATTAATGATAGCAAAAATTGGCAGCTTTGGGCTATGCAGTTGATGTATTGGTTCTAATAGGGAAGTTTACGGATGAGAAAAAAATTTATTAGTGTTCCAACCAAGTTATTGATGTTGATATTTTCAACATTATTGCTTTTGGCTATAGGTTTTTCAGTGCTATCTTTATCGCGCTTACAAGATGACTATAAACAGTTCCATCAAAAAACATTAGATCAAGGGCAAGCTCAATTTGCCTTACACAGTGATATTTTACGTTCTAAAATCAATGTTTGGCTTGAGTCTTTTGCTGAGATCACGAAGTTTTCACAGCAAAAAAACTTAACCGTTTTTGCAGAGCAACTTGCTAATCAGTTTGATGGCTTGCAACTTAACTTAAATGTAGAGAATGTTTGGTTAGTTGATGCAAATAAAAAACCACTTTTTGTAACCTCAATTATGCCTTCAGTGGTACAAGAAAACATTGACCAAGTATTAAGGCTGCAACGCCCTAATCATCAAATTCAGTGTCAGCAGCAATGTCAGCTTTTACTTAGCGTACCTTTATTGAACAACCAAGGCGATATAGTGGTTGTTACGATGAGTGCTAGTCTTGTTGATATGCTTTATGCAATAAATACCTCGTTAAATAGCGAGGTTGCAGTGATTAGTTTTCCTTTAAAATCTAATGAATCAGATTTTAAAATAAAAATTATTTCAGCATCAAATATGGAATTAACACAATCACTTCTTGATGCCAATAAAGAAACTAATTTAGCGCTTGTGCTTGAAAAAGGTATGCAAATTGATTTAGCTAGTCATAACTATTTGGTTAACCTATTGCCATTAGCACAAAGTAGCGAACGAGTATTTTATTTATCTTTAATTGATGATGTTACGCCTTTTGAAGACAAAAATTCACACTATAGACAGCAGTTTTTAATCTCGCTCAGTGGCATATTTTTTATGTTAGGTTTGTTTGTTTACTTTGTTGCTCGTCCATTTACGAACCGATTATTGCGTTTATCTGGGGCACTTCCCTTACTTGCGAATAAAAAGTTTGATCAATTTCGACAAGTGAGATTGAAAAGGCCGCTTTTATTCTCTGATGAATTAGATATTTTAACTCACTCTGCTTTAGATCTTAGTTATGAATTAGAGCAACTAAATATTGAAGTTGAACAAAAAACTAAAGAGTTAGAAAATATTGCAATGTATGACTTACTTACGGGGTTACCCAACCGTAATATGCTTAATTATCAACTGCGTAAATCAATTGCTCATATTGGGCGATATCCCAGTGGTGTTGCGGTTTTATTCTTAGATTTAGATGATTTTAAAAAAGTAAATGACAGTAATGGTCACACTGAAGGAGACAAACTTTTAATTCAAGCAGCAGAGCGAATTCGTTTAAGTGTTGGTAAAATAGATTTAGCCTGCCGTTTTGGTGGTGATGAGTTTGTGGTCGTTTTGGGGAATTTGAAATCTGTTAATCAAGCGGTAATTATTGCTGATCAGCTGCTTGCACTATTTAAAGAGCCGATAAGACTTGGCTCAAGCATTTTTTATGTTTCTACCAGCATTGGTATTTCATACACAGAGTCTAGTGAGGAGAAGGTCGAAGATTTGATTTCTCATGCGGATATAGCCATGTATGAAGCAAAAGATAATGGTGGTAGTCAATTTCATGTTTATCATCAAGAAATGTATCAGCGAGTTGCTCATAGAGTGATGCTTGAGGGCGAAGTTCGTCAAGCACTTGCTAAACAACAGTTCAGTTTAAGTTTGCAACCACAATTACGGGCAAAAGATAAAAAGATATATGGTTTTGAAGCCTTACTGCGTTGGCAGCATCCTGAGCGGGGCATGATTTCACCGGAAGATTTTATTCCTATTTTAGAAAATTCTCAGCATATGATTGAATTAGGCTATTGGATTATTCATCGTTGTTTTGAATTGGCTATAATGATTAGAGAGCAGGGGTTAACAGATGTAAGAATTGCGATTAATTTATCGGCGGGGCAGTTTGTTGATGCTAATTTACCAAGTTATCTTCAAAGTTTGTTGGATAAATTTTCTTTGTCAGCTCAAGTCTTTGAATTAGAACTAACAGAACAAACCTTAGTTAAGGATATTGATCACACGATTGAAATGATGGAAAGTTTAAAGTTAATGGGCTTTAGTTTTGCTATTGATGACTTTGGCACGGGTTATTCGTCATTGGCTTATATTAAAAAAATGCCTATTGATGTGATTAAAATTGATCAAAGTTTTGTGTTTGGCATGTTAGAAAATCATGCTGATTATCAAATAATTATGTCGACTATTGCGATGGTGAAGAATTTAGGTTTAACCGTTATTGCCGAAGGCGTTGAAACGGCAGCACAATTACGTAGTTTAACTGAAAATAATTGTGATTTAATTCAAGGTTATTATTTTTCAAAACCCGTACCTGAGATAGAATTAAATGAATTTATTAAAAACCATATTCATGACGGATATTGGAAAACACAAGTAGAAAAGCGGTCAAATAAAATTTTATAAGTAATAGCCTCACCTGCATATAAATTATGGCAGGTGAGGCTTTAAATTTTTTGATTATTTAAATATTGCTGTAATATGAGCACTAAATTCTTCTGCACTCATAAAACCAGTAATACGCTGCTGGCTTAATTCTTTGCCTTGTAAATCGAAAAACAAAATTGAGGGCAAACCAAATATATTAAAATGTTCCATTAATGCTACGTTTTGTTCAGAGCCAGTATCGGTTAAATCTACTTGCAGCAAAACAGAATTGGCAAGCGCATCTTGTACTTTTTTATCTGGAAAAGTGTACTGTTCAAACTCTTTACATGCCACGCACCAGTCGGCATATAAATCGAGCATAACTGTTTTACCTTGCTTGTTTGCCTGAGCAACTGCTGTTTGCAGTTCTTTTAACGAAGTTACTTGCTTAAAATGTTGTACTTGGCTATTTTTACCCGCATTAATTACCGTTTGCTTATTACCCTGTATAATATTAGTAGAGACAAGTAACTGGTAAGCCATATTTGCACCAAAAAACATCATTAAAAAAATCAATAATGAACGTAAACCAAAGCCGAAACCTTTAGGTTTATCCATGGCTTTGTTTGTAGCGGAACTGTGATTTACAACATATAAATAACTCGCCGAGCCTAATATCAATAATGCCCACAACGCTTTACTCGCAATCTCAGGTATAAAACGCTCTAATAAAAAGATAGGTACAGCGAGTAGTAACAAGCCGAAAATATTCTTAATGATATTCATCCATGCGCCGGCTTTGGGTAATAACTTACCACCAGAGCTACCTAAAATTAATAAAGGTAAACCCATCCCCAAACTTAATGCATATAACGCTGACGCACCTAATACTACATCACCCGTTTGCGAAATATACAATAAAGCCCCCGTTAAAGGCGCTGTTGTACAAGGTGAGGCAACTAAGCCAGAAATAATTCCCATAACAATAACGCCAACAATAGAGCCACCTTTTTGTTTATTACTCAAATTGTTCAATTTGTTTTGCCAACTAGCGGGTAGCGCAAGATTAAAAACACCAAACATTGAAAGGGATAAAAATATAAATAATATGCTTAGCGCAATTAATACTAAAGGATGCTGAAATACTGCTTGAAACTGTGCACCAGCAAGCGCCACTACAATACCTAATAAAGTATAAGTTACTGCCATACCTTGCACGTAGAAAAAAGATAAGGTGAAGGCTTTTTTTGTGGTTAAAGGCGTGTCTCGCTGTTTACCTGCACCAACAATAATTCCGGTTAAAATGGGATACATGGGGAATACACACGGGGTAAAAGAGAGCAATAAACCCCCAACAAAAAAGGCTACTAGGGTTAAGAGTAAACTGCCTTGTTTTAGCATGTCAACCAATTGATGTTGTTCACTGACAGGTGCAGATGCTATGTTTTTATTGGCATTATTCGAGGAAGATACACTTGAATTGGTTGCAGGTGCATTTAGGGCCGATACAGCAGCAGCGTTGTTGCCTGTTGCTTGTGCAAGCACTTCCTCTAATGCAATTGTCTTTATAGTAGGCGGGTAACACAAGCCTTTATCGGCACAACCTTGATAGCGAATAGTCATGCTGGCATTGTTGCTAGCTTCTTCAATGTTAATGACTAAATTTAGTTGATCTTTATAAATTTGCTGAACACCGAAAAATTCATCTTCGTGATCAATTCCTTGAGGTAATACTATTTCTGAAAAGCGCGCATTTTCACTGGTGAATGTGAATTGATGACGATAAAGATAATAGCCTTCATTAATATCAAAATTGAGATACAATTGATTGTTTTGTTGATCAAAGTTGATAGTAAAGGCCTGATCAACTCTTAAAAACTCATCATCATTACTAAACAGCGAGGCACTTGAGATATCAAAAATTGATTGTTGTGCTTGGCTAACCGTAGGCTGAAAGCTTGCTAGTGCGATAATTAAGGTAAAAAGTACGCTTAAAGGTAAGTTAAAAAACAACGATAATTTTTTCATTAATACTACTTTAAATATTCACGGATCCAGTTTAAATAGTGGTTATCGCCTTGCTGGATATTCAAAGCAATTACTTCGACTACATCATAAGGATGTAGTTCATTAATTCGAGCATTTAATTGTGCAAATTTATCACAGTTTGTTTTTATTAACAGTTGTAATTCATTGTCGTACTGTAATTCATTTTGCCAATGATAAACTGACGTTATATTTGGCAATATACTAACGCATGCAGCTAACTTTTCTTTAACTAAGTGTTCAGCAATTAGTTTAGCTACTTGCTTATTTGGGCAAGTGGTCAATACGAGTTGAAATATCATAACGCATCCTCACCGTATTTATTCACAGTAATAATTTAGCCTTATTCTCTTAAAAAAAACTTAACAACACCAGTAATAAGTGATGTAAAAATGCTCTGTGCTTGAAAAAGACCTGTTAACCCCAATATATCTTACAAAGAAAATAGGAGTCTTTATGTTTCGAGTATTATTTGCACTATTTATTATCGTACCTATTATAGAAATTACTGTGTTGATGCAAGTTGGAGCGCTTATTGGTGCATGGCCAACGGTTGCTATTGTTATTGTTAGTGCTTGGTTGGGTGCTAAATATGTTCGCCAACAAGGTTTAGCTACGCTGCAATCGGTACAAACTAAAATGGCACAAGGGGAAATGCCATCAAGTGAGATAGTCACGGGCTTGATGTTATTAGTGGCAGGTGTACTTTTAGTGACTCCCGGGTTTGTTACTGATATTTTCGGTTTGTTGTTACTTGTGCCTACGGTTCGTCAAGCATTGGCGAGTTCAGTGCAAAAGCATATAAAAACTAGTCCAGGTAGTACTTTTGGTGCCAATGTGCATTTTCATTCGTCTGCTTCTACCCAAGAAAATGGTCATGTTTATGAAAATGACGTTGATAATGAAGTAGATAATTCAGATGTTTTTACACCAAAAAAAACTATTACTCACCATCAAGGTGAAACCATTGAAGGGGATTTCAGCGAAAAGAATAATCACAGGGATTAAATTATCAAAAAAACACATTAAAGACTTGTGAAGTGTTTTTTTAGCCCCATTTCATTACACACAAACATATTTGTTATAACTAATAACTCTCTGGAGAAAATATATGAGTATTCGTCCATTACATGATCGCGTAATTGTAAAACGTAAAGAAGTTGAATCTAAATCAGCCGGTGGCATTGTGCTAACAGGAAGTGCCGCAGAGAAATCAACCCGTGGTGAAGTTATTGCTGTTGGTAATGGCCGTATCTTAGAAAATGGTGATGTACGTGCATTAGACGTAAAAATTGGTGATCAGGTGATTTTCAGTGAAGGCTATGGCGTTAAAACTGAAAAAATTGATGGTGAAGAAGTATTGATCCTTTCTGAATCAGACATTTTGGCAATCGTTGAATAATTCACTTTTAATAAATAAATTTTAATTTGATGTTGAGCATTGCTCCATCCCAATAACATAAACAGGAATAAATAACATGGCTGCAAAAGACGTATTATTTGGAAATGACGCACGTGTAAAAATGTTACGTGGCGTAAATTTATTAGCCGACGCGGTTAAAGTAACGTTAGGCCCTAAAGGTCGCAACGTTGTTATAGACAAATCTTTTGGTGGTCCAATTATCACTAAAGATGGTGTGACGGTTGCTAAAGAGATCGAATTAGAAGATAAATTCGAAAACATGGGCGCACAAATGGTGAAAGAAGTTGCTTCTAAAGCCAATGACGAAGCGGGTGATGGTACAACTACTGCTACTGTTTTAGCACAAGCTATTGTAAATGAAGGCTTGAAATCTATTGCTGCGGGTATGAACCCAATGGATATTAAACGTGGTATCGACAAAGCTGTTATCGCCGCCGTTGCTGCATTAAAAGAAACATCTACGCCAGTAACTGATAACAAAGCGATTGAGCAAGTGGGTACAATCTCAGCTAACGCTGATGAAACCGTTGGTAAAATTATTGCAACAGCAATGGATAAGGTAGGTACAGAAGGTGTCATTACTGTTGAAGAAGGTCAAGCCTTAACAGATGAGCTAGACGTTGTTGAAGGTATGCAATTCGATCGTGGTTATTTATCTCCTTATTTCATCAACAGCCAAGAAAGCGGCACGGTTGAATTAGAAAATCCTTTCATTCTTTTAGTTGATAAAAAAATATCTAATATCCGTGAACTATTAACAACACTTGAAGGTGTTGCCAAAGCAGGTAAGCCATTATTAATTATTGCTGAAGATGTTGAAGGCGAAGCCTTAGCGACATTAGTGGTTAATAACATGCGTGGTATTGTTAAAGTGGCCGCAGTTAAAGCACCAGGTTTTGGTGACCGTCGTAAAGCAATGCTACAAGATGTTGCAACATTAACAGCGGGTACGGTAATCTCTGAAGAAATTGGTATGGAACTTGAAAAAGCGACTTTAGAAGACTTAGGTCAAGCTAAGCGCGTAATCATTTCTAAAGACAATACCACTATCATTGACGGTTCTGGTGAAGAAGCCGACATTCAGGCACGTGTTGCGCAAATTCGTGGCCAAATTGAAGACTCATCTTCAGATTATGACAAAGAAAAACTACAAGAACGTTTAGCTAAATTAGCTGGCGGCGTTGCGGTAATTAAAATTGGCGCAGCAACAGAAATGGAAATGAAAGAGAAGAAATCGCGCGTTGAAGATGCGCTGCATGCAACACGTGCTGCGGTTGAAGAAGGTGTTGTTGCTGGTGGCGGTGTGGCACTTGTTCGCGCAGCAATGGCTATCAAAGATCTTGAAGGTGCTAACGAAGACCAAACCCACGGTATTAACGTAGCTATCCGCGCGATGGAAGCGCCACTTCGTCAAATAGTAGCGAACTGTGGTGATGAATCATCAGTTGTATTAAACGAAGTGCGTAACGGTACAGGTAACTACGGTTACAATGCCGGTAACAGTACTTACGGCGATATGATTGAGATGGGTATTTTAGATCCAACTAAAGTAACGCGCAGTGCATTACAGTTTGCCGCTTCTGTTGCAGGTTTAATGTTAACTACCGAAGCTATGATTACCGATGCTCCAGTTAAAGATGCTGGCGGTCCTGCTATGCCTGATATGGGCGGAATGGGCGGAATG
>TARA_R110001583_G_scaffold186470_2_pt1 | contig 12717 bp, 13 predicted proteins | sample TARA_R110001583 | Tara Oceans TARA_R110001583 (sample SAMEA4398432) | marine metagenome | biome: Polar Biome; feature: [MES] marine water layer (ENVO:01000295) within the mesopelagic zone...; material: water (ENVO:00002006), including particulate matter (ENVO:01000060) such... | reverse complement strand
TAACAGGAGCGCTAGGTCTGTACGTGACGGCGGTGTTCTCCAGGCCTAAGCGCCTGCGGCGAAAGAAGGACTCAGAGAACTTCATCTACCACACCAGCAAGCCCGACGCAGACAACGTGTGCAAGTCCATATGTGACGCTCTAAACGATACAGGGTGGTGGAGAGATGATTCTCAGGTTGCGTTCATGTCATGTACGAAATACTATGAGGAAAAAGAAGGCCCTGGGCCAAGACTCATAATCCGCATTGTGGAGCTTAAAGATGCCAGTGAAGAAACGAAAAGCTAAGCCCAAGCCCAAGCCACCAACGAAATTGAAGGGCGCTGTTGTTAAGCCTGGGAGACCAGGGAGCGCGAGTCCTCCGGGCGCACCCAAGCGCAAAGAAGGCGAGAAGTTCGTCGACTGGATGAAGCGCTTCGACTCGTACCGCACTAAAAAGAAACGCACTGCCGCAAAGAAGCGGAAGCGGAGCTAGCGATGCCTAAAGTTGGAAAGAGGAAATTCCCATATACCAAGAAGGGCAAGGCTGCGGCTAAGAAGGTTGCAAAGAAGACTGGCAAGAAAGTGCGGACAACAAGAAAGTACTAATGGCCACCAAGAAAAAGAAGGCCAAGAAGAAGCGCAACTACCGCAAAGAGTACGATACGTTTCACGCCAAGGACAAGCAGAAGAAGAACCGCGCTAAGCGTAACGCAGCCAACCGCAAGCTCAAGCCAGGCCCTGGTAAGGAAGTAGACCACAAGAGGTCAATGAAGAAGGGTGGTGGCAACGGCAAGAAGAACCTGCGGGTCGTGAGCCGGAAGACCAATCGCAAGAAGGGGTCTAAGTAATGCCAGGCGAGCCAGACCAAGAGCTAATAGACATCTTCCGCCGCGCCCGTGCAGCCACCGCCAGAGGCGATATTGACGCTGCGGCAGATGCTGTGCTAGAGGCGTCGCTGTACCACGGAGTGGTAAAGGGAAACATGAAGGCCATGGGCCTATACCTTGTAGGAAGCGGTGCCATAGATGGCGTACAGCAGCGAAAAAAAATGGCACAACAGATTGCGACCGAAACGGTCCGCCTGGTTGAGAGCAATGCAGGAGAGTCTGGACCTGACGACACAGATTACGACGGTAGACTTGAAGCAGCAGGCAAATGACCAGAGAGAAATACCTAAGGGCGTGCGAGGACGACTTCACTTTCTGGTGTCAAAACGAAGTAAAGATTCGTCCTAAGCAGAAGGTTCCTGGCGGGCTGATAAAGCTCGACCCAAACCCTGGCCAAGCCAAGATCATCAATGTTATCGATGACTTAGAGACCTCTGGTAAGCCTGCGTGGATTATAACGCTCAAGCATAGGCAGTGGGGTAGCTCGACGTTGTTCCAGGCTTACGCGATGCACAAGTGTAGGTTTACGCCGTACCTGGAGGCGCTGGTCATCGGTGACCGTGAGCGAACCACCAGAAAGCTGATGGCGATGAATAGGCGTATGTTGGAGAACTTGTCGCCTGTGGTCATGGATGGGTGGGAGAGAACCATCGACAGGACGGACTCGCATTACGAGTGGAGCAATGGTTCCATTTTGTCTATTGATACAGCCGGTCAAGCTCAGGCTGCTCGAGGTATTACAGCCGACTTTGTGCATGGCTCGGAGGCGGCTTTCTGGCCAAACGGGGACAAGCTCATTTCCGCTATGACGCCAGCCGTGGCTGAAAGCGCTGGCTCTATGTTCGTTTTAGAGTCTACGTCAGCCGGAGCGTTTGGTATCTTTTGGGAAATTTGGGAGTCGGCAGACAACCCTAGCAGTCAGTGGACCAAGATATTTGTACCCTGGACAACGCATCCAGAGTACGACGACACATCTCGCATCGACCCCGAGCTTCGTAAGCTGGGTATTCGCGCCTCAGAAGGTGACGAGACCGCGCTTAAAGACCTCAAAGACCTCACAAAAGAGGAGCTTGAGTGGGTCGTCAATGGTGACATGAACATCGGACAGGCCTTCTGGCGCAGGCGCACCGTCGCCACACGCTTCATGGGGAAAGAGGAAGAGTTCTCCAGAGAGTACCCCTCTACCGCAGAGGAGGCATTCAGGTCCGCAGCCAACGAGTTCCTTAACGACCACGGGAAGAAGGTTCAGAGGCAAGCGAAAAGCGATGAGTACTCCGCGTATGACATCGAGGTGTTCGGCGCTAACCTGCACGAAACAGACAAGATCTCAACTGACGGCGACCCGCTTCTAGAGTACCTAGACAACGAGCCCGAGTTTCGCCCAGAACTTGAAGAGGTCACTGAGGGCTGGATACACGTTTTCGAGGAGCCCGAGGAAGGCGAAACATACATTGTAGGCGTCGACCCAAGCGAAGGCACAGGGAACGACTACGCCTCATTTGCGGTGCGATGCGATGATGAGATCGTGGCATGTGGATACAGAAACGACATGTCTACAGATGTCTTCGCAATGTACCTGGACACACTGGGAAGGTGGTACAACGGGGCAACGCTGCACATCGAGCGTGCCGGTGGCGGGCTTGCTGTGATTAACACACTCATTCGCCTGCACTACCCATACCTGTATGGCACCGAAGCCTTCGACGAACACGGTGAATCAAAAGGTCGAAGAGTCGGATTCACACCCACTGCCGACTCAGTCAAGTCGCTGCTGGCCATGTTGCGACACGAACTAAACACAGGCGGCCTTCTCTTAAAACACCCAAGGGCCCTTATGGAGTGTGGGTGGGTTCGTCGAGTTGTACGCAGGCGCGCAGACGAAACGCTTGTGGCAGAATGGAAAACACCCGGAAAAGGCCGCGACATGCCCAGCGGTGAAAAGCTGAGCGACGACCTTTTCAGAGCCGCTGCGCTAACCGTTATGCCAGCCAGGGATTCTGCATGGCAGGCAGAGATGGCTGAAACACATGCCGGGGTCGGAGCGCCAGAGATGGCAACCGAGTCGGCGCCACACTTCGAGTACCACAATCCCCTCTTTGAGGAGTTCGAAGAGGGCATACTGATACAAGACGGAAACTACGACACGTTTGAAATAACACCAGAGCTTGACGGCGATATAGACTTGCCGCTACCGTAGCGCAATGGAAAACCTTCAGCCTCTAATTGTGCTGCTTATCGCAGCCCAGGTGGCGACCGTGTACTTTATTACGCGCTCGCACGTTAAGGCTGTGGAGGAGTTTCGAAAGGTTTTGCTGGAGCGGGAAGAGACTGAGAGGTACTATTACACAATAACCTCCACAGATCCTGATACAGATAACGCAAACCTAGAGGTGGCATGATGGCAACCGGCGGAACTCCAGCAATTATGAACGTTAAAGAGTCGGACTCCTGGGTTGAGGACGCTCTTAAAACACTCCTAGAGGTCGGACTGACCGTAGGCGGCGGCATGGTCGGCGCTATGGCTGGCCCCGCAGGGGCGTCGCTCGGCGCAGGCCTGGGACAGCAACTCTCCGCCGGCATCACCGGAGAACAAATGCTTCCAAGCGAGGTCGCCAGCGCTATCGGAACGGTAGGGACACTCGATACAAGCAAATTTAAAAACCCGTTCACGGACCCAGACCCCAACTCTATATTCGGAAAAATTGGCGGCGCCCTTGAGTCGCCAGCCCCGGTCGAAGAAAAGGTTCCAACGTTCGACCTCAACCTGGGCCAGCAAGTAGGCCAACCCTTGCCTGAAATACAGGCACAGACACCATTCGATGCTATGGTGGAAACCAGGCAGCCATTATTCGACCCTAATGTACCGGGAGTGGGCACGCCGCCTCGGATGTCCTCAGGAATTGGCGACCCAAACATCAGCGTCACACCTACCGTGATGAGCAACGAGGATATATATCAGGGTAACCTTGGAAGCCTTGCAGCCGGATACCAGCCCCCCCCAGTGCCAGACTTTCCGGTACCAGACTGGCAGAGGCCAGTGGGTGGCTCTAACTATTCGTACATAAGGCCTTAGTGATGCCTGAGATTAACGAAGACAGCGGCTCGCGCCTAATCACGCTCATCGAGAACCGCCTCGAGGCCAGCGTGAAGTCCAAGTCGGAGCGCATGGAGGAGGCACTCACGGTGCTTCTTGCTTATTGCGGCTATAGCGTCGACAAGGCACGAGACTATGCTGTTAGCGCTGCATCTACGTCAGCACAGCTTCCCCGGTGGTTCGAAGACCGCGTTGTGCTTAACGTGCTCAACCCAATCGCACGAACGGCAGCCTCGATCATTACAGCCAACAACCCCACTTGGGTCGTTCAGCCAACAGGCGACACCGCATCAAAGCGCCAGGCAGCACGAGGCGTGCAGCAGTTGCTAGAGTGGTTTTACCGCACAAACGAAGTGTCTTCGCTTATGGACGACGTTGTCCTTCGATCAATCCTTACCGGATACGCCGGTATCTTTGTTGACTGGGACAGCGTTGTGGGTAATGGCCAATTCCGAGACGCAGACTTCGGTCGCGAGGGCTGGTTCGTCATGGAGCCCGTGGACATCTTCAACTGGCACATGGAGCCAGGAACCGGAGACAGCAACAAGGCACACTACGGTATCCGCGAAACCACGATGCACATCGAAGAGGCGCGGCTATACTATAACACGAGCAAAATCCAACCACGCAAAACAGACAGCGAAGAAGACGAGACGCTAAAGCGCCACTTGCGGATTGTGAGAGAGCTTGACGGCGACACATACGAGACAGACTACGAAGAGCGCGTACGTGTAATCACATACTATGAGAAGCCAGGATATAGCTTCCCCAAAGGGTACGAGGTGACCATAGCTGGGGATGCCATTGTGGACAATCAGGAAGAGCTTCTTATGGGCGAGTTCCCTGTGTATGCAATGAATTATACGCACGAGCCCCATCGTGACTATGGCGCAGGCCTGGGCACAGGGCTTCTGCAGCTACAGCGTGACATGTCTATGACGTGGAACGGTTACCGCGCTCGTCGTGATCAAGAAATAATGCCACCGTGGCTGGTGCCCAAGGGCTCTGTAAGCCGTGGAATTAACACGCGCCCGAGAGCCATCAACGAGTACAACGCCCGCGTTGGCGCTCCAGCCCAGATGACCTTCAACCCACTAAGCCAGGTTGTGGGCTCAATGAGCGATAAGACGCTCAGCATGATGGAGTACGTGTCCGGCATTAACGACAGTTCTCGAGGCGAGGCCCCAACATCAAATGCGACTGGGCGCCTGACAGCGTTCCTTGCAGAGCTAGATAACCGCCGCCTTGGACCCACAGTGCGTGAGGCTACAAAAATGCTGAAGCGCGTTGGCAACCGCATGGTTCGCTTGTGGCAAAAGTACGGCAGTGAGATGGTCGTTATCTCCGTGTTCGGCAATGGCCGCTCTGGTGAGATTGCGGAAATCAGAAAACGTGACCTCCTCTACAGCGACATTGACATCGATGTTGCCAGCTTGATGCCAAGAACGCAGCCATTGCGACAAGAGACGATTTTGAACCTCCTGCAAATGGGTGTAATTGAAAAGCAGAAGGCTCTCGACGCGCTCGAGTTTGGTGGATTCGAAGAGGCTATTGGCGTGAGCAGCACAGAAACCCTGAACGCTCGCACCGAGAACGCGCTGCTCGATGACCTGTCCGTGGACATTGAAACAGTCGAAGTATTAGAATACGAAGACCACCAGGTTCACATCGACGAGCATGTAAAGCATGTTTTGCTTGAGCAGCCTGGAGGTGCAATACGCGCACGCTTTGATGGCCACATTCAAGAACACAAGCAAGCTTTAGCGGCCGCGGCTGCGCCGCCAGAAGGTGCGCCGCCTGGTGGAGGACCGCCTGGTGGAGGCCCTCCGGGCCTAGCCGGTGGTGAGCCAATCGTGAGTGGTGCGGGCGCTGCGCCTGGTGGACTGCCCGAGGGTATGATCGATCTAGTAGAACCAGGGGTTGACACAGGCACCGAAGCTGCTTTAGCATCCATGGCAGGCATAGAATAGGACTATTATGGCAGACCAGCTTGAACAAGAACAGTTACAACTAGAGGCCGAAGGCGTGCCTGAAGTGCCAATGGGAGACCCTATGGGAGACCCAATGGGCGCTCCTGTGGGGGGCGAAATGCCCGGTGGCGTGCCAATGGAAGGCGAGGCGCCTGGGTTTGACCTAGAAGCTTTGCTTGGTGAGATCGAGGCCAGTGAGTTGTCCGCTGCTCCACAAGGGGCTCCGGCAGCAGGGCCATCAGCGCTGGACGAGTTTCGCTCTGCGCGAGAGGCCTTGGCTAAAGAGGATGAATTTGAGCAACAAGACCAAGTAACAAAGCGCTTTCACAACATTGAAGGCGAGTTACAAAGAATCAAAGCGGAGCGTGACTCAATCGTCGCGCAGAAGCTACGAGACAATATCAACACTACGATCAACGCGACTGTCGGTGATGAACTGAGCCGCCTTGAGATTGACCCTAATACCGGACCCGGAAAAGCCTTTGCTAGACTTTTAGCCAATAGTGCAATGGTGGCTGTTGCTAAGGAGCAAACCCGAATGGGGCGGCAGGATATTGACCTGAACTCTGTACAGAGACAGGTTAAGAACTATGCCAAACTTCTCGAGCGAGTTTCATCTGAGGTTGCCACAAGGCAGTCCTCAAAGCAACGGCGTGCGGCTGCGGGTGCCCCTAAGGCACCCATGACTCCATCAAAGCCTGTCGGCGATATGAGTGACGAAGAGTTCGACGCTGCGGTACTAGCCGCGTTTTCTAACAGATAGGAGTTAAATCATGGCATTCGGTACCGGCATTCCGAGCCCTACAGTAACGGGTGGGTTTAGTGGTGGGGCGCTTAGCGTCTCCGATCTTAACGACATCCTCACTAAATTCTACATCCCTCGAATGTTCGAGCAAATTAAGGTCGAAAATCCGGGGTACAACTTTTTCAAGGATATGACCACACTGGTCAACTGGGGCCCAGGTGGTACAGCCACCTTCCCCCTGCGTAAGCGTGCTCGCCGCGCTGTCGTTGGTGGTACGGCTGGTCGCCTGCCTTCTGGTGGAACACCGAGCTACACCAACGCATCGTTCGAGTATCCAATTTTCCGCATTTTGGTAAACTTTATGTGGGATGCCCAGCAGCGTGCTGGTCACGAGCGTTACGTTAAGAACTTGATCGATCAGTCAATGACTGATGCTAAGACCGAGTTCCTTCGTCGTCAGAACATCTACCTTTATGGTGGATCTCGCGACAAGATTGCTAAAGACGCCATTAACTTTGGTAGTTCGACTCACAGTAGCTCGGATGACGCATACGGAAAAACCTGTATTGTTGGTGTTCTCCAGTCCTCTTCGGGCTCTGACACCTCGATTCAGGTTGCACATCCGTGGATTGATGGTGCTGGAACGCATAAAGCCCATGGTGGTATGTGGTTACAGCCTGGTGACTTCATCATGATCGTCGGTAAAGACGGCGCTAAAGATGACATGCAGCATGTTAAGATCAACTCGATTGATCGCACGAGCTATTCCAGTGGTTATGCGACAGTGACTCTTAATACCGCATGCAAGATGGACTTCCCATCTGGCTCGCCTATTTACCTGTCTTCGCCAGCAGCAGAGTCTAGTGCTTTGTTTAGTCGAGATGGTGCAACATCTTTCGAGAGTGCAGATTGGGAGCTTTCCGATTACGGCTCAGAGTACTTCGGTATGGCTAACTTCCTGTATGACACTAAGGTGTTTGGAAAGGCTCGCGACACCGCAGGTGCCGCAGCAACCGCAGGAGCTTCTGGCTCTGGTGGTGGCGACGGATATTGGGACAGCAAGATTAAGCACAACTCTGGTACCAAGCGTGCCCTTAGTTATGAGTTGATTGACGAGCTTCTGTTGGAGATGAACCAGCAGTATTTCGTTAAGCCAAACCTTGCGATCATGAACCCAGGTATGTGGCACGAGTTCCTTTCTCTTGCTGAGGCTAATCACGCATTCTTCAACCAGAAGACTGTGACTCCTGGTCACAAGCCAGGAACTGACCCTAACTACATCACTGCCAATGCAACGCTTGGACAGGGCAACATTCAGATCCTTGTGGATCACCATGCCCCACACGAGCAGATCATTGTTTGCGATAAGGGTGAGATGGGTTACGCGACAGCACACGCGATGGGCGAAGCTACCGAAGACGGTGGTTTCCTCCGGCACTCCTCCTCCAGCTATGACGATTGGCATGGTTGGTTGCGTTGGGCCGGGCAGTTCATTACGTACAGCCCAACCTCGATTGGGTGCCTTCAGGATGTCACACAGGACATCGTGGCTCTCTAAGAGGTTACCGCCCTCTCCCAGGACCCAGGGGGGCCTAGTGCATTCTAGGCCCCCTTTTTTTTAGGATTTTACCACGATGCAAGCCCAGACAGCAGAGTTCGAAACCAAAACCACCGTAAAAGAGGACTTACCTCCAGTAACAGCCGAGGCGACATGGTTCCCAGGCGCGCTACCGCGTGAGACAATGAGGGGCTTGCGGCGTCTTGACTCGTATCTTGAGCTTAAATGGAGCCCCAGGTTTGAGTGCTGGGAGGTGTGGCACGAGCGCAACTTTAAGAAGTATTGTTTTTATCGGCATGTGACCTTTAATGGGGGGTTTCGCCCAGCAGACAGATCGCTTATTATGGAAGTCACGCAGCGCGCAATGTGGACTTCAGAGGGTCAAGAGATGTCTAGGAACCAGATGCGAGAGGCCCACTACGCAGCCACTAACTCCGAAACAGGCCGCGACCCTGACAAGGTTCAGTGGCAGTCCAGAAAGGAGCAGGAGAGATGAATCGCACAGCGGCAGAAAGCCTTTTACGGATTCTTTTGGGCGACACGGGCAAGTCTATTTGGAGCGATGCTGACCTAAGGGCCATCCTAGACCGCTCAAACAATCGAATGTACCGAAAGGTTGTCTTAGCACACCCAAGCGTTGCGGTAGATAAGGTAGGGTACACCTACGGGTCAAGCTCAGATGAGATCGACCTCAGTACCGACATTTCGGGTGCCGCCGTTAATCAGTGGATAAGCATCGAAAAGGTTTTCTGGAAGCCCACAGGCGGAACCGCGTACCAAGAGCTTCCGGTCGTGCAGCTTGACGAGCTAGAGGAACTGGACGCTGGAACGAACACAACATACGATTTGGCGGCCATTATCCACAGTCTGCACCCAGAGCAGTATTATTGCGTGTTCCGGGCAGGAAACGACAAGATGATGGTTCGCCCGATCCCAGCTAAAGATATAACCGTGCGAATATACGGGACACAAGATCTAACCGAGACCGCCATGTCGGGTGGTGACGTTGCTCTTATGGGCGGCCACTTCACGCATTTGCATGAGGCGGTTGTGCATGATGCAGGCTACCTGGCCACCTTTAAAGACCAGACACTCAGGGACGAGTTCAAACAACAACGCGAAGATATACTTGCTCTCGTGGCGGAAAGGTCTCTCGTTGAACGCCGGTCTAACTAATGGCAAAGCTTCACCAAAATAAGTCTAGGCTGAACACGGACCTCAAGCTCAGCATGTCTGGGCCTGACGACACGTCTGGGTTTCGTGTATTGGTGAACATGACGCCTTCAGGGGCAGGGCTAGAAAGGCGCCCAAGCATTGTGGCAACACCTATAGGGTTTAGTTCGGCCAATCAGACGAACGGTGCAAGCACTGCACACCAGCTTGGGTCTTACACAACAGAGCTAGACCTGTCTCAGCACACTGACAACGCCAGCAACTTTACAAGCACGTTCGCCGAGACGAACCAGATATTTGAAGGCATTGATGTTGAGATTGTGCAGGACCGCTTGGTTTGTGTTTATTTGATAAAAACACAGTCTGGAGCGGTGGACCTGAAGCTTGGGTGGAGTTGGCATTGGCCACAAGACCCACTGTTGGGCTCGCAGTCCATTGTGAACTCCGGTGACACTGGGAGTAGCATTACGCTAATTACAAGCGACTATGGGGCATTGCACCCATACACGGTCGCGTCTTATTGGCAGCGCCGCATTGTGGAAGCTGTGGATATGTTCATGATCACAGGATACGGCGTTGGCGGAAACCGCATCGGCGGAACCGCCATACCAGGAACACTCAGCAATGACAGCATCCCAATTTGGGAGTCCACCGCCCTGCTCATGGACAACTTCCCCAAAGATGTCACCTATGGGGCGGACATGGACGATGTGACCGAAATACCACGGTATGACGCCAGTTCGTCATTCTACATCGACCACGGCCCTAAAGAGGCTTTCGCGCACGTAGACAGGTTCGGGCAGGTCTTCTGGTACGGATTTACAAACACACCGTACAAGTTTACAGGCGTAACACCGACAGAGCGCATACTGTTCGACAAATCAGAGCTTTCCCTAGATACAGGCGCGTCTGTGGTCATAATGCGACCATACGACATCTTTATAAGTGAAGAGTTGTTGCCGCAAAGCCTTAACACTATTGGGATTTTTCCTTTAAACCAGGCTTCTGGGGCAGATGACGAGGTCATAGGCATCGCAGACACCAATGCGGGCAATGTTATTTTTTCCAGGCACTCCATTCAGGTGTTTAACGGCATCGGCAGCGACCGAAATGACGGCTCGGTGAAAATAATAACAAACAGGGTGGGCTGCGACGCCCGACACAGCATCAAGTCTATGCGTGCAGGGGTGTTCTTTGCCAACCACGACGGGGTTCACATGCTTTCTGGCGCCAGCGTGGCGCGCATTGAGGCGTTTGATGAGCTTTTTGGTGAGGGTGTTGTGGTCGACAGGGGACCATATGGAACATACCAAGGCGGAAGCTCGCCACAGGGCATCATGGGCGACAACGAAACACACGATTGTGACCCATGGCAAAATTACAAAGTAGACCATGACCGGCTAGACCGGGCAGTGGCTGGGGCATGGGACGACCTGTATATCCTGTTCTGCTCTATGGAGGGCCACGATCCTGGCGACGACAACCGCCTTGCCCTCGTCCACAACCAGATAACAAACAAAAGCACCATTTGGCTGCTGCCAAAAAACATGGGCGTTCGCGGATTCGCATACAACGGCAAATTCAGCACACCCTTTGTCATGACCAGGTATGGCCTAGCAAAGCTAGACTCAACGACCGGGGTAGACGAGGTGTGGGTACGCACTGGCAGCGGAACCGGCATGGCACCAGTGGTCTCGTCTGCTAAACCATACCCTGCCGTTGTGGCACAAAGCCGACTTTTACCGAACATCGAGGCCGCCGTGGCGGTGCCAGACATCAACGTCCACCACACAGTACGCATAGACGACAGCGTAGACGACGACATGAAAATGCGGTTTCAGATGTGGAGCCATGTAGCAGACCTGGCCGCTGGGCAGTCAACCCTCGACACAAGCCAGTTCACAACTGCAGACGTGTCTGTGCTCGACAAGCTTTACCACGGAACGCTCGACTCCTGGTACAAAAGCTCGACTGGCGCGGGCGGCTCGTATGCTTATTACGCGCAAAGCAACGGAGCCGCCAAGTCCGGCTACTCGCCGATAACCCGGTATGTGCCACGCGACGTACACCGGCTGTCAACAGCGTCGACAAGCGCCCAGGGCATTTCCCACATGTTTCAGTTTCACACCCTGAACCCAATAAACATCAAGGCTATAAACGTCAACTTAAGGGTGGTCGCGCAAGTCGGACGCAGGTCATGACGCAGTTTTTATACAGAAAGAGAAAGCAGCGCACTGTCGACGTGGAGTGGCCAGGCAGGCCTGAGGTGCAACCGGGCCAGCCCTTGCAGGCCATACTTAATAGCGCAAACATGCAAGGCGGCGATATCATTGAGCTTGGCCCGTATATTTACAATTTACCCAAGGGCATCACGATACCCAGCTACGTTACATTGCGAGGTGTTCCCCACAAGACGAAGCTGGTGATCAACTTTGACAAGGACGATCCACAATACGGCCCGGTCGTGACAATAAACGCCAACGCACGCTTGCAGGACTGTATCGTTGACCTTGATTTAACTGCCAGTGGCGCGCTGAGCGGCTACGCGTTTGCGAAAGACGGCGTGGCCTTCACGACCCCATCGGAAACAAGCAGCCTTGCGTCGGCATATTACAACAGCGTTGTCAAGCTAACGGGAACACGGGCAAGGCTGCAGAACTGTTACATCCCAGAAGGTGTTCGCAGGGCGGTCGTTGTGGCCGTAAACGGCGGCATGATCGTCGGTAATGAGATCGACCACGACACAACAAACGACAATGCTGCGATATATTGCGAGGACACCGTGCAGCTATGTGTCATGTCGTCTAACATCTGTGCAGCGACGGCAGGTATTATTTCGGTTAAGACTGGACTAGATAATGTGGTCACGGGTAACCTTGCGACGCTAGTGGAAAGAGCGTAGCGTGAGCGGTGTTTCTTGTGGTAGTTTAAGCAGATACGGAGAAGAAAATGCCTAACTGGCCAGTAACAACAACTTCGATCACAGAAGGCACAATAATCAAGGCCAGTGACTTGGAGAACAACTTCAACGTACTGAAGAACGCCGCAAATACATTGCATGAGCGATTCAGCACCTTGAGTTTTTCGTGCAACATTGATGTAAAGTACAACGCGTATACGTCCACCGCTGCGACCGAGTACAACAGGGTGCTTGGGCTGACAATGTACGGCGACACTGCTGGCGAGCATGTTAACGACGTGGATGGTTATACTGTTTTCGGTTTATTTCAGGTGCCATCATGGTGTCAGGCAGTAAGAGTTAGAACTTTCGATGTGCTTAATAGCTCAGTCCTGGCAGACTCTGCTGAT
>TARA_R110001583_G_scaffold47264_2_pt1 | contig 12731 bp, 16 predicted proteins | sample TARA_R110001583 | Tara Oceans TARA_R110001583 (sample SAMEA4398432) | marine metagenome | biome: Polar Biome; feature: [MES] marine water layer (ENVO:01000295) within the mesopelagic zone...; material: water (ENVO:00002006), including particulate matter (ENVO:01000060) such as...... | reverse complement strand
GACGGTACAAAAGGAATAGTAGTGAGATTTTGTGTTAGTGTTTCTGACGTTTTATTTACTGTAGATTTATTTGATGCAGAGTTATTTAATGCAGAGTTATTTAATGCAGAAAAAGCGTCAAATGGGTTGACGTTATCAAAATTAGCACTTGTTGCCGCTGGTTTATTGGCTTTATTTACCTGTTCAAGATTACCATCATTTCGTAGCACTGTTTTGGGTGTAAAGTTATCATCACCACCTAGCTGCCTAACAATAAGGTCTGTTAAACCTAATGAGCCATTCGAGGATAATTCAACGGCCATTTGTTGGTCGCTCATATCACGGTAAAATTTAGTTGACTGTGAATTAAAGGGGCTGTCAGATTCTAGAACCTCTTGTGCTTTGCGCATGCTTTTTAATAACATTTGCATAAAAATAGCTTCAAACTGCTGCGCTGCTTCTTGTAGGGCTGCTTTTTTACTTTCGCCATCTGTTTCTTTTGATTGCTGACGAATTGCATTCAAGCCATTAATCTCTAAAAAATTTCGAGATTGAGCAAAGTTAGCGGTATTGATTAAATTATCAGCCATATCACACCAATTTGATTCATTTTTAAATTATCCACGGTTGGATTTTAGTCCGACAACGGGGCAATAAATTAACCCCTACAAAAAACACCATCTTTTCCTAATTGAAAGACATAAGCACATTAAATGATAATAAGCTGACCACGAATAGCGCCCGCTTGATCAAGTGCTTCTAAAATTGCCATAACATCACCCGGCCCAGCACCTACTTCATTAATAGCTCTAACTAAGGTGTCTAACGTGACGCCTGGGTCAAAGACAAACATACGGGCATTTTCTTGAGTTACGTTGACGCTAGACTCATTTGTTACCACGGTTTCACCTTCGGCAAAAGCATTAGGTTGAGAAACACTTTGCACTTCGTTAATCGTTACCGTAATACCACCATGGGTAATGGCCGCAGCAAGAAGTTTTACTTCAGAGCCAATAACAATAGTGCCCGTGCGAGAGTTAACAATAATTTTTGCTGAAGGTGATGCAGGTTCAAACTCTAGGTTTTCTAATACTGACAAGAACCCTACTCTGGCGCTAATATCTCTTGGTGCTGTCACTTTTACTGACGTTGCATCAATAGCACTCGCTGAACCAGCAATAAGATCATTAATGGTATCGGATAAACGTTTTGCTGTTGTAAAATCTGATTGGTGTAAATTAAACGTTATATAATCACCCATTGAAAAAGGCGATTTAATTTCACGCTCAACTGTTGCGCCATTGGCAATACGCCCAACGGTGGGTGTATTTACAAGAATTTTAGAGCCATCAAGCCCACCAGCACCCAAGCCACTAACAACTAAACTACCTTGCGCAACTGCATAAGCATTGCCATCAAGCCCCATTAGCATGGTTTGCAATAAAGTACCGCCACGCAGGCTTTTGGCACTGCCCATACTAGAAACCGTTATATCAATAGTTTGTCCTGCTTTTGCAAAAGCTGTTAATTCTGCATGAACCGCCACGGCCGCAACATTTTTAGTTTTAGTCTTTAAATTTGCTGGCATAGTAATGCCAAAATTACTTAACATGGTTTTAAAGCTTTGCTCTGTAAAAGGACTTACTTTTTCCCCTGTGCCGGCTAAGCCAACCACTAAACCATAACCAACCAGTTGGTTTGAGCGAACACCGGCAACATCAGCCAAATCTTTAATGCGTTGTGCATGACTTGTATGGGCGAAGAAGATAAGTAAAATTGTAAATACTGCTTTCATACTATTACCTGCTATTATATTGGCTAAAGTTTATTCTTGTTTGTAAGACGATAGGTATTTAAACCTACAAAGGCCACCAGGCACTATTAAAGAATTTTGTTAACCAGCCTTGTTCATTGGCATCAGCAAAACTACCCGTACCTGAATACTGAATACGTGCGTTAGCCACTTTCGTTGACATGATAGTGTTGTTGGTGCTGATATCTTTAGGACGAATAACGCCTGTTAAGCGAATATACTCATCGCCATTATTTAAAGTTAACCACTTTTCACCACGTATCATTAAATTACCGTTTGGCAAAACTCTTAAAACATGTACTGAAATGTCTCCGCTTAAGCTATTACTTTGATCCGCTTGTGAATCACCAGTGAATTTACTGTTTTGATTTATACCAAACTGAAACGCCTTGCCATTTATTGTAACGGGTGATCCACCGAATCCCACAATGGGATCTAAAGCGCTTTTATTTTCTTTGCTCAATTCTGTTAGAGCGCTTTTATTGGCTTGGGTACTTTCACTTAAGATAACAGCGACAATATCGCCAACACGATGCGCTTTTGAGTCAGAATATATATTATTGACGTAATTTTTTTTAAACAAAGATCCTGTTGGAATAAGTTCCTCCTCTTCAACTTCGGGTAATATAGGCGCGAAATCAGGATCATTAGGTAAAGCCTTACTTAGCTCTATTGTATTGCTACAGGCACTTATTTGGCTAATAAGCATTATCCCCAACACACAACATAATTTACTTTTCATCTTTAACTCCAAACTAGTCAAACTAGAGTTGCTGATTAATGTAACTTAACATTTCATCAACAGCAGAAATTACTTTAGAATTCATTTCGTATACACGCTGAGATTCAATTAAGTTAACTAATTCTTCAGTGGTATTTACATTAGAAGTTTCTAACGCCCCTTGTACCAACATGCCATAACCTTCTAAACCAGGAACACCTTCTTGTGGCACGCCACTAACATCCGTTTCGATGTATAAATTTTGCCCTATGGATTCAAGACCCGTTGGATTGGCAAAGTTAATCGTATTAATTTGTCCAACAACGGTTGGCTGTGCTTGCCCTTGTTGCGTCACTGATACTTCGCCATCTTGCGAAACAATAATACTTATGGCATCTTCAGGAATAGTCACTTGTGGCTGCAAGGCATAACCAGCACCAGGGGTAACCATATTACCTAAGTCGTCCATGGTAAATTGACCATTGCGACTGTAAGCTGAGGTGCCATCAGGCATTAAAATTTCAAAGAAACCTTCGCCTTGAATCATTAAATCAAGGGCATTGTCTGTTGTTAACATATCCCCTTGTGTATGAATTTTTTGTGTCGCAACTACTTTAGTACCTGCACCAAGCATTAATCCCGAAGGTGCCTGACTATTATCGGCAGTTCGCCCGCCAGGCTGATTTATGTTTTGATAAAGTAAATCTTCAAACACTGCACGGCTTTTCTTAAAACCAATAGTGCTAGCATTGGCTAGATTATTTGAAATTACCGCGATATCTTTGGCTTGTGCATCTAAGCCGGTTTTACTGATCCATAATGCTGCGTTCATACATCACCTCTAAATTTTGGTCGCTGCTATTTGCTTGTCTGTTCGGTTTAGCTTGTTCGGTATTAGCTTGTTCGGTATTAGCTTGTTCAGCGTTAATATGAACGTAGTAACGCTGCACTACTAGCATCAATTTCTTCTGCAGTTTTCATCAATTTTAATTGCATTTCAAATTGTCTTTGCAACGCAATCATATCGGTCATCTCAGACAAAGGATTAACATTGCTTGATTCAAGTGCACCACCTTGTACTTGCACATTAGCGTCGCTAAGCTCTACTTGACCGTCTTTACGCCTGAACAAGCCATCAGCTCCTTTTTCAAGCAAACGAACATCTGGGTTTACTAATTTAATGCGCCCAACGTCTACTTGTTCTATGTTCGGTGCCCCTTCGGGCTGAACCATAATGGTTCCATCTGGTGAAATTTGAATATTACTTACGGGTAAAGGCAATATAATAGGGCCATTGTCGCCTAACACTAAATCGCCATTTGATGTTTCTAGCGTGCCATCTTCCGTTAAGCGTAAATGCCCTTGCCTACTGTATGCTTCACCTTGGCCAAAACCTAGCGCACTAGCATTGGATAACTCAGGTGTTTGCACGGCAAACCAACCATCACCTTTAATAGCCATATCAAGTGGCCGGCCTGTAGTCAATAAAGAGCCCGAGTCAAAATTTTGGCTTGCACGCTCTGTCATGGAAAAAACACGTGTTGGCTGACCTTCACCAAAAGCCTGCATAGTACGCGCTTGTGCTAAGTCAGCTTTAAAGCCTGTTGTTTTAGCATTTGCTAGATTATTGGCGTTAATCGCAAGCGCCTGCATGTTTTGTTTGGCACCACTCATGGCGACATAAAGCATTTTATCCATAATAGTTTCCAGAAATTTGAAATTATTAAACTAATAAATGCAAGGAAAGTGCCATTCGGTTTAGCTAAGAGAGGTAAATAATGAGAGGTAAATAATGAGAGAAGTAGAGAGTAATGTGATGTGAGCAACGAGAAAAACAAAAAGCTGCTAGCTAAGTGGTGAGTACTCAGGTCTATTACATTAGAATTCATTTGTGCTGAGCAGCTGAGGCACGAAGCGTCAGTCGAAGTATAATCTATACCCTTCGACTGCTTCGCGCTCAGGACTAACGAAGGCTACCGATTATCCTGAGCCCATGTACCGATTGTCCTGAGCCCATGTACCGATTGTCCTGAGCCCGCCGAAGGAAGCAAGGGTGAGTAAAAAAGTAGGTAAATTAGTACAATAAGTTGAGTATTATCTAATTTGTAAAATGGTTTGGTTCAGTTGGTTATCAACTTCTAGTGCTCTTGAGTTGGCTTGGAAGTTTCGTTGTGCTGAAATTAAATCAATCAATTCAGTGGTTAAATTTACGTTTGATTGCTCTAGCGCTGATGAGTTAATAGTACCAAAAGTACCAGAGCCCCCTTCACCTGCAAGTGCTTCACCAGAAACAAGGCTTTCTTTCCAGTTACTACTACCTACTTGTGTTAAACCTTGCTCGTTAGCAAAATTAACCATAGCAATACGCGCTAAAGGTTGTGAAGTACCATTACTATAGGTTGCTCTAACCAAACCGTCTGTACCAATATCAATACCAGTTAATCGCCCTACTGCTAAACCATTTTGATTAAGCGCTGTCACTTCAAAATTAGAAGCAAATTGCGTTGGTTCGTTAGGATTTGGACCTAGAGGGTCTAAGTTGAAATTAACTTTTACCGTTTGCGTAGCATCGGCGCCATTAGGCAGGTGATTAGCAAAATCACGCGTAACAATACCGCCATTACCAGGCGTCGGTATTTGATTAACAAAGTCACCAGAAGCATCAAATATTAAACGTGCTCCTGTTAAACCACCTGGAGATAAGGGGCCAGACACTGTACCACCTATAGGGTTAGTACCACCACCTGCGGGGTCAACAAGATCAATCACTTTACCATCAACAGCGGAAAACATCATCCACTCGTTTGGTGCTGACGCAGGATCATCTTTGACAAAAAAGTAAGTCATAATATGACTATCGCCTAATGAGTCAAAAATAGTCACTGACGTTGAGTTATTATAGGTAAGTGGATCTTCTGGATCGAAATTACCAGGTGCACTAGAAATATACGCATCACCCGCAGGTAAATTCATACGAACATCGACTTCACTCGTTTTAGTAGGCGCTCCAGATGCTGTAGGAATAAGCACAGGCTCAGCAGTGCTTAAACTTACTGACGAAGATGAGCCATCAGGGTTGACTGGAAAACCTAATAAATAACCACCTTGTGAGTTAACAACAAAGTTATCGGCATTTAATTTAAATTCCCCTGCTCGGGTATAAGAGCGCTCTAGTGATCCTAACTCTGGTACAGTGGCAAAAAAACCATTACCCGTTATCGCTAAATCAAGCGCGTTATTAGTAAACTGAATGCTACCTTGAGAGAATTGCTGCGCAACATCCGAGGTTAACACGCCGTCTCCTACTTTAGTTTTACCTGAAGCTAAGAGTGATGATGCATAAACATCAACAAATTCAGCACGCGACTCTTTAAAACCAACGGTATTGACGTTGGCAATGTTGTTTGATGTTACATCTAAATCTTTTTGTGCTGCGTTTAATCCGCTTAGTGCTATATTAAATGACATAATTTAATCCTCTTAAAAATTCGTTCATTGTTCGCTGAAGCTTACTTCAACAATTAATTGATTAACCTTCTGCAACTTCAATCACATCAGCTAAATTCATGGCACTGCCGCCATTAAGGTTGAGCACAACATTTCCACCTGAACCAGCCAAAGTAACGCTGTCAACTTTACGGTAAGTCATCGCTTGTAATTCAGATGCTTGACCATCAACGAGACCTGCCACTCTAAAACGATAAGCGCCTGCTGGTGCTTTTTCCCCTTCAGATGTTTGTCCGTCCCAAGTAAAAGTAGATCCCCCTTCACTTATACTACCAACAGATACCGTTTGAATAATTTCACCCGCAATGTTTTCAACATAAATATTGACATTACTTGCCGCAGTATCAGTCACTATTTTACCTTTAACTAACTCACCTTCATTCATACCAAAAACATTTTCTTCTACTAGCACGCTACGCCCTACTAATGACGAAGCTTGCAATGCTTGACTTGATGTCATTGAACTAGAAAAAGCATCAAAGGAGTCATTAAGCTTTTGCACACCATCAGTGGTAGAAAATGCTGTCATCTGTGAAATCATTTCATTGTTATCAACAGGTTTTGTTGGATCTTGATTCGATAGCTCTTTAGTTAACAAGGCAAAAAAGTCAGCCTGGGTTAGCATGCCCTTATCTTGCTCCGCAACTTTGTACTCATCCTTTTGCCAACGAATAGCGTCTAAAGGATTTGTGCCTTTAACTGATTCCATTACTTACTCCTATTCATTATCTTTGACCAAGCTGAAGGGTTTTATTCAACATGCTCTTGGCCGATTCGGCTAGTTGCACGTTGGTTTGATAAGACCGTGACGCTGAAATCATATTAGTCATTTCTTCTATCACATTGACATTAGGCTTGTAAATATAGCCTTCTTTATCTGCCAGAGGGTGCTCAGGTGCATATTCAACATTTAAAGGTTTGTTACTTTCAACTATCCCTAATACTTGCACACCAACACTTGCTTCTTGTCCGCCGGCAGCTTTTTGCATAGCAGCGGCAAAAACTGGATGACGAGCACGGTATGTTTCATCAACACTTGAGCTAACACTGTCTGCATTAGCAATGTTACTTGCCGTGGTATTCAAACGCATTGATTGTGCGCTCATACCGCTACCCGTTATGTTAAATACGTTAAAAAGACTCATTATTATCTACCTCCAGTGATGACATTTTTCATGGCTTTTATGGCGCCGCTAAGAAACTGCACACCCGCGTTATACTCTAATGAGTTCTCTAAAAACAAGTTGCGTTCCACTTGCACATCAACAGTGTTGCCGTCACCAGTATCGGGTTGATTTGGAATGCGAAAATCGACATTGTTATTTAGCTCTGTACGAACATCAAAGTGTTTGGCGTTAGTACGACTCATGCCCATTTGCTGTTGTTGACTTGCTTGTTGCATGGCTTTTTGAAAGTTCATGCCTTTAGCTTTATAACCGGGAGTATCGGCGTTAGCAATATTGCTAGCGATCACTTCTGCTCGCTTAGCACGTATTTGTATGCCTTGTGCCTGAAGTTCAAATCCTTTACTAAATTCGATAGCCATAATAACTCACCGTCAATTACATTTAACGATAAGTAATACAATAATTATGCCAACAAGGGATAGATAGGAGTAAAGGAAGTGTCGAGCCAGGGAAGTGTCGAGTTACAAAGCCCCTGACTCTCAGTTATTTATCTTCGAGACTCGCAACTAGTAACTCGCTACTTTTTTTGATAAACAATGCCGGGGTTACAGCGCAACATATTAAAACCATCATTTAATCCAGAAAGAGATTCTGATGCACCTAAAAATAAATAGCCGCCCTCGTTCAAGGTGCCATGAATTTGACTTATTATTCGTGCTTTTATTTCAGGAGCAAAGTAAATAAGTACGTTTCGACAAAAAACAATATCAAACCGCCCCATTAAACTGTAACTATTAAGTAAGTTAAGCGGACGAAAGTTCACCATTTTTTTCACTTCATCCTTTACTTTTAACATGTCGTTATCGCCATTTTCAAAAAACTGCTTTTTTCTTTCTTCAGATAAACCACGAGCTAAGGCAAGTGAGTCATAATGACCATGCTTACAGTGATCTAACATGGTCGTTGAAATATCAGTACCAATAATCTGCACTCCTTTTGAAAAAGAGCCTGATTTACTTTTTTGATACTCTAAAACTGACATAGCAATAGAGTAGGGTTCTTGTCCTGATGAACTTGCTGCTGACCATATTTTAACGGGCGTTCTGTGATTTACGAAATCAGGAAATATTTTATTTTTTAACAGTTTAAAAGGGTAATCATCACGAAACCATAACGTTTCGTTAGTGGTCATAGCATCAATTACGGCTGCACGTAATTGCCGCTCTGCGGGTGATAATGTACGAGTGACTAATTCTACAAGAGAGTTAACATCAAATTTGCTCATTAAAGGAGTCAAGCGACTTTTTACAAGGTATTGCTTACTTTCACCTAGCACTATGCCACATTGCTGTTCTAAAAAATCTCTAATTTGACGATAACTTTTATCGTCAAGTTGTCTTGCTGGCACTATTACTACTTCCTAATCAATTTATGCATATGACGGCCTCTTTATTGAGGGTGATTTAGCCATTTTTTAACCGCTGTTGCTAATTCATCGGGATGAAATTTAGGAATAAAATCTTCAGCGCCAACCTTTGCTACCATAGCATTATTAAACACACCACTTAATGATGTATGTAAAATAATAGGCATTTTAGCCATGCGTTCATTTCCTTTAACTTCAGCAGTTAAGGTGTAACCATCCATTTCTGGCATTTCAATATCAGAAACCATTAGCGCGACTTTTTCAGTGATGCTATGTTCACAAGTTTCAGCAATTGCCGTAAGCTGATCTAAAGCATCTTGACCATTTTTTGCTAATGCCATTTTAATGCCTAATGGCTCTAAAGCTCTTTTCACTTGATTACGCGCAACGGTTGAATCATCAGCTATCATAATAATACGATCACCAAGTTCGACACCAACACTTTTGTCTGCAACCCCCTCACTTAACTCAGTTGAAACGGGGTTAATTTCATTCAGTATTTTTTCAACATCTAAAATAGATACCATTTGATTATCTATTTCAGTAACGGCTGTTAAGTAACTAGACTTTCCTGCCCCCTCTGGTGGTGGCATCATATCCTTCCAACTTAATGTAACTATGCGCTCAACACCCGCAACAAGAAAACCTTGTACACTACGATTATATTCTGCAATGATTATAAACGACTCATCTGTTTGCGTTATGGCTGACCCACCGATGGCTTTACTCATATCGATAACTGAAATGGTTTGCCCACGAATATGAGCAATACCTTTTATAAAAGGGTCTTGTTTCGGTAATTTGGTTAATTTAGGACACTGTAAGACTTCTCTCACTTTAAAAACATTAATGCCAAAAAGTTGTCTACCCACTAACTTAAAAAGTAATAATTCGAGCCTGTTTTGACCAACAAGCTGTGTTCTTTGATTAACTGAATCTAGTATACCTGCCATAAAAACCTCATTTGTAATCAAAAATTATATTATTTGTCCTAACCCAATTAGGACAAAAAGGCACAATTCTTGATTGTATTTATTATAAGTCAAAAATTATAAGTTATAAGTCAAAATAAGTGACCAAAAATAGATGCTCCTTAAGTTATCACTATATAAACTATAATAAGTAACAAAACTAGCATTAATAAACTTATATCACAGAACTAATGTAACTATAGCTATGTTAACCTATGTTAACCTATGTTTAAGCATAGTTGAGTATTTAAATTAACCTAGAGATAAATAACAAAAATATGCACACAATTAACGTTTCTTTATCTATTTTTTTATCTGTGATGTACTTTATTGTATTATTTCCCTTAGTGAGCTCGGCAACCACATGGGATAGCGCTTATATTGAGTCATTAGCCAAAACTTATCTTAAAAGCAAAATAGCACCACCTTCTGGTGGCAGAATATCTTTTAATGTCACAGATATAGACCCAAGAGTTATCATAAAACCTTGTCAAGTTCCTCTTACCGCAAATATACCTGAAAACACCAGTCGTAGAAACGTTAATGTTAAAATAACTTGCGAAGATTCAACTTCATGGCAAATGTATCTACCCGCCAAAATTGAAAGAACCTTTGCCGTTGTAGTTGCTACAAGTACAATTCAAAAAGGCGCTATATTAACTAAAAAAAATATTGCAATAGAATATATCGCCAATAATAGAATACGCGGTGAAAGGTTAACCGATATAAAGTCAGTATTAGGAAGTAAAGCGGAACAAAGAATCGGAGCAGATCATACTATTACGAAAAGAAATGTTTGCTTAGTTTGCAAGGGTGACACGATAACTATCATAGCAAAAAGTGAAAATTTTATGATTAAAACGAAAGGCATAGCGCTAAGCTCTGGCAATTTACATGAGCAAATTAGCGTTGAAAATTCTCGGTCTGGACGGGTAATCAATCCAAAAATCAGTGCTGTTAATCAAGTAACTATTAACCTATAATTTTTAAACACCTAACGAATAACCTAGATAAGTTTCTTATACTTTGAAATAGTTAGCGTATGTTAAAATTTTTATTTAAGTTATCGTGCTTTTTGCCGATATAAAGTTAGAAAGTAAATTTTTAGAAGAGCACCTTACCGTAGGGTAATATTATGAATATAAATATCAATAACTTGAACAACCAAACTCAAGTTCATCAAAATAAACAAACGCAAGTTAAGCAAGATGCTGCTCAAGCATCTAATAATAATACGCAAGTAAAACAGGTTGCTCGCGACTCTGTTTCTTTGACTCCGCAAGCAAAACAGCTTAGTGAGTTACAAAAGAAGGCAAACGACATACCAACCCTTGATCAGAAAAAAATAGATGAGTTGAAAAAAACAATAGCCTCAGGTGAATATAAAATCGACCCTCAAAAGCTTGCTGCAAGTATGGCTAATTTTGAATTTGATTTGCTTTAGTTTAGTTTGCTTTAGTTTAGTTTGATATAAGTGTAGTACTGGGTGATAATCAATTGTTTACTGTACTCAAAAATATGGGTATAGGTGTATCTATTACCAAAAGGTGCTTTTCATGTCAGCTTCACTTCAATCAAAAGAATTACTTGCTCAACAACATGCTCAATTACAAGCACTTGAACAAGTAATTACTGACGAAAAACATATTTTACAGCAACACCAACCTAAAGCGTTACTCAACATTAGCGAGCAAAAAAATCAATTATTACTCGCTATTCAAACGTTAGATCAACAAATCAGTCTTAATCAAGCATTTGCCCTAGATAAAGCAGCAGGCCTTCTCGATCATGAACTAACTGATATAAAAAGTTTATTAATACGTTGCCAACAAAAAAACCAAGTCAATGGTCAAATAATAGCGCAATCTCAACTAGCTGTTGAACGCATGAAAACGAGTTTATTAGAAGGTCACAACAAAACATCAGTGACTTATGATAGTAAAGGTAAAAAAAGTGGTGGCTTGAGCAGTATAGGTTTAAAAGCCTAAAGCAAATTAAAAATACTGTATTTCTTTAATTTCTTTACGATTCAAACTAGCCTGATAAATTTCATAAACGTCTTTAAAATCTAATTGCAATTCAGTTGTATAGGTATCTCCTACTGGGTAACTTTTTACTACTTTCGCCCCCCTGATCAAACCTTGTACTGATGAAGTTAATTGTTGGTTTTCAATTAACATATCTGCCATGGTAGTTTTACTACTAACTTGTTGACCGTAAACTTGCTCGGCTAGTTCTAAATAAGCGGCAATTTTTGACGCTTTAATGGCCATTAGCATCCGCTGAGTTTTATGCGCTGATTTTTGCAAACTTATTGGCGCATAACCAATACCGCTAATAATAGGAAACACTTTTGGCGCAACGGCTTGCCACTGCACATGCTTATCATAAACACTTGAACAAGAGGCCATAAGCATGAAGCTTGCTGCAGTAATTAATATTTTAAAACGTGCATTTATCATTATTTCACCTATTCAACTAGTTTTGAATTTCAACTGCACGCTGATTTTCAATTAGCATGGCATTACTTCGGATGATCATACCGTCTTTCATTTTTACATTTTCACTATGACTTTTTTCTTCGCCTAAAACCCACATAGGAATAAACGATTGCGCCGTTGCAACAACAACATGAGATTGCATACCAATCATACGCGCATTAATTATAATACCATCTTCTTGCTCCATCATGGTGCCTGCAACTACGTAGTCAATAATCTGACGTTCAGGTAACTCTTTCCAGTCACGACTAAAAACATAATCGCCTTCTTGAGTGACTCGAATATGCCCCGTGGTTTTAAAATCAATAACTACCAAGCCATGGCGTTGTAATTCATGCACAAAGTTTTCAGCAATTTGATTTCCTAACCAATTGGTTGATTCAAGATCATTCAAATTAACAAAAGAAGCAACAGCCACCGGTGTTTTCGCATTGACAAAAGCACTACTTTCTAACATTTGATATGCCAAGCCTTTCACCAAATCATTAATAGCATGTTTAGGCAGGTTATAACTATCTATCTCACCTTTATCAATTTGTTTTGATTTATAAAAATTGTCTTCTTGCATTACACTACTACAAGACAAAAGTGTTGGTAGAAGTAATGGTATAAGCCACTTTTTCATGGTGTTCCCCTTAATAACTCAGTGTTTATACTATAGATGCGCTAGCATAAATACTGACAAC
>TARA_R110001583_G_scaffold38125_4_pt1 | contig 12762 bp, 8 predicted proteins | sample TARA_R110001583 | Tara Oceans TARA_R110001583 (sample SAMEA4398432) | marine metagenome | biome: Polar Biome; feature: [MES] marine water layer (ENVO:01000295) within the mesopelagic zone...; material: water (ENVO:00002006), including particulate matter (ENVO:01000060) such as...... | reverse complement strand
TTTGATTATCGTCAGTTATCAAATATTAAAATTGAACGATTGGCTAAATTAATAAAAGAATTAAATTAGCACTTCTAATTGTATCTATCCATCACCTAAGTACTTCAAGCAAGCTTAATTACTTGCTTGAAGTACTTAGGTGTCAACGTTTTATAGTGAACACCAACCATGATTTTACAGTAAGTCTATTTCGCGGTTTAAACTGGTAATCAAGCCATTAGGTGAAGTGATTGTCATGGTGATTGTTGCTGTTTTAGGATCATCTCCTGTGGCTTGATTAACAGAAAAACTCATGATGCTAAAGCCTGCTTTATTATTATTACCGACAGTAAAGCTAGTCAGCCCCTGCAATGTGCCAGCACTAATCGTAATATTAGCGGTTGTGCCAAAAGGCATGGTTTGAGTAGCAGTGTCAGCAAAGGAAAAACTGAATGCTTGGCTACTGCCATTGGGTACGTCAGCAAGTGGTGCACTGGCACCAGTTAACGAGTTTTGATAAACAACACTGCCGCTAGCATTCGTTAAGATAAACTCGGCAGCAGAGCTAGCCATAACTAAGACCATTGCCTTTCTAACATGAATACTACGCATAGCTTCTTCAGCACACTTTGTTCCTTCGCATTGAGGACCATTGAACTTGCCATCTGCAGTACTAAAGTCACCACCATTATTAAAATCGAAAAAAGTTTCCCCAGCGTCATAAACACTATTTTCGTCATCATCGCGCCATGCTTCAGACATATCTAAAAAGCCACTAGCTTTTGCTGAGTAATTATCAAAACCTGAATCGATATTTGGATCATTACTCGTACCAATATCAAGAATAGGATTGCCATCGGCATCATCAAATATATTATTGCCGTTAGTATCGAAGAACGTTTCATGTCCTATGGCGGTTGCTAAAATAGTGACACGATGATTATCCACTCTTGGCTCGTTACTTGTCCAAGTAACCGTACAGTTGCCATTGGTAGTTAAACAACTTGGCTCAATAGTACCGCCTTCGGTGGTAAAGTTAACGGTTGTGCCATCGGGAACGGGGTTATGAAAACTATCGGATAACCAGACGGTAATGTTAGATGTTGCATCAAATATATTATGTGCTTCAGGATTTAATACGCTAGCCGCAATTGACATCGAACGTTGCTCAGGTAAGCCGGTATTAATAGATAATAAATCCGATTGGCTTTGAATTTTTATCGCTTCACCATTAAAGTCCATTTCTGCAGAAGCCGTTACACGTACAGGTGTAGGTACTGTTCCCGCAGATACTTGTGTGGTAATAAGTCCTTGGCTATTAGTGAAGCCAGAGGCTCTACTTAAACTAATGCCACCAACAGACGTGTTAAGTAAAAAATTTACTTCTTGTTGAGCTACAATATTGCCTAATTTACTTTTAACCTTAAAAGTTAACGTTGAAGTTTCTTGTCTATTTTGGCCACCAGTTCCTTTAAGTACTATTGAGCTTGGCTCTGCAGAAATAAATTCGATTGAGCCTAATTGCTCGCCGCTAATGGTGATTATTTTGTTGGCTGTGCTGGTAATGTCATTCACAGCAATGTTCGCTATTAACACATCGTCTGTGCCTGTTCTACCTGCACAGTCTATATCTGCGAATGTTGAATTGGCTGTGCCATTAATACTTAGTACTGATACATCGATAGTAGCATTACCATTTTGTACACAATTTGAGGTAAAAGTAACGGGAATAGGGGTGACAATTAACTCTCCACTTTCATCAACTAAATTAACACTAAGTCCTAATGTTCCACCGGCACTAATATCGTTTATTGAGACATCTATTTTTCCTTCAACGAAGCTATTGTTATCGTCAAAATAACCAAGGCGAATATCACTGTCTATGACGGCATCAGCAGAGAGTATTTGATAATTAAAGGTGTTGCTTATGCTTGTACCAGTATCTCCATCAACGAGATAGCTACTGGTTAAAACACCTGCGCCAATAAGGCTATCGCTGCTATTTAAAATAACGTTGGCGATACCTTGATTATCAGTTAACGCTGTTGTTGTGGTAAATGTGCCAATATCAGCCGTAAAGGTTATAATCTTGTCTTTAATCGGCTGACCGCTACCATCGGTTAAGGTACTGGTTATTTGCACTTGTTGGTTTGTTTTAAATTGATTGACTGATACATCATTTAAAGTCATTACCGAAGTTAAACTCGGGGTAAGCGCAGAAATATTAGATTCTATAAATTCGTAATCGATGTCTTGGGAACTAATGTCTCCTATGTTCGCGCTAGCAGTGCTAGCACCTAAAGAGAGCGAATCATTAGTGATGTAAACGATAGCTAAACCTTTGCTATTAGTGAGCTTTGATGCTGGGGATAAAGTGCCAATAGGTGCCGAAAAAGTCACTGCTTTATTAGTTACTAGTGCTTTATTCTCATCATATACTTTGGCTTGCATCGTAATAATTTCATTTTTTGCAAAGCTTTGTTTAAGGTTGCCTTCACTATCTAAAAGTGAAAGTTCAATACTCGCTGCAACTTGAAGTGTGTTTTGAGTGTTATCTTCGTTATGACCATTACAGCCAATAAGTAAAAATGCAAAAAATGAAGCAAGTACAACGTAAAGCTTTTTCATTCTTTAGTTTCCTAGATAAAAAGTAAGACAGAAAGTTCTCTAGCTAGAATAAAGTGATATAAATTAAAAGTCTACGTAACCCGTAAAGAAAGTGAATAAAATGAACAATCAATAGGAAGATAATTTACCTAGCTGTGGAATTTAGTACTTTAATAATTATTGGATTGATATTTTTCTGTGAATAATTGATATATCAGCTTGCAATACCAAGCCTATTTAACTGTTTACCTTGTTTAAATGCAGTAATATTTTCACTCAATAAATCAATTAATCTTTGTTGTGCTTCGCTACTTGCCCAAGCGATGTGGGCGGTAACTTTTAAGTTAGCTAGGTTGGCATTTAGTAATGGGTGATCAGCTGGCGGTGGCTCTTGCTCTAATACATCCAATACCGCATAGGCTATTTGCTTGGTTGTTAATGCGGTTAATAAATCAGTGCTGTTAACTAATGCGCCACGAGCGGTATTTATTAGCATTGCTGTGGGTTTCATTTTTGCGAGTATATTGCTATTAATTAAGTTTTCAGTGTCAGGGGTTTGTGGGCAATGCAAACTGATAATATCAGCTTGTGTTATTACTTGATCAAAGCTAACCCGTCCCTGGCGAATTTCGGGACTATTAACGCGTTCACTGATCAAAACAGTCATGCCAAAGGCATCAGCAAGTTTGATTACTGCTTGACCTAAGTGGCCATAGCCAATAATACCTAACGTCTTTCCGGCAAGCTCTGTGATGGCATTGCCGTGATAACAAAAAGTCTCGTTCTTTTGCCAATGTCCTTGTTCAGTATTAGTATTGTGATGACAAGTTTGTTGATAGTATTCCAATATTTGCGCCAGCACATATTGGGCGACGGATTGCCCGGCATAACCGCTAACATTAGTCACGGCTACACCTAATGTTGTTGCCGCTTTAATATCAACATTATTATAACCCGTAGCCGCAATGCAAATTAATTTCAACGCAGGAAGTTTTGTTAATAGCTCAGCAGTTAATACAACTTTATTTGTGATGACTAACTCTACATTTTTACACCGTTCAAGCACTTGCTCATCTGGTGTATTGGCGTAATACACCAGTTCACTTACCTCTTGCTCAATGGCTGCAAAAGAAATATTTGAGCTAAAAGTTTGACTGTCTAAAAATACGGCTTTCATTGCTAATTTTCCTGCATCGTTTGACTACTAACATACGTTATTCTAGACGGTTCTACCCTGGTCGACCATCTTTTCTAGCACTCATTAGCATTGGTGCATAGGTAATAACAAATATACCAAAAGCGAATAGCCAAAATGTACCGCTAATATCGATAAATAATACTGTTTTATCTGGGAATGCCCAAGGGCCAAAGGCACGTATTATCGCCGCTAATGTAATACAAAAATAAGCGGCAGTCATTGCTTTAGGAGGTGATAATGGACGCCCAGTATGACCTAAAGAAACACGTGAAATCATGGCTAAAATCAATCCGCCCATACCGCCAACAGTTAATAAATGCCACATGTGGCTGCTAGGTACTTCAGGGATCAGGTAGCTAGCGCCTAAAATAATTAACCCATAAGCGATAAACTTAATAGCAATATGAAAAGACCACAGTAGTGGTACGCCAAGTGTTATCCAAGGTCGCCACCTTAGCCAACGCATGGTTTGAAATAGGCCAGCAATAATTAAAATGATGCCAAAAAATTGCTGATAAAAGCCAATGATAGGCTCCATTAATAATGAAAACATAGCGATAGCTAAACTACCATTAGTGACTTTATCTAGCCAAGGTAATGGGGTTACTTTGGCTGTTTTAGTGCCATTAGCCGTAAACATTGGTGCAACTCGCCCAGCCATGACAGACATTAATAACGTTATTAGCATCACTCCAGCATACCCAGCATAAGTTATAGTAAAGGTTTGTGGGAAATAAATGGCTAAGTGCATTTCTAAATTGGCTAACGTAAATAGCAATAATAGCGGTACAAAGAATAAATTGTTGTATTGCTTAGTGGCAAGAATTGGCTTGGCCAACACATAGGCCACTACGGGCAAAAAACTTAAGTCGATTATCGTCGTTAGAATATCTGAGAATATGCTTGGCACCAATAAGACGATACGCCCAGCCAACCAGAGTAAAAACAATAGCAGTAGAGTAGTGCCTTGGGCACCGCGAACGCCGGTCCAATTTTGTATTGCTGTTAGCAAAAAACCTGCAATAATTGCGCAACCAAAGCCAAAAATCATTTCATGGATATGCCACCAATAACCACCACCTAATGGTGATAGGTTAATCGCGCCTTTGTACATCAATAGCCAAAGGGTAATAGCGACAATACTGAAAATAGCGCCACTGAGAAAGAAGGGGCGAAACCCTAATCGTAATAAGGGTGTAATTTTTTGCTCTTTTTGTAAGTCAGTAATTTGCATCATGAGTGTGTTTTGTACCTAGAAATAATAACCTGCCTATTGTAGTAAATCCTTTGTTAATTTTCTCTGCTTAGATCAATAAATAGAAACATAACAGTTTTCATCTGCGGTCAAATGCTCAGTATTCTGGATAGATTTCGGGTTAGAACATTTTATTACACATTAATTGTTGTTAATATAATGTTAAATATGTAAATGTAGTTGCCAATTAAAATTTATTGACAGTATTAAATTATTAACATTCTAATTAGAGATCATCTATGAAAAAAGCATTATTATCGACATTTTTACTATCAAGTTTGTTAATGGCTTGTACAAGTGATAACACCTCGGTTGAAAGTGAAAGTACAACAGGTATAAAAAATAAAGTAGAGGTAGCAGTAAACGCTAACGAAATAGAGCAAGCGAAAGCGTTGTTACTTGCTAAGTGGCAGGGCGCTTATCAAGGGACACCTGCATTTGATAAGGCGTCACTTTTGGGGTTAATTCCAGCTATACAAGCTGCTATGCAGATGAACCTTGATGAAATTGATGTTATTGCGAATAACGCTGATGCACCAACGTTTGAAAATACCATTGTCGCGATGGAAAAAACGGGTAGTGATTTGGAGCGAGTAATGACTTACTGGGGAATTTGGAGTTCAAATCAATCTTCACCAGAATTTCGTAAAATTCAAGCGGAAATGGCACCTAAGCTTTCAGGGTTCTTTTCTAAAATTAATCAAAACAAAAAGCTATTTACTCGTATACAAAGTGTTTACAACAGTGATGAGGTTAAAATGCTCACGCCAGAGCAACAGCGTTTAGTTTCATTAACCTATAGTGACTTTGCTCGTAATGGCGCGACTTTAAATAAAGAAGATAAAAAGCGTTATGCTGATATAAACCAACGCCTAGCCGAGTTACATACCAAATTTGGTAATAACGTATTAGCAGATGAAGAAAATTACGTACTGTATTTGAATAAAGATCAGCTTGGCGGTTTACCCGAATCAATTGTCAGCGTTGCTGCTTCTGTCGCTGCTATGCGTGATCATCAAGGCGAGTATGCGATTACTAACACTCGTTCGTCAATGGATCCTTTTTTAACGTATTCAACTGAGCGATCACTTAGAAAACAGGTATGGAGTACTTATTACAACCGTGGCGATAACGCTGATAAATTTGACAATAATGCGCTTATTGCTGAAATTCTACAGCTTCGTCATGAGCGAGTAGGCTTGCTAGGGTATAAAAATTATGCCTCTTGGCGTCTTGAAGATCGTATGGCAAAAGCACCTGAAAATGCTATCGCGTTAATGGAAAGTGTATGGCCAGCAGCAATTTCTCGTGTTGAAGAAGAGGTAGCAGACATGCTTGCTATCGGAAAATCACAAGATGGTATTGATAAAATAGAAGCATGGGACTACCGTTTTTATGCTGAGAAAGTTCGTAAAGACAAATACGACCTCGATTCAGATGAAGTGAAGCAATACTTACAATTGAATAAATTACGAGAAGCGATGTTCTATGTTGCGGGTCGTTTATTTAATTTTGAATTTGTAGAAATAACTGACGGTTCAGTGCCTGTTTTTAATGCGGATGTTCGCGTTTGGGAAGTGACAGATAAAACCTCCAATAAACATATCGGTTTGTGGTATTTAGACCCATTTGCTAGAACAGGTAAGCGCTCTGGTGCATGGGCAACTTCGTATCGTAGTCATACCACTTTTGATGGCAAGAAAAATGTTCTGTCATCAAACAACTCTAACTTCAGTAAAGGTGTTGATGGTCAACCAACGTTAATTTCATGGTCTGATGCTGAAACCTACTTTCATGAATTTGGTCATGCGTTGCATTCTTTATCGTCAAATGTTGCCTACCCAAGACTTAACTCTGGCGTACGTGATTATACTGAATTTCAATCACAGTTATTAGAGCGTTGGTTAGCCACGGATGAGGTGATTAATAACTACCTTGTCCATTATCAAACGGGTAAGCCTATGCCAAAAGCGCTTATTGCTAAAATAAAAAAAGCGGCAACGTTTAATCAAGGTTTTAATACTACCGAGTATTTAGCTTCGGCGTTAGTTGACATGAAATTTCATACGATGGATCCAACAGGAATTGATGTCGATAAATTTGAACGTGAAACACTTGCGGCTTTAAATATGCCTGAGCAAATAGTCATGCGCCATCGCAGTACACAGTTTACTCATATTTTCAGCGGTGAAGGGTATGCTGCAAGCTATTATGGTTATATGTGGGCAGAAGTTCTAACCGCTGATGCCGCAGAAGCCTTTGCTCACGCCCCAGGTGGCTTTTATGATAAAGAGCTTGCTGCTAAGTTAGTTGAACACTTATTTAGTGTGCGCAATGCGGTTGATCCAAGTGACGCTTATCGAGCTTTTAGAGGACAGGATGCAAAAGTTGAAGCCTTGATGCGTGACAGAGGATTTCCAATAAAAACGGAAAATTAACCAGAAAAATTGATCAATATTATTCGTTTAACTTCTCTTTTTAAAACTCGCTCCGGCGAGTTTTACTTTTATTAGTCGTGTAGGTGAGTAAATAAGAGCGGATAATACTAGTGACGCTGTGCAAATTTGGGCTTGATGATGTTGTGCTAATAAATTACGATATTAATACGGTTATTTCACGTAACTAAATTATTCGTTAAAATAATGACTTTAGTTAGTCATCGTTAATTGAATTTAGAATTACTAAGCAAAACTTATGAAAAAAGAACCGTTAATTAATCAAATAAAACAGTGGTGGTATACCGACTGCCCATTTTGTAAAAAGGCTAGATTACTTTTACTCTGGTTTGTACTCATGTTAATAATAGATTATTTATGGTTTCATTTACTTTTTTAAAGAGGATTATTGTATGGCTTCACCTAGTTTAACATGGATCGATTCCTTAGAAATCGCGCTTGATTTAATAGATCAACACCCTGATGTTGATCCACTAACGTTGCATTTCACCGAACTCAAGCAGTGGGTTCTTGAACTTGAACGTTTTGATGATGATCCGAAACATTCTGGTGAGCGTGTGCTTGAAGCGATTCAATTAGCATGGATTAGTGAAATAGATTAAAAATCGCTCTTTTCTGCTTGGAGAATTTAATTTATACTCCACGTTTGCATAGATAACATCTATTTTCACTATTCACACAAGTAATAACAATAAAAGCAGTAATAAAATGACTCAGAGCAATCGCCCTCTCTATATACCCTATTCAGGTCCAACGTTATTAGAAACACCATTATTAAACAAAGGCAGCGCTTTTGATGAAAACGAACGAGTTTGTTTTAACTTAACCGGATTATTACCCCCAAGATTTGAAACGATCGATGAGCAAATTGCACGAGCATATCGTCAGTACAGTTGTTTTAATAACAATATCAATAAACATATCTATTTAAGAGCCATTCACGACAATAACGAAACTTTATTTTTTAAACTCGTACAAAAGCATCTCGCTGAAATGATGCCAATTATTTATACGCCGACTGTGGGTGATGCCTGTGAACAATTCTCAGATATTTATCGCAGTTCACGCGGGTTTTTCATTGCTTATGAAAATAGACATCAAATAGATGATATTTTACGTAACGCGACTAAAAATAAAATAAAAGTGATTGTAGTGACTGATGGTGAGCGTGTTTTAGGCTTGGGAGATCAGGGCATTGGTGGTATGGGTATTCCTATCGGTAAGTTGTCTTTATACACCGCTTGTGGTGGTATTAGTCCGGCCTATACGTTACCGGTGATGTTAGATGTGGGTACTAATAATCAAAAGTTATTGGATGATCCTATGTACATGGGCGCGCGTCATAAACGTATTGGGCAAGCAGAATATGATGAGTTTCTTGAGTTATTTATTAACGCAGTAAAACGTCGCTGGCCTCAAGTTATGTTGCAATTTGAAGACTTTGCTCAACCCAATGCGATGCCCCTTTTAACAAAGTATCGCGATGAAATTTGTTGTTTTAATGATGATATACAAGGAACAGCTTCTGTTACCGTTGGTACTTTGTTAGCGGCGAGTCGTAGTAAGGGCGTTAAATTATCACAGTTAAAAGTTGCCTTTGTTGGTGCGGGCTCTGCTGGTTGTGGTATAGCCGAGCAAATAATCACTCAAATGATGTCAGAAGGACTTGCACCTTTACAAGCGCGAAGCCAAGTATTCATGGTCGATCGTTTTGGGTTATTAACTCAAGGAATGGACGATTTAAGAGATTTCCAACAAAAGCTAGTACAAAATAAACTGGTGTTAAAGTCGTGGGACATTAAAGGCGAATATGCATCACTTTTAGAAGTAATGCATGGTGCTAAGCCGGATATTCTTATTGGTGTTTCAGGTCAAGCAGGGATATTTAGTGAAGAGGTTATTAAAGCAATGAACCAACATTGTACTACGCCTATTATTTTTCCATTAAGTAATCCTTCAAGACAAGTTGAAGCCACGCCAAGCCAAGTGATTAATTGGACTAAAGGCAACGTAATTATTGCCACAGGTAGTCCATTTGAGCCAGTGGAATACCAAGGTAAAATGTTTCCTATTGCGCAATGTAATAATAGTTATATTTTCCCCGGTATTGGTCTGGGTGTTATTTCCGCTAATATTAGTCGTATTACCGATAAAATGTTGCAAGTTGCTAGTGAAATGTTAGCGGCGGCTTCACCTCTAGCGAATAGTGGTACAGGTGAATTATTACCGCCATTAACCGGCATAGCACAGCTAAGTAAACAGATTGCTTTTGCTATCGCTAAAGTCGCTTATGAGCAAGGTTTAGCATTAGAGTTAACTGATGATGAGCTGCTCGCAAAAATTGAAGAAAATTTTTGGCAACCTGAATACCGTCAATATCGTAGAACAAGCTTGTAATGAGGCTTATTTAACCCCAACTCTGCTTACGTGGAAGTGGGGTTATTAGCCATCTATAGGCAGAAACGTCTCGTAGCAATATGACTCACTGCCAGGCGACTTCTAAGGTGAAAATATAACCGGCACCGTAAACGGTTTTGATTATTTTGGGATTTTTATGGTCTTGTTCTATTTTTTTTCTTAATCTCGACATTCTAACATCAATACTGCGGTCAAAAGAGGTTGCATCCTCACTCAGTAAACGCTCTCGGGATAATATTTGTCTAGGCGCATTTAGTAATATCATCAGTATTTCAGTTTCAGCGGCGCTGAGCATAAAGCTATCGCCATTGCTGTTAGCTAAAGTGAGTGTTGATTGTTCAAATGTCCAATCGCCAAAATTAGCGGTATTCAGTGTTGTGATAGGTAATTCATTGGCCACAAGCCGACGAATAATACTTTTTACCCGAGCAACAAGTTCTCGTGGATCGAAAGGTTTGCTAATATAATCATCAGCACCTAGCTCTAAACCTAATACTTTATCGGGTAAACTGTTTCGGCCTGATAAAATAATAACCCCAATTTTTTTATCATCAAAAAGCGTTTTTACTAAAGACAAACCATCCATATCAGGTAAGCCAAGATCAATAATACAAAGTGAGGGTAGCTGTGTTTTTATTGCCAATAAGGCTTCTTTTCCTGTGGTAAAGGCTTGCGTGCTAAAGTTATAACGCTCAAGCTCTTGGCAAACTAGATCACATATTTCGGGTTCATCATCGATAACGTAAATTAAAGGTTTAGTGTTCAAAAGTGTGGTCACCTATATTATTTTTATTGTAATGCTTTAAATAACTTACTTGCGACAAAAGGTTTTTTTAACAAAATAGGCACATCTTTATTTGGCTTATTGTGCTGTTGGAAATAGCCACTCATGAGTACAATTTTACAGTTAGGTGAGCGACCTTTTAATAATGAGGCAAGTTCAAAGCCATCTTTATTACCCGGCATACTGATATCTGAAACCATACCATATAAGTCATTAATAGTATCAATAAGTTGTTCGGCTTCATCACTGTCATTTGCTTCAATAACATTTAGACCAAATGAGATTAACTGTTCTCTAATAATGGCGCGAACATCTTGATCATCTTCAACTAATAAAATCAATTTATTTGAAAAGTCTGTTTCTTTCGTTATCTTTTCATCGTCATAGACGGTTAATTTTGAATCTACTTCTTCTTTACAGGGGAGTAAGGGCAATAATAGTGATATTTTAGCACCGCCATTTTTTGGGTTAGCAATGCGAATATAACCTTGCGATTGTTTGATAAAGCCAAACACCATACTTAAGCCAAGACCCGAACCCTGGTGGGTTGATTTTGTAGTGAAAAAGGGTTCAAATGCTTTGTTTATTGCTTGTTCACTGAAACCACAACCATTATCTATTATTGTGATATCAAGGTAGCTACCTAAGGCCACTTCTTCATCAAATATTAAGGTGCTATTCACTACTCTTTCATTAACAATGATGGTGATAACGCCACCGTTTGGCATGGCATCTTTTGCATTTAGTACTAAATTAATTAAGCAATTCTCTAACTGGTTAGCATCAACATAAACGTGTAATTCTTCACTTGAATACTCAGCTATTATTATAATGTTACTAGGTAAAGACCCTTTTAACAGCTCGATTGTTTCATTAATTAATACAGCAATATTTACTCTACAGGGAAGTAAATATTGTCGTCGTGAAAAGGCTAATAATCGGTTAGTGATATCACTGCCTTTTTGCGAGGCTTTTATTGCGGGAAGTAAACGTGATAACAACAGTTTATTATTCTCATTGTCTTGCTGAGCGGCGAGTAAATTGCCTAAAATAATAGTGAGTATATTATTGAAGTCGTGTGCTAAACCGCCCGCAAGTTGCCCAACCGCATTGATGTGTTGTACTTGGGCTAATTGTTCTTGTGCCTGCTGGCTTTCACTCATGGCTTGTTGAAGTTGCGCATTAGTTGTGGCTAACGTTTGTGTTCGTGAGGAAACTTTTAAATCTAGCATCTCAATATTTTCACGCATTTGACTGACCATGTCGTCAAAGGCTTTACCTAAAACACCTAACTCATCGGTACGTGATATACCACTGGTGACGGTTAAGTCGCCTTGACTCACTTTTTTGGCAATTAAAGCCAGTGCATTGATTGGTTTGGTTACCCAATAGGAAAAAATCAAGGCTAAAAAAACAGCACACAGAAAGGTAATAAGCCCCATGGTTAATATTCGTTTACTGAGCAGTTTACCGCTGCTTTGTAATTCGTCTATATAAACCGAAGAACAAATATACCAACCCAGTTCAGGTAAGTGCCGTACTAATGATATTTTATTGTAACTGTAATTATTAGCATCGCTAGGCTTGTCCCATTTATATTCAAGCTCTTGTCCGGTGTCAGCAACCGCAATGAGCTCTTGTAAAATAGGTCTTCCAGTCTTAGGATCTTTGAGTTGTAAGGCGTTGGAACCATTAATATTAGGATTAGGGTGATGTAGCATATTACCTTGCTCATCAAAAATGAAAAGATAACCTGTTTTGGCAATAACACTGTTCTTGATTATTTGACGTAGCCGGTGAACAACTTCTTCTTTACGGGGTTTTAGATTAAGTTGCATGCTGCTTGCTAATTCAAAGACATTATTTAAGACTAAGCGACTGGAATTTTTCTCAATCTTGTATACTTCTTTATTAATTAATGGAACCGAGTACCAATAGATACTAATAAGCAACACTAACAAAATAGAGGTAATGGCAGAAAAGAAGGTACGGGATAACTTTTGCTGTAAAAACATTATTTTAATCGATACAAGTGAAAGGTATACCCGCTCCACTTCAAGATGCC
>TARA_R110001583_G_C5669027_1_pt1 | contig 12767 bp, 10 predicted proteins | sample TARA_R110001583 | Tara Oceans TARA_R110001583 (sample SAMEA4398432) | marine metagenome | biome: Polar Biome; feature: [MES] marine water layer (ENVO:01000295) within the mesopelagic zone...; material: water (ENVO:00002006), including particulate matter (ENVO:01000060) such as...... | reverse complement strand
TTCGGCTTTAATTGTCAGGTACTGACGCATCATAGGGGTGTGTTTGGATAGATCTTGCATGTTTTTATTACACTTTTTTGTTTTGTATAGCTAGCTGTGCCGCTATTTGTGTGTTTGTTGCAACCTAGTGAAATAAACTGAAATTTCAATTAATCTTATAGATTTTCATCGAAAAGTGTAGGTTTTAGTGTAGGTTTGTTTCGTGTATACTTTTCATTCATTAAAACCTATACCAGATCACTAACGCTATTATATATAGCAGCAATAATACTGATATTAAAAAGTTAGTGCTATAGCTATTACTATTGAAGGTAGAAATAAATGATAAATGAGCGAAAACCATTAAACGCTGCAACAATAAAAGCAATGAAAATTGGTGATAAAGACCTTTCTGATACAGAAGAAAATGAAGGCTTAAGAGTCTCTTGTGCTAATGCGGGTGCGAAAACATTTTTTTACCGATATAAATCACCTATTACAAATAAGCTTCGCCAAATTAAAATTGGTAGGTTTCCATCAACTTCATTAGCTGAAGCGAGAGTCGAACTTCAAGCTCTAAAAACTATTCGGCAAAATGGTCATTGTCCTGCGAGTGAGAAAAAACAAGCTAAAAAAGATAAAGTTATAACTGAGCAAAAACTTTCTTCGAGAATGACTGTAGCAGATGTTGTAGAACTTTATTTATCTCAATATATTGAAGATCGTACAGTAAATGGCAAGTTCATAGCTGGCGCGAGAAAGAAGAAAGGACAAGATGAAACAAGAAGGACATTACACGGTGATGCAGTAAAAACACTAGGTGAACGATATGCGGAGGAAATTACCCGAAAAAATATCGTTGAAATGGTTATGGCAATTGTTGAGCGTGGCTCAAATGTGCAGGCAGGTAACGTTTTGCGTGAATTAACCGCGGCATATGAATACTGTATTGGACTTGAAAAATTTTCTGATGAATTTGCTAACCCTGCATTGTTAGCAAAAAATAGCCTGCGCCAAGCCAAAGTTCGTCTTACCTCAAAAAAGGGGATTCGTGTTTTATCCGATAGAGAGCTGGCAAAATTATTAAACTGGTTACCGAGCTCGGCTTTTACTCAAACTCAAAAACGAATTCTTCGTTTTACTCTATGGACAGGTTGTCGTACAGGAGAGGTCTGTAGTGCGGAATGGGATGATATTGATTTAAATAAGGCGACATGGCATCTCAAAGCGACAAAAACGGATGTTGAACGTTATGTTCAATTATCTAAGCAGGTGGTTGATTTTCTTAGACAGTTAAAGCTTGAGACAGGGAGATATTTATTTCCTTCAATTAAAACAGGCCTACCAATTCAGCAAAAGGCCATAACTGAACAAGCTTGGCTTATGCGGCGTGACGAACGCATGATTGATATTGAGCATTGGGTTCCTCATGATTTAAGACGTACAGTGCGAACCGGCTTGTCTCGATTGGATTGTCCGAGTGAGGTTGGTGAAGCCGTTTTAGGGCATGCACGCTCAGGAATTGAAGGCACCTATGATCTTCATAAGTATGAACGTAGATGTAAAGTCTGGTTGCAAAATTGGGCTGACCATTTGGACTCATTGCTTTGATGTTTTGTGCCAAAAACTATAATTGTTTGATGCATGAATACCTTGTAAGTTTATGTTCTCCCGAGTCGACCCAATATTTTAACTTAAAATATTGATTATGCTATAGATTATGTTGATAGTATTTAATAAGATGCAAGTCGACATTTAAGCTTGTTTGACTCATTTATATGGTTCGTATTTATCGTATAGTTGTTGTTAAGTCAGGTTCAAGTACATTTTTTACTTAATCTAGGATTTTTCAGTGCTATTAGATAGAAATATTAAAATAAAAAATAAGAAAGTGAAAAATATTTTGCGTGGCATAATGGGGGTGTATGAAGAGCCGTCTAAAATTATGCAGGCTATTAATAAAATAGATGAACTCGAAGACGAAGTATCCCTTAAACAAGCTCTCGTATACATTCGCACTAACAAATTATTTAACCTTAATGGGTTAACTCGACATTTTCACAAAACATTTCCTAGTCAATTGATCGATGTTATCGACTTTTCAACGCGAGAAGTAGAAAATATAATCAATCAGAATTGTGATGAACTTGATAATATAATTCAACTTTATAGTCAGTCTATCCATTTTGCGGTTAAAAAAGACTTTGATAAGTCTATTGAAATTATTGTTGAAATTATTGCCTCATCAGGAGTGTCAATCGCGCTTTTACGGGTTCTATATTTTATTTACAATCGAGCAGAATACTTTGAAAATAAATCTGAATTATTAAATAAAATTGATGATATTTATAGGGTTATTTGTATAGATAATATTCCTGATATAAGTAAAGGGATAAGACAAATCATCGTTGACCGTGCAGAGTATTTTCCACTATGTAACAAAGTCACAAATTCTGATCTTCCGAGAAACATTAAGCATATATTGAAGACCTTTATTGCACATGTCCCTTTGGATGATGCGCATTATTTGGAGGTACTTAATGCACACTTGTCCTTCTCGTTATTCGATGCGGTTTTATACGCTCACTCTATGAATAAACTTGGTTACCCAACAACAAAATTAAACTTACCCCAAAATCTTGAATTAAATCTTTATGAACTATCTAAACTACCGATGGATATTTCATTTTACGAGAATAATAAAGGTGAAGACTATGATTTAAGCTATTTTCGAGAAGCGTATCTACTTGTAGAGTTGGAAGATAATTTCAGGTACAAAACAATACATGGATCACATTATTCTCCCCCTGTTGAACGCGAACGGATTAAGCGACCATATGAAACAAAGCAATTAACGGAATATTATAAAGAAATACATTCATTAAATGATTTACGTTGTACTTCTGAAAAAAATCAAACTATAAACCTTATTCGTTATTGCGCCGAAACGAGTAATTTTGCGGAAAACTCTGCAGCATTAACATATTACCTTTCTCTTGTGGATGGCATTATAAGTGATGAGGAAGAAAAAACTTTTATCAAGTTGATGTCTTTTACTTCTGATGTTGCATATACAGTTGAACCAGAGCACTTAATTACAATTAAGAATCGAGCTGTAGATCAAGATTTAAGAATGATTTCACTATGTTTACTAGTAGCGTCAAAACAGGATACATGTGATGTAACCGACCATGAATTCAGAAAGCGGCTTCAGGAATTGATCAAATCACAACATAATGAAAATATTGTGGAGGCATTGGCTAAATATCGTGAAATATCACCTTCGGTCACACAATATCTAGTCCAAACATTTGATGAAGCATTTTTAAGTCGATTATTTGATTTAAATGGTACTACAAATACAGCTCTTGCAACACGTGCTGATATATTGGAATGGTATGGTAAATCTTACTCCGAACAATCGGCCTTAGATCGTGCTAAAAATATACGAATTGACATCCAAATTCACAAACATATGCAACATATTAATGATGCGAGAATTTACGCAGACCCGACTAGAATTATTGCATGGATAAATGATAACTATATACATAAAATGGTTTTAGCATTAGATGAAATAGTTAAAGTAGAAAAGCCTGATTTGAATATTAATTGGTCAAGAATGAACAATAGTATTACCCCAGAGTATGAATTGGGCAATATAGTAGCTCTTTGTTATCATGAGTTTGTAAGCAACAATCTTTATGGTGTAAGTTCATATTTAGGTAGACGGATTAGGCACGGCACTGTTAAGGGGAACGCAGTAGGAGGGGTGAAAAACATTCTAAATCACTCAGACTATGAATCACTTAAATTAGACCCTGTTTTTATGGAGACTTGGGATAATTGGATTGCTTGTTATACACAAATTTTTGATGATCTAGTGTTAAGGTACTTTCATATTCAAAAGAAAGGTTCCACTCCGGATGGATTGCTGTCTCCTTTAATCAATACGGAATATAAATTCAAAGTTGCTAGCGCCTTAATTGAAGGATTGTACGATTCCTTTAAAAATATAGATAATGTGGCTGAAGCGCCAGCATTGATAATAGAATCTTGTTGGCGTTTAATTGCTGAAGACCTAATGACGGTTAAAAAGCATTTAAACAAGAAAAAACAGCAGGTATTAAAATTTTATATTCCAGATAGGAAGCAGTTAAGAAACCCCAAATTGGTCCAGCGTTTTGTTCAAGAGCTACAAGTTGTAGTTAGTGGAAAGTTCAACTTAATTGATTCTTGGTTTAACAAGCCTTCATATGCCTCTCCTAGTGCGGAGCTTTCATTGCTATATAAAGTAGCAATTGAAGATGTTCAGAGTAAGAGTGAAGATTTCTTTCCAGATGTTGTCGAAGACAAATCAGATCTTGTCATTTATGGTGAGCAATATTTTTCAATATTTGACGCTCTTGAAATCATAATAAAAAATATTGCGGAACATGGTGAGAAAAAAGGTCAGCTTAAGTTTACATCTAGATTAGAGATAAATAACGAATCATCAGAACTGCTCATAACTGCTAGATCCAGATTTTCCAAGGAACGGCCTTACGAATCTGCAAAAACAATTATAGAAGATAAAATGGCATTAGAAGTGTCCAGTGACGCTCATCTAGTCGACAAAGGTTCAGGCATTAAAAAGTTAAGGAGTATGCAAGCAGGGAATCAAATTAGCCAATTAAGCTTCGCTTATCCTATTATACAAGGAGAGCATCACTTGGAATCTTCTTTTTCTATAAAACTGAGTCGTTAATTATGAAATTATTAATAGTAGAAGACGATAAACATAAGTCTTCGGATATAATAGAGTTTATTATTTCTCAAGGGATAGATAAAAACTCTATCTATCTTACGGAAAGTATTGCGGATACGATTACATATTTAGCTAGTACTACTCCCGATAAAATAGTGTTAGATATGTCTTTACCGAGTCACACTGCTGGCTCCTCTATCCCACTGCCAAACGGGGGGATAGAGGTTTTATTAGAACTCCGTTATAACGGTATAATCGACTTGCCTGTCCTTATACTCACTCAATACCCACAAATTGAAATAAACAAACAATTTTACGCATTGAATCAATCAGCTGAAAAAATCATGAGTGCTTTCTCTATGAAAAATATTTTGGTGAGCGATTTTGATAATGAAGCAATTGATCAGGAAGATAAAGAGTGGGTGAATTACTTGCAACATTTCTTGAGTGAAAAATGAAAATATTAATAATCGAGGATAACCCTGAAAAAGCTATTCAAATAGAATGTGCAGTGAATGATTTTTGTTTGGCGAAAAATGATGGTTCTAATACCTATGTTGAAAATGTATCTCGTATTTCATTAATCCATAAACCAATTAACATAACTAAATTTGACCTTATAATTTTTGATATTTACTTACCCCTTTATGAACACTCCCTTGAAGAACAAAATGGCGCTAGGGATATCATTTGTTCTTACAAAGATAGTATAAATGCAAATACCGACGCAATAGTACTAACTCAACAGCCTAATAGCGGTGATAGTAATTTATTTAACGAGCATGGTGTTGTATTTATAGAATATGACGATGCTAAACGGTGGGTCAAACCACTAAATTTAGTTTTAGAAAAGGTATCGAAGAAAATAAGTTTTGATTTTTTAATTTTCTGCGCACTAATAAAAGAAAGAAAAGCATACAAACATACAAAGGCAACATTAGGCTGTGCAAAAACTATTTCAGGTCTTGATTGCCAAGAAATAACTATTGGTGGTAAAAGAGGATTATGCATAAAACCTATGCGTATGGGCCTTGTTAATATGGCTGTTACCGCTGCCAGAGCTATAGAATTGTTCGATCCACTTTTTGTTGGTATGAGTGGGATTTGCGCAGGACAATCAGACACAGCTAATATGTTAGACGTAATAATATGTAATATGGCGTGGGAGTATCAAGCAGGAAAATATCAAGATGGTGTATTTATCCAAGAGCCATATCAAGTTTCTTTACGTCCAGAGCAACAAGCAGAGGTTTCCCAATTTTCGGAGTCCCCTGAATTGAAAGATATTATTTGTGAGGATCTTTTAATGCATGACCATGTTAGCGATATGAGTATAAAGTTAGGCCCCATTGCATCTGGGTCAATCGTAGTTGCTGATTCCGAAAAAATGAATGAAATAAAGAAAGGACATCGAAAATTACTTGGTTTAGAAATGGAGATAAATGCTCTTTACGAGACTGCGAATCAAGCGAGTTGTAAGCCTAAGTTTTTAGCTATTAAAACAGTAACTGACTTTGGGGACATAAATAAATCAACGACTGATGACTTTCAAGATATAGGTTCCATTATGGCAGCAAGGTGCTTAGTAGAATATATAGAACAACACGCATAAATTTATATCCTCGTCATAGAGACGAGGATATAAGTATACTATTTTTCACTTTCAGAAGAGGGGGATTTAGGTAGCCCTTCAGCACTAGGCACCAGTTTTAACCATCCTACATGTGTATTGTTGAAAATTTCCGTCACATTCTTTATTAATACTTTATCTGAGTCAGCTACTCCATATGGCGAAATATCAGATTGATAGTATCTAATTTCATTTTCAATTTCTCTTTGACTAGAACGGTATAAGCTCCATAATGACTCTGGCTTTCGTAGCTTTAACCATGCCGTGAAAAATGATGCTATGGCAGCAAAAATTGATGGCAGTAACTTACCCCAGATCCAATCATCTGAAATATTTATTAAAATAGGTGTAGCTAGCGTCAAGGTCATAATCAATTTAAATGACCATAAAGATTCATTTTTATTATGACTTGCTTTTTGTCCAAGTTCAGCAGCCATTTTTTCACAGGTTTCTAATGCATTAAATTTATTCATCTATCTCTCTGAAATATTAAACTTTATAAGATTTTTATTTACCTATAGCGTACACCTTACAACTCTGAAAGCCAAACAAAGCAAGTGTAATTAAATAAGCTGTATTCACTATTATTGTTTAGACTTTAATTATGGCGTTATTCTACATGGCCAAACTATACCTTTCTTGATGTTGAACTTGTGATGTTTCTTTCTCTGTTAAATATTCAACTGCAAGATATTTTTCTTTATTAGAAGTTATACAGCGCGCTAATGTGGTTAAACGCGTTTGCTCTGTGCCGACTATGCCTTTATCTGACGCACCGCTTAAGGTATCCATTTCCTGCGAATTCACAAACCAATGACAATTATCTTTATGCCTTGAGCCTGCTACATAACTTGCAGATCTGTCCATGCCAGAGGTGTAATAAACAAAAACATCTCCATCAACAGTGCTACCTTGACTCGCATAAACTGTTGTTGCATACGACTGAACCATGAATAAATTTCCATTCTCATCACAATAATCAGAACGGTTAAACGAGACTGAGCGACCATCATCACAACGAACAGTAAAATGAACATCTTCGCCGTTTTTCTCAACAGACTCGATAGTGCCAAGTTGACCGTTGGTTAAATCTTTTCGGTAGTCATTGCGCGTAAAGCGTATACGCTCACCCATTGAGAATTGAAAGGTCATGATGTTATTACCCACCACACAATCGAGTTCGATGTTTTCATTGCCAAGGTTGCCTTGTGCTTGATGAACTTGACGCACTAAATCATTTAGCGGTTTTACATCACGCCAACGCTGCGCCAAAATCATCGTGTCTTTATCTGGGTTCGTTTGGCAATATTTTTGCCATTGGTTAACTAACTGGCTACGTGCTTGTTGAGCATCATCAGCGAAGTGAAGCAGTTCACGTTGTTGATGAGCCAATAATGCGTCAATGCTATTCCCTGAGCGTAATTGGCTAACGGCTTCACGTGCCCAGGGCTGACGTTGTCGTCGTATGGTTTTTACTCTGGCACAGCCTTGTCGTTGTGATAAGTACCGTAAACTGCCCGTGTGGGTAATGGCATCGAGTTGTTGCTGCTCACCCACTAAAATGAGCTTACCTCCAGCATTATAAATCGCGGTCATGAGCGTAGTTAAATCAGGGCTTGATAGTTGACCTGCTTCATCGACCACCACAACGGTATTGGTTAACTTTGTTTTGCCACTTTCAAGCTCAGTCAGTAGTTTAGCCAAGGTGCTTGAAGCTATGCCTGTTTCCTCTTCAAGTTGGTTAGCCGCTTGACGAGCAATCGTTGCGCCTATGACGTTAAACCCCATACTTTCATAAGCGATTTTCACCGCCTGTGTTGAGGTTGATTTACCGGCACCTGCTGCCCCTTGTAAAATATCCAAACTACTTTGACACATCGAAAATACCCCTTCGATTTGTTCATCAGATAGCGAAAAACCTTGATGGATTGCTTGTTGGGCAACGGCATGTGAAATGATGTGCTCAGGCAATTGATAATGGTTTTGTTGTTGCAGTTTATCGGCATGTTCAATCAATATTTTTTCAAGGGCTATCATGGCAGGAGTCGAAAACAATTGATTGTTTGTTAAATCACACCCTAACGAAACAATGTCTTGTTGTTCAATCATTGCTTGTACCGTGTACTCAATTTCACATAAATCGGTATGTTGCCACTGCGCTTCAATAGCAACGGCGGCATATAAATCTTGTAGGCGAAACACTGCTTGTTTCTCAACAACCCGTTCAATAATCGATGATAAAGGTAGCGGCATAGGCACAACCTCAATATTTTTATCTTGTATTGAGGCTAAATGCTTTGATGTAAACCCTAATGTATTGAGCATGCTGTGCCATTCTTTGAACAATGCAGGTCTATCAATTCTTTGCTTATGCGCACGTGTATTTAAGGCTATGGTATCGCCTATTTTAGAAGAGCTATTACTGACATTAAGGGTTTCCATCGCGGCCTCAATCGCTTGTGCTCGTTTTGAAAAGTGTCGACAAATCGAACGGCTTACACCTTTTACTTCAAAATGGTCTTTTTCATCAGGTTGCTCAATGTGAAAGCCCATTTCACGCAGGTGGTTCGCTAATGTTGCGCGGTAAACCGCTCCTGCCGCTTTTTGCCATAAAAACAAATGTCTCGATTCTAATGTACCCCAAGTGCCGTCATGCCTAGGCGCAATATTGGCAATTAAACAGTGGGTATGAAGTTGGGGATCTTGTGCTCGTGACGTTGAATGCTCAAACAGTGCACCAACAAGGCCGACAACACTTTCTTGTTGTTGCCCACCGTGGCCTCGGCGTGTGATAGCGGCATGTTTTTCAATAAAGTGAAGTCCTTGCTTCACCGCTTTTAACTGTCCTGCTTGGATTTGTTGTCGCTCCTTTTCATCTAACAATGCCCAGACAAGTGACACCGATTTAGGGGCTGAAAAGGTTAAGTCCCAACCTGCACGGTGTTTATCTCCATGGTTTTCACACAGGGGCGTGCCACCAGGCGCATACCCCCTAAAAACATGTCGGTAATCTTTGGTGTCAACTTTATCCGTTAACCCTAAACAACGAGCACCTAAGCCAGCCCACATGCCTTTAGGCTCCCCACCTGAAAGGTAATAATCGTCTTTGGCTAAATCGCTGTAATAATCGAGGTTATTTATCGCATTCATTGATAGCATGCTCTAGTCTCCTTGCTTGTAGTTGCTCACGTCGAGTTGGTGTCTTATCTGTTGATATCACCACGGGTTTAACGGTATCGCTTAGCCATGATGCAGGGCAATGCTCTGATGCTTTGTTGGGGAGCATCGCAATAGGCCAGCGTAATCGGTAAACCGCTTGATAGCTCGGTATTAACAAATAGCCTTCAACACCTTTACTGCTTGCCTGCGGCAGTTGCACTAAATCTGAAGGGGTCACTAATGGTTGTGTATCATGTTGCCAATTTACTTGTCCACTAGTTGTATTACTGGGACGTTCAACCTCACGCTCACCGAACGCTTTAGCGGTATAATGTGCGGTTTCACCTGATGCCCCTAGGCGCATTGAAATAAACAACGTAAACATGTTTAGCAAGGTGTCTGCGCCGTGGTCAGTGTAAAGCTGCTTGAGCTGTGATATCGACTGTGTGCCCATGACGATCCTACACCCTTTGCTACGACCTAGACTCATCCATTCCATCAACGCATCGTTGCGAGGTAAATTGCCCAACTCATCAATAAAGAGCCATAATTCGCGCTTGCTGTTATTACTCTGAGATAAGATATTGGCGGTCATAAGAGCAATGAGCGTATTAGCTATAGGTGCGCCAATGTCCTTATATCTTTTGTCTGCTTGCACTAAAATGATGGGTTTGTCGGTATCGACTTGCTCTACCCATTGATTAATCGAAAATCCGTTTTCATAAGCCTTTGGCCATGCGTTAGCGAGGGTGAATATCCAGCCTAATGAGCCAAGCAGTTGTGCAAAAAAACTTTGCGTTGTTTTGCTATTCTCAACAATAAATCGAGCGGCACGCGGGTAATGTTGTGTTAGCTGTTTATTGAGTGAGATTTCATCCAGTGACAATATTTGGGCAAGATCAGCCCATCCCCATGTTGATGTAGTTCGATTTAATATTTCTATCATGCCGACCAAAATCAAACGAGCACCGTTTGACCATAACGGATCGTTAGAATCAACAATCAAGTTTTCAGCGATAAGTTGTGCTCGTGTAGCATTATTAGCATCTGCACTGATGTCCCATTCTTGACCGCGTGCATCCCAAGGTGCAATTAAAATACAGTTTGTTGATGAATAAAAAAGTGAGGTGAATTCTCTCTTTTCATCATAAATAAAAACACGTTCACCACGGTCAATAACTTGTTGCATCATTGGAATAATAGACATGGTTTTTCCAGTGCCTTGCGCGCCAAAGACAGCCACATTACCACTTTCTCGTGCACGAGAGATGGCAATATCAGGGTGTATATTTAATCCTTGTTGATGCTGCTCTGACAGCTCTTGTTTTAATTGTGCTTTGGCATGTTTTGCTGCTGTTAGATAAAAATACAAACGTGCACCTGAGATATGTCTTAACCTATCTTGACCACCGGGATAGTAAAAAGAGCGACCAACAATAAAAGCTAAATACAGTGCGGCGACAAGTGGCAATGTGATGTGAACAACAAAGTCTACGTGATGCTCCGAGATAGATTGCCAATAGTGGTGCCATTCACTTGTACTTCGATATATAGACAAATCGATTAACGCATCAATAAAATAAGGTAGGTGATCAGAAAATCGCCCCCAATTAGAGCCTAGGTGCCATGTGTAATTTAACAACACCGCATAGGTTATGATAAACACCATAACGGCCATGAGAATAATATCGCCCCAGTTTTGACGACGCACAGATGGAGGAAGGTTACTCATTACCACTTCACTCCTAATTCATGTAATTGTTTCATTGCGTGCTGACGTTCATCAGACTTAAGACCAAGGGTTGTACTAAGCATTTCAAACGTATTTTTACGTTGACGTTGCTCAAGCCGTAATAGCAGTTGTTGTATTTGTTGCTGTTGTTGATAGTGCGCCCATGATTTGCGGATCATGTCCGCTACAGAGCAACCTCGCTGCTCAGATTGTTGTAGTAATAGCAAGTGATCTTCCTTTGAAAAACGGACGGTGACAGCCTTGTCTAGTGGTTTGCTCATGATGAATACTCCGAAAACATGAATAAATTAAGTAGGTTAGGTGCGCTAAACTAAGCGCACCGGTGCTGTAAAGCGATATATGGATATAAGCCTTTAGTTACTCTTATCAGGGGCGATGACAATCAGCCAGCGCTTCCACCAACGGTGAGTTAGCGTATGTGCTCAATATCTGTGTTTAATATCTTGAAAGAAATCAGTGACACTCTCGTGTACGATATTTTGCTCGAGTGCCCAACTGCAAAATTTTTCAGGCACCATGCACTCGACAGATTCAGGTTGCATATTCAATAATATATATTGAAAGTTAGCAGCGTATCGATCGTGATACATGACATCGAATCTCGATTGAAGGTGTTGAAATCGAAATGGGTCAATGCCACAAGATAGACAAACGGCCTCGTGTAGTGTCCAAAACTCTTCATCTTGATATGCAGCAAGTATCATTTCATTAATGAATAGACTGGGGAGATCAAAAGCGCTCTTTATTTGTTGCTCAATGAACTCCATCAGCGTACAAATACGATGATGTTCCATTAATTCGTCGAATGTTATGTTAGGTTGAAGTTGTTGGACTTCTCGTACAGATCTACGAATTAAGTTATCTATTACGGAGTGCTCATTAGAGCCGTGCTGTGGTATTACTGAAGTATTATCATCCATGATAAAATCCTCTTAGTTTTTGTTTGTTAATGATTGCAAATAAGCGTTTATATCCTCTCGGATCCAACGTTTCGAGCGTGATGAAATTGTTACCATTTTAGGCAGTTCACCACGCTTCAGCATACGCCAAATAGTTACCTTACTGAGCCCAAGCATGGCCGCGAGCTGAGCCTGGGTTATTAGTTCATCTTTGAAATACATGCGAAAAATCCTTTTTCTAATTATCTGAATGGATATGGTAGTGCATTATTTTTTTAAATTTCATTTATTTTCAATTGATTTCATTCTTTAGGCGTAAGTTGTTGTTTGTGAGAGGTTATGAAGCCAACTAAGACAAAAGAATTTGAAGGGAAGTAACTTAAGGAAAATAACTGACCAAATAAGGTGTTCAGATGTCGGGATGGGGAGTAGTTAGAATATGAATGTTTAGAAGAGTAAATCGAAAGAATACTTGATTGATTTACTAAGTGTAGGTTTTGGTGTGGGTTTTTATTTTCACTGCTCTGTATGTTTTATTTTTATTGAGTTTAACATTGACGCATCATAGGGGTGTGTTTAGAAAGTTCTGATTCATTCATG
>TARA_R110001583_G_scaffold13561_1_pt1 | contig 12775 bp, 14 predicted proteins | sample TARA_R110001583 | Tara Oceans TARA_R110001583 (sample SAMEA4398432) | marine metagenome | biome: Polar Biome; feature: [MES] marine water layer (ENVO:01000295) within the mesopelagic zone...; material: water (ENVO:00002006), including particulate matter (ENVO:01000060) such as...... | reverse complement strand
TTCTATTACAGAATATGATTTATACAAAGAGGTAATTTAACTAGAGATTTCTAAAGAAACTCAAAGAAATATCATTAAAAAAGACCTGATAAGTTAACTGTTGGACAAGAAAATCCTCCTAAGTGTGTACTTAGGAGGATTTTCTCGGCAGCCCCAACAGTATTCAGATGAAAAGCTCTTAAGCTTTAAATACTAACACATTATGGGATTAAAAGTATTTTAATATCCCCTTATTTGTCTCCCACTTATTTCTATTTCTTTAAGGCTAATCAACGAGCAAGACAAAAGTAGAGCCTACATTTATGCTATTCATAATTCATACTCGTGATTTATTTAAGGATAAAAAAAATACCGGAATATAGTTGTTCAGGTATTTTTAAAATTTACAAGAGTTTAATTATTTTATAATTTCAAAGTGGTCTATACTTTTTACATCCTTAACTTTTCAATTATACCATGCATTAACAACTAATGGTATCCTTCCTATTCTATTTAAACATTAGTGCAAAGTGTTACTCTTATTTGGCTTTCATTTCTCTTGCATCATAATGAAAAATTCCTCCCCCGTAAGTTGCTATAATTAAACTCATGTATTTTCTATCAGGAATAAACTCTATTTTATTTATGTAACATTTCAACCGTAAAGTGTATATATTAAATGGAGTTACAATCTTAATTCGCTTGTTATGACCCGCAAAACCAAAACTATTATCATCACTACAGTCAATTGTAGTAAGCCAATTAGTGGCTACTTTTTGTTCTGCTAATAGTTGGATATCTGCCAAGTTAGAAATATCCCATTGTTTTATTCTCCCATCATCACCACAGGATAATATCTTGGTTCTGTTAGGACTAACACTAATATCCCTAACCCAAGTTTTGTGGGCTAACCACTGATTTATCTTTTTTCTCAATGACAATTCCCATATTATGATTGAACCATCAGCACTGCATGTAGCGATTAGGTTATCATCAATAAATTCCACATCTAAGACATCATCGGTATGGCCTTTAAACACTGTGATTATTTCGCCAGTTTTTGAGTCTGTAATAACTACATTTTTATCTGTTGCTGCAGATGCAATAAACTTATCATTCGGACTAAACTTTACCGAAAGAATTATTCCACTATGTGGTTTGGCTTCAAAAAGTGGAAGGCCTGACTTTGAATCCCAGACTACCAATAAACTATCTTTGCCACCTGAAACAATAAAGTTGCCTGAATTTGAAAAATTGATTGCACGAATGCTATTTGTATGTATTTCCTTAAATTCAGATACTAATCTGGGATTTTCTATCGTCCATAATTCAATTTTAGATTCAAACGGTAAGGCAATTAAATTACCTTTGCTATTAATGCTAAAATCAAAAACATTTGATTCTGAATCTCCATAGTAGTTTTGGGTTTTTGATTCTTCCAGCGAAATAAAAATAAAAAACACTGCTAATAATATGATCCTCATAATACTAATAATAAAAGCGTTTGTTCTTAAAAATTTTATATTGTAATCCGACTAAAATATTAGCTTCACGATACAATGTTGGTGATTTCTTATCAACAAGTGGGTTTTTAGTCAACGAAAATGCAAGTTCTAAAGTAAAAAACACTCTATCTGTTAATTTTGTTTCTGTGCCAAAAGATACTTCGAAGGATGGTGCTAAAGAAAATTTGTTAATCGAGGGAATTCTTAAATCTACCGCATAAGTCGTATATATATTATCTGTTTGTTCAATGCTTGTATATAATGTTTCATCAGCCTTAACCTTAAATAAATTAAGGTAGATGTTAGTTTTTATAAAAGGTGATACTATGAAATGGTCATTTTTTAAAAGATTAAATTTATTTATAAATCCAATGGAAGTTGATGAAAATTTTAACTTGTGATACATGTCATTTACCTTACTATTAACTCGATAAGAATTAAATCCTATAACAATACCTGGCTGATACTTGAATGAAAGATCTGAGTAGAGTATTCCAAAATTGAAAGCTTGATTCTTTTCTAAATCCCCTAAAATAGTAGGAATTAAAACTCCATCAGAATTCCTGAATTCACTCGGGAAACTATTATAGATGTTGGATTTGTAGTTTACTAGAATATCAATCTTATTATCAATTTGACCAAACATTGAAAAATGTATTGAGATCAAGAAACAAATTAACAACAGTACAGTCTTATTCATTTATTCCCTAATTAAATTAACTTCCTTAACAATAAATATGGTCTCCCCATAATGTGGTGACATGACAATTGCTTCATCATAACGATAATACCCTTTTGTAAACATCTCATTCTCAATAGACTTAAATCGTATATATATTGTATCATATTCTACATTCATAAGATTAACTGACCTCATTTGTCCATAATATCCTTTACGGGTAGTATGAATATCAATTTCGTTTGTTTTGCTTAACATATCTTCATATGAACTATAAAAATAAACTCTCCTTGTATAGGTTTCTGTACCACCCCATGGTTCATTGGGCAATGCAAAAACATTAACAACCAGACTCTTAGAAGACTCTCTCAATTCCCAGTCTATAACTGGGTCACTTTTGCAGCCAATAAATAAAACTATACTAAAGACGCATAATATTTTCCGATTCATATCAATAGATTAATAAAATTTACCCTACTCAACATTCTCACCCCCCCATTTAACCACACAACTGTAGCGTTTTACAATGCAAAACAACTCATCCTTTTTGGTCTGTCTCTGTTGCATAAGTTGTTTTATGTGTCATTATTTGAAATAAACCAAACCTTCTAATGTTACTTTTTCAAAATTTAATATTTATTTATTTTATGAATATAACGACACTTAAATAATAAACAAAACTTCAAATTATTACATCGCATGTATTCTACTCTCTAAAAGAGGCTCTAGCATGGGGAGGAACCTAAATTGAACTAATAAAATTTAGCAAAATATAGAATTAGTCCAAATAGGATTCGAACCTAGATCTATTGTTTAGGAAACAACTAATCTATCCCTTGAACTATGGGCACTTATGAGTATTGATAGATCTGTGATGATTCTCAAATCAGGCCATTTCAGGAGCTGTATTTCCTAAATGGTTCCACAAAACCATCGCAATGAGAATTCGATTTTATCCAACTAAAACAACAGGAGAAGGCAAACTAAGACTCTGTGCAATTCTAAATCGTTCCCAGAATTTCAAAACAACAATTCCATTATCAATTGATGTCAAATATTGGGATAAAACCAGGCAATTTGCAAGTGGATCTGATGGTGCTAATGAATTTAATCAACAACTTGATCAAGTCCGCTTAGAAGGGCTCAAATAAAAAAGTTAATAATCCGATCAGCTTCAGCGTTTTAGTAACTCCAACAGGACCCAGACCAGAACAAATTAAGCCTTAACTACTAGAATTTCACAAGAGTCAATTTATTTCAACACACCCTTATATCATCCTTACTATTAGTTGATTACAGGATTTAAAGCCTTGCCTAAACAGCGTCATAATACAGTTTAGGTTTTGTTTATTTCAGATATTTTCCAGCTACAACATCAGGATAAATATCACTGTACATTAGAACTTGATTCATCCCAACTCTTCTGTTAATATGCTCTCGTTTTAAATCATTCGATTTAGTAATCCCAGAAGCTGCCAACAATTCAAGAAAACTTTTAACCGTTTCTTCGTGGAAATTAGCAACTCTTTGTGCTTTATTTTCAACTACTAAACCCTTCATTAAACTTTTATTTTGTGTTGCAACTCCAACAGGACATGTATTTGTATTGCATTGTAGAGCCTGAATACATCCTGTAGCCATCATCATTGCACGGGCACTATTTATCATATCAGCACCCAAAGCAATTAACCTTGCCATGTGAAAGCCAGTAAACACTTTTGCGGAAGCAATCACTTTAATATCTTTTTTCAAATCACATCCTCTTAATGTATCAATAGCAAAAGAAAGTCCATCTCTTAAAGGCATTCCCATCGAATTTGAAAACTCAACAGGGGCTGCTCCTGTTCCTCCCTCACCACCGTCAACAGTAATAAAATCAGGTTTTATTCCTGTTACAAGCATCGCTTTACACATGTCTTCAAATTCTGATTTTTTGCCAATACATAATTTAAATCCAACAGGTTTCCCTCCAGAAAGTATTCTCAACTGTTTAATAAATTGCATTAATCCTTCATAATCAATAAAAGCTGTATGTCCAGGAGGAGAAAGAACATCTGTATGAGGTTCTACATGTCGAATAGCTGCAATTTCTTCAGTGTTTTTAGCCGCAGGTAAAATTCCTCCATGACCTGGTTTTGCACCTTGAGAAATTTTAATTTCTATCATTTTCACATTGTCGATTGTGGCATTTTTTTGAAATGTATCCGCACAAAAATTTCCATCTTTTGTTCTACAACCAAAATAAGCCGTTCCTACTTGCCAAATTAAATCTCCACCAGGCTGTTTATGATAAGGACTTATTCCACCTTCACCTGTATTCTGGGCAAAATTTCCAATTTTAGCACCCGTATTCATTGCTAAAACAGCATTCTGACTTAAGGCACCAAAACTCATTGCGGAAATATTTAAAATACTAGATGAATAAGGCTTAGAACAATCTGCTCCTCCGACTAAAACTCTAGCTTCATGTTCTAAATCGGTATAGCTTTTTGCATTAAAAGAATGATTCATCCATTCATAACCTACCCTATAAACATCCATTTGTGTTCCGAAAGGGGTCGTATCATTTGTCTTTTTGGCGCGTTGATAGATAAGGGAACGGAACATCCTATTTATTGGTTGACCATCAGTGTCCGTTTCTACAAAATACTGCATAATCTCTGGTCGAATTTTTTCTAACAGATATCTGAAATTTCCAATAACAGGAAAATTTCTACGAATCGTATGTTTTGTTTGATAGATATCTACAAGTCCAATTAAAATAATGGGCCCGATTATAATTAAAGACCATAAAATAGACGGAATAAGCATATAAAGCGCAGCAATACATATAAGTACTATTACAGATGATATCAAGAAAATTTGTTTTATTTTCATTACTTAAATTTAATTTGGTTCAAAGTAATTAGTATTTAAAACTTACGGTTTCGTTTTTCTTCCGTAAGAAAATAGGAAGAGGACTTTTGTATATTGATACAAAATTTGAAGGGTATAATCTCCTCAATTGAGAGGAATTGTTGCTTTTAAGTTTACTTTAGTTTTTATTTTCTATTCTTTCAAAGACAATTCTATTATTATTTTGAATGAAAACCACTTTTTGACAATGACTTAAATGGTCTATTCGGTAAGAGAGATTTAAATTAAATTCTTCACTATTTGAGACATTAAATTGACTTTGACATTCTAAAAAGCCTTCTGGGCAATAGCGAGAGATTTTAAACGCATCCGAATTATTTTCGATGACAAACCACGAACCAGAGCCTTCACCACTTAACCACTGTGCTTGAACAGGAACAGAGGAAGGTCGGATTGTCTGGGCTAATGTTTGTTTTAATATTCGTTTATCCTTAATTATAGCCGGACAAAACGGTGTATTCTTTAACAATTTAGGAATCACTATTTTGTTATTCAACGAATTCACATTATCCATTGGAGTTGGAGTTAGTAAAACATTAGCTCTCAGTTTAAAAACTAATTTCCAATCCGGTTTACCAGCAACAATACAAGTGTTTACAAAACGCGAACAGTTACTTCCTTTATACATAAATGGTCCGTAAGTTATCGGACTGTTCATTTGAAGCTGAGTTGCTTTCTTAAGTGCTTTATCAAAATTAACAGGGCAATAAGATGCGTGCAACTTCCCTTCTCCATGACATTCTGAATTGAGTTGAAGTTCTGAAAGTATTTCTTCGAAATTTAATATGTTGCATGCATCATTAGAAATCTTTGCAAGAGCTTTTATTCTTAAATTATGGTCTGTTAGTTCACTTCTTACTCTTCCGTGCTGAAATGGTGTGTGATATCTGCCAAAATCGAAATAATGACATTTACTAGTTTCAGAATTAATAAGAACTACGGCTGCATGTCCAACTTTGTAATAATGGTAATTACTGAATCCCAAAAGATTCATCAGCCCATCGTACCAATAACCGGGCTGTTTGCAATAGGTCTCAGGCCATGCAACGGCAATAGCAAATCCTGTATTTTGTTTACTACTTGTCATAAAACCTTTCCTTGTCAAATTGTTTAGCTTCTGAAAGTAAGTTCTCAAAGAACAAATCAATATCCAATTCTGAGAGTTCTCCATTTGCAGTAATCAATCTAATAGCAAGAGTTTTTCCAATATAGCCATAGTTTACGATCGACTTACCGCTTTTTCTTAAATTCTCGCGTACTTCCAGGTTAAACTGATTTAAGTCTTTCCCTGTTTTGGGAACATAGCGAAAACAAACTGCAAAAGATTGACGAGCCGATAAAAGTTCAAGTTGTGGATGCTCTTTTACTATATTTTCAGTGTAGGTCGCCATGTCGATCAGATTATCGATTCGACTCTGATACCCTTCTAAACCAAAATATTTCCATGCAAACCACAATTTAACGGCATCTACCTTCCTCCCACATTGAATCGATTTCTTTCCTAAATCTTCGATTTTATCGATATCATGAAAAATGTAATCGGTATTTATATCGGTAATATTGTTCTGAAGGACTCCTCGTTGTTTTACAAGCAATGCCGAACAAGTCAACGGAATGTTCATTAGTTTGTGCGGATTCCAGGCAAATGAATCTGTTTTTTCGATTCCCTTCATCAAATGGCGATGTTTTTCGCTTAAAATTAACGAACCTCCAAATGAACCATCAGCATGAAGCCAAATATTATTTCCTTTACAAATTTCATCAATTTCATCAATAGGATCGTAAGCTCCCATTAATGTTGTGGCACATGTAGCAGCAACAAAAAATGGCTTTTCACCGCGAAGAATACTCGCCTGAATTTCTTTTTCCAATTCAGCGGGTATCATCTTGCCTTTTGTATCAGATTGAACTTTTATCACATTTTTTGAACCTATCCCCAAAAGATTTGCTGCCGTTTCAAACGAATAATGGGCTTGTTCATTTACAAATGCCGTTAGTTTTTGATTGCGATCGTAGCCTTCAAAACGGCTTTCAGGCAATATCCTATTTCGGGCAGAAAACATAGCCACTAAATTGGCATTACTTCCTCCACTTACAAAAATCCCATCACCATCGGTATATCCAGCATAAGTATTCATTAAGCGAATCATTTCTGTTTCAATCAACGTAGCTACTGGGGCAACTTCATAAGTGTACATCGATGTATTGGCCAAAACGGTAAACACTTCGCCAATAAATGCAGGAAAGTTAAATCCTGAATACAACTGATTAAGAAATTGTTTGTTGCCGGTTTTAACTGAATAGTCAAGATATTTATCCAAAAGTTCCAGAAATTCATTTTCTGAAATCCCTTTTTCAGAAACTGGTAGATTAATTAATTCGTGCAGTTCCGATGGTGTTTTAAATTCTACAATCTTTTGTGTATTATCATTATTGCCTTGGATATATGACTTTATCTTGCCAAAACTTTCTTCTAAAATTCTTAAATCGTTCATTGTTGTTTTTAAGCATTTTGATTACTCAGAAATTTATCCAATTTACTAAGTATTTTTCTATTATTATTTCGTTCGTAAAATGGTTTTACCAAGTGAAAATAATCACTTAAAACATCTGAATTTACTTTGCCGAGTGGCTCTTCAGTCAGAACTAAATCTTTTGTCATATTCAGATATGCCGATCCCAGGGCTGTCACAATCTTTTGAAATTCTGGCACATAGACTTTTACATATACTGAAACTTCATTTCTTAGTATGTTTGAACCATAAATATGTAGGCTGGTAAAATTTTCATCACTCGAATTACCCATCATGTGCGTTAAATCGCCGCAAACCGAAGCAACCTGACCTTTTTGAAAATTATCTTTTTGTACTAATTTCAACTCATTATTGTCAACTTCATACAAACGATGGGTAGCTTCTCCAAAAAAATACACACTCCCCATTCTGTAGAACAATGATTATGTATGGCTGTGAAATCCCCACACTTCCAAGACATAAGTAGTATTTTAAAATTGCTATTATCATAAATCAATTTCCGCCCGTAACTTTCATTATGCATCATATATGCATAATGAAATTTTTCTTGCGTTTAAAACCTTTGGACACTGGGAGGAATCGATATTTGTATAAACTAACTTCTATCAAGATTCATGAGAACAATGATCGGCTTTCTTACTTTTTCTAAAAGACCAAAATCAGATTCTAAAATTCAATTTGAACAATAGAACCGAATTTTGCAATGTTTATTGAATTGTACGAAAAACCAAAAGAGTCATTTTGTAATCTCCATACCTATTCTATAGTTGATATTCAGCCTGTACACTTACCTCAACTGTTTTTGCGATATTTGAAGAGGGTTTGCCTTTTACGAATGTGATTCCATAATCCGACAAGGTGATATTGAATTTGCTTTTAACTTCAATCTTGCCACTTTTTACACTTACTGTTCCTTTTTCGTTAATTGGTTTAGACACACCTTTTATAACCATCTCGCCTTCAATGCTTGCCTGGTAAACACCATCTTTTTGAAAATCAATTTGAGAAATATTGGTGATTTTACCTTTCAATTTTGCCTTTGGAAACTCTTTGGTGTCAAGAAATTTACGGCTATTGAAATGTTTTTGCATCAATGATTTTTCAAATTCAAAACCTTGCATTGGCACAGAAAAAACAACGTTACCAGTTTCGGTATGAATAACACTTACAGTCGTGTTATTGCTTGCCTGAATATCTTCGGCAGGTGTGCTTGAAAAGAACTTAATGTGAACTTTTGTACTTACTAATTTCCCAGTTGGCGACGTGAAGGCAGAAAGTGTGAAAACTACAGCCAAAACACTTATTAAAAAGCTTAATTTTCTCATCTTATTTAAATTTTAATTGTTACAAATTAGTTTACTAAATCCCCTTTTTCAAGGATTACATTCTCATACATTTCAAGGTCTTCATCGTAGGCTGCTCCTGCACGAATAACACCTTTTATGGTGATCGATTCTCCAATTTTAACTTCAGAAACATTTTTACTCGTTTCCTGAGTAAAAGAACAACTAACACCGGCTTTATCGGCATCAGATTGAAGTAACACGACTTTTTGATTGTTAAAGTCAATACTGATCTTCTTAACGATTCCTGTTATTTCAAGAATTTTTGAATCGCCATCATCGGCAAGATATTTCTCATTTGCATCGGATGGACTATCAAGAAACTCAGTAATAATTTGAGATGCGCTTAGATTAAAATCGGTTGATGCACTTTGTACATTTCGGTGTGGCATATTGAACATGTAAATAACCGCTCCTCCGCCAATGAGTAGTCCTGCTAAAAGTACGATGATACCAATTTTTATTATTTTTCTTTTTTTCTGTGTCATGATATTTAAGCTTCTAAAATTTAAGTTCACTTAAACAGTCGTGAGGATCTTTAATCCTGACAAGAATCTGTAAATTATTTTATTTATTTTTTATATCAATCTGATTTTCAAATAACTTAACCAGTTCCCGTTTGCTTGTTAATCCGGTTCTAGAGAATAAAATTTCTCCCTTCCAATACATCACCAAATAAGGAACACTTATAATTTCCAGATCTTTCATCAGATTTTTACTTGCATCGGCATTAATCTTAATTAGGTCGATTCTATCATGATACTCAACTTTCAAACTATCCATCATAGGCATCATCTTTCGGCATGGTGCACACCATGGGGCATAAAAATCAATAAAAACAAGTTTCCCCGAATTGATCAGAGATTGGAAATGAGCCAAATCGTATTTGTTATCCCGGTCGGGTGTTGCATCAGGTTCAACAGTTACAGGCCGTTTTTTAAAATTCCATTCCATTATTCCGTGTTCCAAATTGTAAACACGTTTAAATCCATTTTTCACTAATATTTTAGCCGCGCGCTTACTTCGGTAGCCCGTATTGCAATACAAATAAACAGCTTGACTTTTAGGTAGTAACAAAAGCTTCTGCTTGAAATCAGTGGCGTAATAATTTAACTGACCGGCATTTTTAAGATGTCCGTTTTTAAATTCGTTCAATGTTCTTACATCAAGCAAAGTACCATCACCTTCATTAATAAGTTTTTCAAACTGAGTAGAATTTATCTGTTTTATTTCTGGCTCTTGCCCACAAGCTGTCAGATAGAATATCAATACGGGAACAAAAAATAAGGATTTTCGCATGCTTTTACGATTTAATTAATTACTTAACAGTCGAACTAAACTTGAGACCTGGCAAAATGAGACCCTTTATTTCTTACTGTTTGCAATACTTGAAGAGTAAAACAATACAAAGACTGGGATTAAACAAAGAGAAGTATTCTTGAAAGGTGAATTTCTATTGAATGGATCGATATATTGATGTTTTAGGTGATTTAATGCGTGACGCTATTACTCAAAAAATAAGCAAAAGCCTAGAATGAACAATACATATTTCTATATATAAGTTTTAAAACATGACTAGTCCTAAATAAGCGTTACAGATTATTAGACTAAAATATAGTATTTTCAGCACCTGTCAAACTTAAGTTTGACAGGTGCTGTTTTTTTTATAGGTTTTGATCTTAATTTTTCTTTGTTTATGCATCTGAGCTGGCGTCCTCATATAACAAGACCAGTGCGGTCTTAATACGTTATATTTTTTCACACTATCTTTAATTAGCTCTTTCATCACGGGTAGTTTTACCTGATACTCTTCTAATAGAAATTCTTTTTTTAGGATCCCATTCACTCTTTCGACTATCGCATTTGCATAAGGATCGTAAGTTTCAGTCATACTACATTTAACATGTCTTCTATGTAAGACCTTTTGATAATCATTACAGCAGTATTGTAAACCTCTATCAGAATGATGAATCAGCTGTTCTGATTTATAAACACGTTGATTTAAACCCATTTTCAGTGCCCTAATGGTTCCCTTTGCATTTAGACTTGTGGATAAGTCATAACCGACAATTCTCTTTGAATAAGCATCTGTAACTAAGGCTAAATATCGATGGTTGCTACGACTGCCAATATAAGTGATATCTGATACCCAGACCTGTTCTGGCCTCGAAGGCATTATATCTTCAACTAAATTTTTATGCTTGTGAAAACGGTGATGTGAATCCGTTGTTTTACGATAACTCCTTTTTGCTTTGATTAGCATATGATTTGCTCTCAAAATTGAAAATAACTTATCTCGTCCTATACCAATCTGATTTAATCTCTCTTGTAGTAAGTAATAAAGCTTACGAGTTCCAAGGCGAGGCATCTGTCTGCGAATATCAAGAACCATTTTAATGGCTTCAGATGCTCTTTCTTGCCTTACAATTAAGGATCTATGGCTTCTATAATAAACCTGTCGATTTACCCCAAACAAATTACAGGCAGAAACTACTGCTTCTTTTCTTTATGGCTGCGATCGATTGTTCGGGTGAGCACTTTTTTCGAATAGGAATATTAAACTCCTTTTCAGCAATATCAATCATCATATCAAACAGAACGGTTTTGCGATCTGAACGATCGACCTGAGCTTCTAGAAATGCTTTTTGCTTCTCCAGTAATCTAACTTTCTTCTCAAGTTCCAGGAATTGTTGTTCTCGTGTCTTAGGCATATTTGATGGTGTTTGATTCTCCCAATCAAAGTTACCATATTTCCTAAGCCACTCCAAAATAGTACTCCTGCCTTGAATTCCATATTTTCTTGTAGCGGCTAACTGATTTAATTCTCCTCTTTCAACTTCTTGCACAACTTGAAGTTTAAAAGACATGCTATAATCCTTTTGACTACGCTTGATGTACTGTGTTTCTTTAGCTTTATTCATAACATTACTTTCAGTGTAACGCTATATCAGGACGAGACAACAATAAAAACATAAAAGGATGTTCTGATCTAAAACAAAAAATCCTCCTAAGTGTGTACTTAGGAGGATTTTATCGGTAGCCCCAACAGGACTCGAACCTGTATCTAGTGTTTAGGAAACACTTGTTCTATCCCTTGAACTATGGGGCCAATGCTCGACAAAAGTATTTAAATCTGATTAATTAACAAAACAAAAATTTGCTTGAGAAGATAGATATTGGAATAACATGACATAATAAGAATTAATAAACGTTAAATTAAGTTACTAACAAACTCGTATTATATTAAACATATTTTGTAAGTTTGATCTACGTAAAAAAAACAATATAAAAAGGAATACTTCACAATAGGGCTATTCCAAAACTAAACAACCCAATAAATTTACAAACTATGAAGAAATTCATAATCATATTTTTTGTTCTTATTAGTTTATCTAGCCAAGCACAAAACACAAAAATTATTGTTCTTAAGCAATTCCTAACTGACATTATTAAGATTGATGGTACTAAGCTAAATAAACAGCAACCTATAATCAGTATCAACGAAATTGCTAAATCGAAAGCGGAAAAGGCTATAGAAATAAATAGTGAAAGTATTGGCAGAGCCTTGCTTGAAGCGAAAAACTATAAGCATTGCCTTATTAGTGTTGATGGACACACTCTTGTTAGAGTTGTTAGCTTTAAAGATAGTAGTCCGAGTGGTGCTTGGCGAGCAGCTATGCCGCTTTGTAAGGGTTACATTCAAAAATCTGGTGTCCTTTACGAGAAAAAGGATTACCTCAAGAATTTAATTGGAAGGCCCGATTCTCAGATTCGAACCATGTATTTATTCAATTAAATTAAAAGAGCCTTGATTTAATA
>TARA_R110001583_G_scaffold311_8_pt1 | contig 12789 bp, 10 predicted proteins | sample TARA_R110001583 | Tara Oceans TARA_R110001583 (sample SAMEA4398432) | marine metagenome | biome: Polar Biome; feature: [MES] marine water layer (ENVO:01000295) within the mesopelagic zone...; material: water (ENVO:00002006), including particulate matter (ENVO:01000060) such as...... | reverse complement strand
TTCAATGCATATTTTTTCTCCTGAACATAATTTTTATGGAGGTCATGGAATTGTAGGAGGTCAAATTCCTTTAGGTGCTGGTTTAGCATTTGCAGATAAGTATTTTGAAAGAGACGGTGTTACCTTAACTTATTTTGGTGATGGTGCTGCTCGGCAGGGTTCTTTACATGAAACTTTTAACATGGCAATAAACTGGAAACTTCCAGTTGTGTTTATTTGTGAAAATAATGGATACGCAATGGGAACTTCTGTTGAACGTACAGCAAACCATGATGATATTTGGAAATTAGGTTTAGGATATGAAATGCCTTGTGGACCAGTTGACGGTATGAATCCGGTAAAAGTTGCTGAAGCAATGCACGAAGCAATTGAAAGAGCAAGACGTGGAGACGGACCAACATTATTAGATATTAAAACCTATAGATATAGAGGACACTCAATGAGTGATGCTCAACATTACAGAACAAAAGATGAAGTTGATGAATATAAAAAAATAGATCCAATTTCTCAGGTTTTAGAGGTTATTTTAAAAGAAAAATACGCAACAAAAGAAGAAGTGAAAGCTTGGGATAATGAAGTTAAAGAAAAAGTAGCTGAATGTCAAAAATTTGCTGAAGAGTCTGCATTTCCAGACAAACAAGCTTTATATGATATGGTATACGAACAGAAAGATTATCCTTTTTTAAAACATAGATAAATGGCAGAAATTATTACAATGCCACGTTTAAGTGATACAATGACCGAAGGGGTTGTAGCACAGTGGTTAAAAAAAGTAGGAGACAAAATAGCAGAAGGTGATATTTTAGCTGAAATTGAAACAGATAAAGCTACAATGGAATTTGAATCCTTTAATGAAGGGACATTGCTATTTATTGGTTTAAAAGATGGCGAAAGCGCTCCAGTTGATTCATTACTAGCAATTATTGGCGAAGAAGGTGAAGATATTGATGCAATTATTAAAGATTTTAAAGTTGCTGCACCAAGTGAAGAAAGTGCTCCTCAAAAAGAAGCTCCAAAACCTGCTCCTGTTGCTGCTGCGCCAGTAAAAGAAACTGCTTCGCCAACACAAGCTTCGATAGCTGCCCCAGTAGTAAATACTGGTAGAATTGTAGCTTCGCCCTTGGCTAAAAAAATAGCTGAAGAAAAAGGAATTAATTTAGCAACTGTTGCTGGAACTGGTGAAAATGGTAGAGTTGTAAAACGTGATATTGAATACTTCGTTCCTGCAACTATTGCCACTCCTGCTGCTGTTACTCAATCAATTGCTTTAGGTGAAGAAAGTTTTGTAGAAACTACAAACTCTCAAATGCGTAAAACTATTGCACGTCGCTTAGGTGAATCGAAATTTACTGCTCCTCATTATTATTTAATGTTAGAGATAAATATGGATAGCGCAATTGCATCTCGTAAAGTAATTAATGAAATTCCTGATATTAAGGTTTCATTTAACGATATGGTTGTAAAAGCAACCGCAATGGCTCTTAAAAAGCATCCACAAGTAAATTCTCAATGGTTTGATGATAGAACTCGTGTAAATCACCATGTAAATATTGGTGTTGCTGTAGCGGTTGAAGATGGCCTTTTAGTACCTGTAATTCCTTTTACGGATCAAAAAAGTTTAACTCAAATTGGTGCTGAAGTAAAAGAAAAAGCAATTAAAGCTAAAACTAAAAAATTGACTCCTGCCGAAATGGAAGGAAGTACGTTTACAGTTTCTAATTTAGGTATGTTTGGTATTTCTGAATTTACTTCAATTATAAATCAACCAAATTCAGCAATTTTATCAGTTGGTGCAATAATAGAAAAACCTGTTGTTAGAAACGGAGAAATTGTTGTTGGAAACACCATGAAAGTAACATTAGCTTGTGATCATAGAACCGTTGATGGTGCTACTGGTGCAGCTTTTTTGCAAACACTAAAACAATTTATTGAAAATCCTGTGACAATGTTAGCATAGCAATCACATTATTTTACTATTTAAAAACCGAATACAACATCTGTTGTATTCGGTTTTTATTTTTTCAGTGATTTTTCTAAATTTTACTAGTTACTAGGTTTAATATTTTGATGTATATTAAATAAATTAGCTTATCATATTTCTTTTTAATATCTGATAAACGTTTATAATTATGCTTTTAGCTATTTGATAATTGTAAAATTATTTTGAAATTAATTAGAAATTAAACAATATGCTGTTGAATATATTTAGAAGGAAGCACTCCATATTTTTCTAAAAAACATTTTGAAAAGTAAGCTGGACTATTAAAACCAGATTCATATGCTATTTCAGATATGTTTCCATTTTGTTTATAAAGTAACTCCAATGCTCTGTGTAATCTAAATTCTTTTATGAAATTATTTGGTGACTTCCCCGTTAATTTTATCAACTTACGATATAATTGAGACTTACTATATCCTAAGTCTTTACTGAAATTAGTGACATTAAAATTAGATTTATTCCAAATTTCCTCAACATAATCCATTAAATTAGTAAGAAATTTTTCATCTACAGGTTTTAGAGTTCGTATTAACTCCTTATTAATAATTGCATTTCTATTTTCGCTTTCATACAATGCTTTTATCTCATTAGAAACAACAAATTGTTCTGGTATATTGTTGCATATTCTAGTTGCTAGTAGAATGGCCTCTTCAAAAAGACCTTCTTTATCGGATACTGGAACACCAGAACTTAAAGCTATTTTTATTTTTCTGTTTTTTAAATCAAATTTGGGAGTTATGTATTTGAAATTTGCTTGAATTTTTAACGCACAAAAAACAGCATTGCTTACTGACTTAAAAGAAACTAAATAATTATTATTATCTTTTTTTACAATGCTACCTTTAAAATGTTTCAAGGACTTTGAAACACTGTTATGAAATTTTTGCGTAAATAAGCTAAACTGATTTGCCTCTAATCTGTTTAAATAACTACTCGTTTTAATAACCATTATAACTCTAAAGGCTGGGTCATTAATAATATTTAATTTTGTGTTTTTAGATTTCTCAGGATCTTCAATTCTTCCTAAAAAAGATTCAACTATTGTTTTATCAACTTCAATAATCTTATGAGGAATTTCACCATGTGCATGTTTATGCATATCATGAACAGCCTGCTTACTGGGGGCTTCGACTAAACAAAATGCAGTTTTTCTTTTATCGTCAAACCAAAAAGTTAAACCTCTGCAACCAAATTTATGTTCAATTTTTAAATATTCATGATGTAATTGCGCAACGTTTTCTGCAGTAACAATTTCAGAAACATCGTGGCGATCCATAAATATAGGCATCGTATATTTTTTCTTACAAGATAAAGATTTTTTACGAATTTTATATAACCTTTTAAAAACGAACTCTTTATAAACAAAAAAAATCCTCAACTTTCGTTGAGGATTTTCAAATATTGTTTATTCTAAACTGTTTATTTTTTAAACTTAGCGTATTTAGATTTGAACTTATCAATACGTCCTGCAGTATCTATTAATTTAGATTTACCTGTGTAAAAAGGATGTGATGTTCTTGAAATCTCTAATTTTACCAATGGATATTCCACTCCATCTACATCTAGAGTCTCTCTAGTATTTACTGTTGAACGGGTTAAAAATACATCTTCATTTGACATATCTTTAAATGCTACCATTCTATAATTTTCTGGATGTATATCTTTTCTCATCGTAAACTCGTTTTAATTCTATTTTTATTTTTCAGACTGCAAATTTAACTATATTTTTGAAACTTCAAACAAATAATTTATTTTATTTACATAAATTTTCATGAAAAGCTATTTTAAGTTATGATTAACAAACATTTTTTAAGTCTAATCCTGTTTTTAGCACTAATTTCTTGTAAAAGTAAATATACGTTTATTTTAAACACACCTAGTAAAGTTCAATCAAATCAAGAATTAACAGTCTCCGTTTCTGAGAAAAACAATTTACCTATTGATTCTGTACAATTTTCTATTGATGCTAAAAAGATAAGCAGCACCCAAAATACTGCTTCCATAAAAATTAATGATTATAGATTAGGTAAACATACAATAACGGCAATTATTTTTTATCAAAATAAAACCGAGAAAGTTACCAAACCTGTTTACTTTATGGCAGATACTTCTCCCTTAATATACACCTACAAAATTATAAACACATACCCACATGATAAAGAGGCTTATACCCAAGGCTTAGAATTTTATAATGGTTTTTTATATGAAAGCACTGGGAAAAACGGATCTTCATATATTAGAAAAGTTGAATTAACCACTGGAAAAGTGCTTCAGCAAAAAGATTTAGACCCACAATATTTTGGTGAAGGAATTACACTATTTAATAACAAAATATACCAACTTACTTGGCAAGGTGGAATTGGGCTTGTTTATGATTTAGAAACATTTGAAAAAGAAAAAGAGTTTAAATACACCAAAAGTCGTGAAGGATGGGGATTAACAAATGATGGAAAAAACATTATAAAATCTGAAGGAACTGAACGAATTTGGTTTTTAAACCCAGAGACTTTAGTTGAAGAAAGGTACATTGAGGCTTATACAAACGATAGAAAAGTTGAAAAGTTGAACGAATTAGAATATATTAATGGTTTAATCTATGCTAATATTTGGCAACAAAATTCTATTTTAATTATAAATCCGTTATCTGGAAAAGTTGAAGGTGTCGCCAATTTAAACGACTTAAAAAAAGAAATACAAAAAATCCAAAATTTAGTAGACGACGACGATGTTTTAAATGGAATTGCCTATGATAAAGAATCTAACCGAATTTTTGTAACTGGCAAACATTGGAGCAAATTGTTTGAAATTGAGTTGATAAAAAAAGAATAAAGAAACAAGAACAAAGAAAATAAAGATTCAATGTAAAAATTGAAGAAACAAAACTTGAAATTTGAAAATCAAAAATTTAGCTATACTCTTTTTATCTATCTTTTTTATATTTACATTTATAAAAACAATCTAAATGCGCAATTATTTAACACTTTTAGTGGTAGTTATTTTGGTAATTACTACTTCTTGCAGAAAGGATTTTAGCGCCAAGTTAAGTTTTGGTAATTTATCTTTTTCAAAGGATACCGTGTTTTTAGACACTGTTTTTTCCAACATTGGTTCTAGCACCTATAACTTAAAAGTTTATAATAAAAGTAACAATGCTATTTCAATACCATCTATAAAATTAGGACGCCAAGAAAATTCGAATTACAGATTAAATGTTGATGGAATTGCTGGTAAACGTTTTGAGAATGTTGAAATATTGGCAAATGATAGCATTTATATATTTGTTGAAACCACTATTAATTATAATGAAATTATCAATCCTATTTACATAGATGCTATTGTTTTTGACAACGGTGAAAAAGAGCAAAGTGTTAAATTAATAACTTTAGTAAAAGATGCTCATTTTTTATATCCTTCAAAAGACTTAAACGGACTTGCAGAAACTATTAATGTTGGCATAGATGGCGACGGAAATAATTTAAAAATAAATGGTTTCTATTTAAATGACAATACCACCTTTACAAATGAAAAACCTTATGTAATATATGGTTATTGTGCGGTTCCATCTAATAAAACTTTAACTATTGAAGCTGGCGCAACTATTTTTTTTCATGCCAATTCTGGAATAATTGTTACTAATAATGCAACCTTAATTGTTGAAGGAGAACTAGATAAAAAAGTCGTTTTTGAAGGTGACAGATTAGAACCTTCATTTAGCGAAATCTCTGGTCAGTGGGGTTCAATTTGGTTAAGAGCAGGCAGTAAAAATCACTCCATAAATAATGCAATTATTAAAAATGCTACTGTTGGTATTATCATGGATTCTGTTGGCAGTAACTCCACTCCTACTTTAACAATTAAAAATACAGAAATTTACAATAGCGCTAACTTTGGGTTATTAGGAAGAGAAACAACTATTGAAGGTGAAAATCTGGTAATAAATAACAGCGGACAAGCATCATTAGCTTGTATTATTGGTGGAACTTATAATTTTACACATTCAACTTTTACAAATTTTTGGAACAATGGGATTCGCGATTTTCCAAGTGTACTAATTAATAATTATTATACTTATAGCAATGGTTCTGCACAAATTGTAGAAACCCGAGATTTAAATGCTGCAAATTTTACAAATTGTATAATTGATGGAAATACTAATATTGAATTAATTCTAGATAAAGTTGATGGTTCAGAATTTAATTATTTGTTTAAAAATAATTTGCTCAAATTCGACGATTATAATGCTAGTTACACTAACATTCCTGAATACAATTTTGAAGATTCTAATCATTATTTAGAAAATATCTTAAATGGTGACCCCGATTTTAAATCCTCAATAACCAATCAATTAATTATTGGTGAAAATTCTGATGGAAATCAAAAAGCAAATTTACAGGGTAGTTTATTAGTTCCATACGATATATTGGGAGTTCTCCGAACATCGCCTGCCGATATTGGAGCTTACCAACATATACAATTTGAAAATTAAAATTATGAAAAACGTAATTATAACAGGAACCAGCAGAGGAATTGGTTTTGAATTGGCACAACTATTTGCTAAAAACAAGTATCAAGTGCTGGCTTTGTCAAGAAATTCTGAGCCTTTAAAAAAACTCAATATAAAAAATATTTCAACCATTTCGGTTGATTTATTAAAAGAGGAGGATTTAAAGAAAGTCACCAATTTTGTTTCTGAAAATTGGAAAAATGTTGATATTTTGATAAATAATGCAGGTAAATTAATAAGCAAACCATTTAATGAACTTTCAACAAAAGATTTTTTAGAAGTATATAAAGTAAATGTATTTGCAGTTGCAGAATTAACAAAACAACTTATTCCATTTTTATCAAAAGGAAGTCACGTTTTAAATGTTAGTAGTATTGGTGGAATTCAAGGAAGTACAAAATTTCCAGGATTAGCTGCTTATAGTTCCTCAAAAGGTGCATTATTAACTTTAACTGAGGTTTTAGCAGAAGAATATAAAGAAGCACAAATTTCATTTAATGCATTAGCTTTAGGTGCGGTACAAACGGAAATGTTAGAAGAAGCTTTCCCGGGATACAAGGCGCCAGTTTCGGCCAGTGAAATGGCAGAATATATTTATAATTTTGCTATAAATGGACATAAATTTCAAAACGGAAAAATAGTTCAAGTATCTTCAACAACCCCTTAATTTTATGATTAAAAAACTTGCTAAATACCTTCCTGAAAATGCCGTTGAATATGTTGATGAAATTATTAAAGAACATCCGCTAGAAATAAAAATTGTAAATGAACGAAGTTCTAAACACGGAGATTTTAAAAGAACACTAAATCGTAAATTTATAATTACGTTAAATAATAATTTAAATCAATATCAGTTTTTATTAACCTTAATTCATGAAATTGCGCATTTTGTTACATTTAAACAAAATGGCAGCGTTAAACCGCATGGGTTAGAATGGAAACGTAATTTTCAACATTTAATGTTACCTTTTATAAATCCTTCTATTTATCCAGAAAACTTATTACCTTTATTAGCAAATTATCTTAAAAATCCAAAAGCAAGTACTGGATCAGATGTAACACTCACCTATGCTTTAAAGCAATTCGATGAAGATTCAGAAAAGAGCTTTATATTTGAGATAGCTTTCGGAAGTTTGTTTGTATTTAGAAATAAAACCTATAAAAAAGGAAATTTAAGAAGAACAAGATTTGAATGTATAGAAATAAGTAGTAAACGCACTTATTTATTTAATCGAAACGCCGAAATTGAAACATTATAGTATTATGAATAAAAATTATTATGCAGTTATTATGGCAGGTGGAATTGGATCAAGGTTTTGGCCAATAAGTACGCATAAATTTCCAAAACAATTTCATGATATGTTGGGTTCTGGAGAAACCTTAATTCAACAAACTTTTAATAGGTTTGAGAACTTAATCCCTTCAAAAAATATTTTTATTGCAACCAATAAAGAATATGAAAAATTGGTTTTAGAACAGTTACCAAAAGCTTCAGTAAAGCAATTACTATTAGAACCTGCTATGCGAAATACAGCTCCTTGTATTTTATATAGTGCACTTAAAATTTATAACGAAAACCCAAATGGAGTTATGATTGTTGCTCCATCTGATCATCTGATTGAAAATGAAAAAGAATTTTTAAAAAATGTTCAAACTTCTTTTGATTTTTGTGAAGAAAAAGATGTCCTTATGACATTAGGAATTAAACCTACCGAACCAAATACTGGATATGGTTATATTCAATTCTCAAATTCTGAAAAAAGTATAAAAAAAGTAGATAGTTTTAAAGAAAAACCAAATTTAGAAACTGCAAAACAGTTTATGAAAAGTGGAGATTATCTTTGGAATGCAGGTATTTTTGTTTGGAATGTAAAAAGCATTTTAAAAGCATTTAAAAAACATTTACCAGAAATGTTTGAACTTTTTTTAAAAGGTAAAAACGATTATAATACGACTCAAGAAGTTGGTTTTATTGAAAAAAATTACGCCGCTTCACAAAGTATTTCCATAGATTTTGGAATCATGGAAAAAGTAACTAACGTATTTGTTTTACCTGTTAATTTTGGATGGAATGATCTTGGCACTTGGGGATCTCTTTATCATAAATTAAATAAAGATGAAAATGAAAATGCAACTGTTAGTGGTAATGTTATTTTTAGAGATGCAACAAATAATATTATTAGAACCCAAAGCGGAAAAAGAGTTGTAATTCAAGGATTAAGCAATTTTATAATTATTGAAAAAGAAGATGTATTACTTATATGTCCAAAAGATAAAGAACAAGAAATCAAACAAATAACTGAAGAAGTTAAATTAAAATTTGGAAATGATTTTGTTTAAAACATATTAAAATGGAAACTGAAAAAGACAACGAAGCGTCTAAAGTTACAAACCAAAAACAAACTACTATTAATGCAAATAATATTTGGCAAAGTATTCAACAATTTTTGCATGAGTTATTAGATATTAGAAAAGATACTGATAAAAAAGGAACTATTGAAGATATTAAAGAAAATATCTCGATGAAAGGACATACAGCCTGGGTATTGGTTTTTTCTATTTTAATTGCCTCTATCGGGTTAAATATAAGCTCAAGTGCTGTTGTTATTGGAGCCATGCTTATTTCACCTTTAATGGGTCCAATTTTAGGTGTTGGGTTGTCTATTGGTATTAATGATATTGATACATTAAGACGCTCACTTATTAATTTAGGAGTTATGATTGGCTTAAGTTTAGTCACCTCTTTTTTATTCTTTTTAATTCCAATATTTAGAAATGAAACTCCAGAATTATTAGCAAGAACCGCACCTGATGTTCGAGATGTTTTTATTGCAATTGCTGGTGGTTTAGCTCTTATAATTGCTTTAAGCAGACGAAGCAAACAAACTAATACAATTGCTGGAGTTGCTATTGCTACGGCATTAATGCCTCCTCTTTGTACTGCAGGTTACGGACTTGCAACTTGGAATTTAAGTTATTTTGGTGGCGCCATGTTTTTGTTTACAATTAATACCATTTTTATTGCGTTGGCAACCTTTGTAATAGTTAAGTTTTTAAGATTTCCTATGCTTAAATATATTAACTCAGCCAAAAGAAAACTAATTTCTAGAATTGCGTCATTTGTTGCTTTAATTGTATTTGCAGGTAGTCTTTATATGTTTTTTAACCTGTTTCAGAAAAATCAATATAAACAATCTGCTCAAAATTTAATTAATGATATTAAAGAAAGTGGAATTAGTATTATTGATGAAGTTGCCGATAACATTAATTATGATAATAAAACCATAAATATTGTAGTTTACGGGAACAAACTTTCTGAAGAAGATTTGGCAAAATGGAATGCTAAACTTCCCGAATATGGTTTACAAAATGCTAAATTAATTGTTCATCAAGGAGCTGATGATTCTGACTTAAGAAATGAAGTGAAAAACTTATCAAATTTATACATCCAAAATCAAAAAATAATTTCTTCCAGAGATGAGACTGTAAAAGAAAAGGAAGCTAAACTTAAATTATTATCAACTCAATTGTCTAAATATGAAAAGAGCCAAATTCCTTTTGTACAAATAAGTAAAGAAGCTCAAATAAATTACAATGGCCTTTCTAATTTAAGTTATGCAAAATTGGTGCAAACTAACTTTAATACAGTAGATACTATTACCGTTTTTAATGCCAAATGGTACGACTCCGTTCCAAATATAAATAATCAGCAGTTATTATTACATAAGTGGCTTAAAACACGTTTAAATTTAGATACACTACAGTTAAATAATAATTAAAAATCAATTATAAATCCAAATCTAGGCAATACATTTCCTGACGTATTTTCAATTGCTTCAAGATTGTATTTTGCAGCATCGTTTGAGTTAATAACTTTATCTCCATTTTCATCTAACAATGGAATTAAATTCGATTGTGATGCAGCCTCACTGGCATATAAATTCTGAATATCAACATAAAAATTAAGAGAAAGTTTTTTCCAATACCAAGTTTTATCAACTCTAATATCCAATTGATGATACGTTTTAAATCGTTCTGTATTTAATTTTGAATAATCTAAAATTCCACTGTTTGAAACATCATAATTTTCAATTAATGAAGAAGCTTCAAAATCGTATGGTGTAAAAGGTTGGCCTCCAACCAGTCTGAATTTTCCTCCTATTTCCCAATTCTTTTTCAACTTTTTTCCAGCTGTAATTGTAAGTAAATGTTTGTTATCCCAAGATGAAGGAATAAAATTATCAAATTTATCTTCAAACTCACTTTTTACAAATGTATATGAAAGTATTCCATACAAACCATTGTACGATTTTTTTTGTGCCAACAATTCAATACCATAAGACCTTCCTTTTGAAGTTGAAGTAACTGCTTCATTTCCAATAACTCCAAAATCCGACCCTAAATTTGCCAAACTAATTTGATCTCTTATTGAAAATGGATAATTTTTATATGCTTTAAAAAATCCTTCTAGTGTAATTTTTGAAGATGTACTTGGATTAAACTCAAATCCTGAAACGACATGTGTTGCTTTAATAAATTTTAATCCATTATTTTTATTAACCAATTCATTTAAATTGTTTCTATAACCCATAATTGTATATGCTGGAAGTTGGTTATAAATACCTGTAGACGCATTAAAATTAACTTTTTCACTTAAATTATAAGATAAAGAAACCCTAGGAGAAAATTGATTAAAAGGATTACTCATTTCATTATTATAATCAGTTCCATCTAAACGAACCCCAAGTGATAAACCCAAATTATCATTAAAATATTTTTTTGAAATTTGCATAAACAAATTGTATTTCAACATAGTAAGCTCTGATGAAAAATTAACTTCAGAAACACCAGAAGTCTTTACAACTTTTTGAAAAGTGGTATTTATATAATTGGCATTTTCCAAACCAATCCCACTATTAAATTTATACTCTTTTTTTAAGGAAACTGTATTTTCAAAACGAAGTTTATTTTCAATTTCTTTAGAAGTATAATCCAGAATTAAATTAGTTGGAATTGTTTTATTATTAAAATACTTTACAGCATTATTACTCCATACATTTCTACTTAATACAACTTGCTGCATAGAATTATCTTTGTAATGCTTATAATTTGCTCCAATGGTATAATTCCATTGTTTTTGAACTGGAATGTTACTTAAAATATAACGGTTTCTTTTAATAGTTTCTTCATCAGTTACATTTTCATTAACACTTTCATTGAGTTTAAAATTATCAATTGCTCCAATTCCTATAAATGAAATTTCACTTCTTTTAGACAATTGGTGCTTTACTTTAACTTGAAAATCGTTATAAGTTGGTAAAAAAGGAAGCTTTATTAACTTAAACAAAAACTGTAAGTAAGATTGACGCGCAGAAGCGATAAATGCTGTTTTATTACCCAAAGGACCATCCAATGTTATTCCTACATCAGAAGTTCCTATAGTTGCTCTGCTATTTAATTTTTCAGGATTCCCATTTTTTCCTGTAAATTCAATAATTGAACTTAAGGAATTCCCTCTATTTGCAGGAAATGAACTAGAATAAAAATCAACTTTTCTAATTAAATCCGTATTTATTATTCCAACAGGTCCGCCTGAAGAACCTTGCGTTTGAAAATGATTAATTACAGGAACTTCAATTCCATCAATAAAAAATTTATTTTCTGAAGGCGCTCCTCCTCTAATAATTATATCATTTCTAAAACCTGGATTTGAAGCAACTCCAGGCAACGATTGAATTACTTTTAAAATATCTCTATTTCCTCCTGGATTTTTTTCTATTTCTGAAATTCCTAAGGTTTGAAAAGACAACGGACTTTCTAACGTTTTTTTAAAAAGTTTACTTTTAATAACAACCTCATTAAGCTGTTCATTGCTTTGCAACAATTCAACAAAAATATAAGGAGACTTTTCATTTGTTACTAAATATTCATCCGACTCCTTAGATTCAAGTCCAATTGCAGAAACTTGAATTTTTAAATACCCGAGAGGTACATTGTTTAAACTAAATTCACCATTTTCATTTGTGCTTGTACCAATTGTTGTTCCTGCAACAATTATGGTTACATACGGCAATACCTCCCTTGTTTTTCCATCAATAACTTTTCCTGTAATTGACCCAATATTTTGCGCACCAATTAAAGATATATTAAATATAACAAAAAGATAAATTAAAATTTTTCGCATTTTCAAATAATTCTATTTTGAACAAATTTAATCATTTTGTTTAACTTTATGTAAAAAATATTAAACATTTTAAAAATTCTCAAAAAAAACCTCAAAACATAT
>TARA_R110001583_G_scaffold177396_2_pt1 | contig 12793 bp, 8 predicted proteins | sample TARA_R110001583 | Tara Oceans TARA_R110001583 (sample SAMEA4398432) | marine metagenome | biome: Polar Biome; feature: [MES] marine water layer (ENVO:01000295) within the mesopelagic zone...; material: water (ENVO:00002006), including particulate matter (ENVO:01000060) such as...... | reverse complement strand
ATTAGCCTAAGTTTTCTGCTCACTTGTGGGGCTGGTTTAAGCTCAAAGCGGTCATAGCGCTATCTTTAAAACTATCAATAAAACTTGCTTCATAGTCATAGCTTCCGAACAATCGAGTAATCCTCGGTTGTTACACAAGATGCTAAAACGTTGAGACACCCAATTTTGCAACAAGCTGTTGCGAAATTGAATAAAGGGTAAGTTTGAGCGGGAAGCTGATTTGATAGCTGTAAAGGTCATAACAAACCATAGATAGACAAATCAATTCATCGTGTAATCGACCTAAAGACACAATCGATTGAGATATGTGTTAGCGTAAAACGGTTGGACTCTTCGTTTAGCAAATGCTTTAAGTCATTTATGAAAGTAATCGGCTTTAGCCTAATTAAATCAACGTCATTTTTTCAACAGTGAAGCAATGAATAATACTTATTGCTTCACTGTTGTTTGTAGATGGACTGAGGAAATCAAAAAATGTCTGAGTATGCTGATATAATCATCAATGCGACGCCCCCCCCCTTAATTACACTAGATAAAAATTTAAGGATAGTCACTGCAAACGATTCTTTTTATACGTTTTTTAAAGTCAAGTCTGAAAATACCATTGGATACCTTATCTACGAACTAGACAATAAACAATGGAATATTCCTGCACTGCGAGAATTATTAGAAACAATTCTACCCCAGAAAACCAGTTTTAATAGCTACCTAGTTGAGCACGATTTTGCCAATATAGGTCGGCGAATCATGCTGATGAATGCCCAACAGATTGAAGAAGATGAAGATAGAGAACAGATTATTTTATTGTCCATGGAGGACTTAACCGAGCGAGTAGATGAATTAGTCACCGCCAACGAAGAGAAAGACAAGCTAGAAGATGATTTAGTCATCGCCAACAAAGAGAAAGACAAGCTAAAAGATGATTTAGTCATCGCCAACAAAGAGAAAGACAAGCTAGAAGATGATTTAGTCATTGCTAACGAAGAGAAAGACAAGCGAGCAGATGAATTAGTCATTGCTAACGAAGAGAAAGAGCATCTGCTACAAAAGATAAGACGTGCAGCCAGTGTTTTTACCCAGACTCAAGAGAGCATCATGATAACCGATGCAACTGCGACTATTACTGAAGTCAACGATACATTCAGCCGCATCACTGGTTACGATCCTAAAGATGTACTGGGAGAAAATTCAAGCATCCTCCAATCTGGATGCGAATCGCCAGAGTTTTTTATCGAAATGTGGGATACGCTGCAAACACAGGGGCATTGGCGTGGCGAGATATGGAACCGTCGTAAAAATGGTCAAATATTTCCCGCAATGCTATCCATTAGTGCTATAAAAAATGCTGATGGTCTTACGCAACACTACGTTTCATTATCCACTGACATTTCATCTATAAAGGCGTACCAAAGGCAATTGGAACGCAGTACTCATTACGATTTACTAACCAATCTGCCTAACCGCGTATTAGTGACAGACCGTATTACACAAGCTATGGTGCAATGCCAACGTAGTAGTAGGTCATTAGCCGTTGCGTTTATGGACTTAGATGGCTTCAAAGACGTCAATGACAAGTATGGACATAATATGGGGGACGGGTTGCTCATTGCAGTGTCACAAAAGATGCAAGCGGCTTTACGTGAAGATGACACGCTCGCACGTATTGGCGGTGATGAATTTATCGCAGTAATGATTGATTTAGAAAAGCCTGAAGATAGTGTGCCAGTATTAGAATGTCTACTAAAGGCCGCTGCTAATCCTGTTACCGTGGGCGATGTCGTCATGCAAGTTTCAGTGAGTATTGGTGTCGCCTTTTATCCGCAAGACGGTGTGGAAGCAGACTCACTCATACGTCGCGCCGACCAAGCCATGTATGTTGCCAAGCAAGTAGGTAAAAACCGTTATCACCTGTTTGATACTGCAAAAGATAATTTAATTAATACGCAACGAAAAAATATCGACGATGTTCGTACAGCCATGGCTAGTAACGAGTTTGTGCTGCACTATCAACCCAAGGTGAATATGCAGACTGGGGAAGTAATAGGAGTAGAAGCGTTAATCCGCTGGCAGCATTTAGTACGTGGTTTAGTCCCACCTTTAGACTTTTTACCTATAATAGAAGGTCATGCCATAAGTCTAGAGCTGGGTGAATGGGTCATAGACACTGCATTGCGCCAAATAATCAAATGGCGAAGCATGGGAATAAATCTACCAATCAGTGTCAACATTAGTGCCTATCAATTACAACAAAGTAACTTCACAACTCGCTTAGCTGCATTGCTAGCAGTCCATCCTGAAGTGGACCCCAACTATTTAGAATTAGAAATACTCGAAACTAGTGCCTTAAATGATATCAGTCAAGTGTCTGCGACAATGAATGCATGCAATGAGCTTGGCGTACACTTTGCTTTAGATGACTTCGGCACGGGCTATTCGTCACTTACCTATCTCAGACGCCTGCCAGCGCACTTAATTAAAATAGACCAAACCTTCGTACGGGAGATGTTAGAAAATGCTGATGATTCCACGATTGTTGAAGCCGTAATAGGATTAGCTAATGCATTCCGGCGTGACGTGATTGCTGAGGGCGTAGAAACTATCCCTCATGGATTAGCATTATTAAAACTTGGTTGTCAGTTGGCGCAGGGTTATGGCATTGCTCGACCCATGCCTGCCGTTGATATTCCCAAATGGGTATCTAACTGGAAAGCGGATGATTCTTGGCAGATATGATGTATTAAGACTGATATTTGACTTAATTTCATGCTAACGGGGTGTTTAAAACTTAGTTGCTATTTAAAATATAAAATTTCGCTTCACATCAAGAGCGAAGTTGCTCTTGATGACAACACATTGTTCGAACACGGCAGAATAAAAATCATAGACTTCTCATTCACTCACTGAAAGGTGCTTAATGTCGGAGAACAATAAAGTTGACAACTTTCTATGACTGAAATGAGCGACTCGTTGACAATCGAAAGCTATTTACCTGCGGGGTCGATGAAATTTCATTTTTGGATATGAAACAGTCGATTACACTAGGACCAGCGAACGACCGCAATGGTGGCTTTGTTCACACTCATGCGGAACGAGTTACTGGCAAAAAGCTATCATCAAAAGTCTCAGATACTCATCTGTGGGGAATGTCCGCTTTCGTATCTAAGTGAACATAAACTGACCTGATTTTGAGGACTAATTTAGGTCAGCAGTGTGGAAAAAGTGACGGTTAGCACTATCTCGTTATGGAAGTGAAATCGAGGTATAAAGCTGAAATTTGTTTAAATATTCAAAATAATTAAATTCAATTAAATCAAAGGTTTACTTTTATGTTGAGAGTTGACTTATGTGTCGGGTTTTGTTTGGAAAAAAATCATTAATTATCAACTGTTTAATAGCGCCATTCAAGTTTCTATTTTAAATTAAAAAGGGTACCTTCTAGTTAGTGCTAAATAACATTTCTTTGGCGGGATGGAGGTGATTGCGCCATAGAATCTATATGCTCATGTCTATTTACATTGACTTGATATAAGGCATTACAACTATAATGATGCTTCTAATATTTTAGTTAATCGCTGGGCGGCTAATAATAATCTTTGTTCTATAACTGCTTGGTGTAGATCTAAATAATTCTCAGGCAATCTGATTTTACCTGTCAATTTTTCGCAGCGGCCTTGGTTGGTTAATCGGCAATAGTTCAAGCTAGCACTTTTTACCAACTGAAAAGATTCATCAGCCCATTGCCAAACCTGCTCTGCTTGCCAGTTTGGTTGCGGGTGTTGATTCCATTGCGCTGTTAATAATGCTAACCATTTTGTTTTACTATGCTTTCCTTTATATAAAATACACTCATCCCAATACCAGTGTAAGTTTTTACATTGGGTTGCTAAGTGAGAAAACCTTAGCTTATTACCCCCTAAATCATCGGCAAAACTGATATGTAAAGGTTGATGAATATCGCCTAGCCAATGACCTAAAAATAGTAACGCTTGCGCTTGTTGCCAATTAGGCTTGTTGGTTTTGGCTATTATTTGTTGGTGGGTTAAAACCGATTGGGGTAGGCAGTTTTTACTGCAATCGTCGGCTTTTATTTTTAGGTGATTACGCGACACATTCATATAATGCCAAGGTTGATAGGCTTTGAAGTTCTCTAAGCGCTTTATTGCATCAGCCCAAGTACAGGCATTAGCAAAGGTGATTGGACTGCCTTTCTTTATGTAATTGTAATTATTAATTAAGCGTTGGTGTTTTTTTGGGATAGTCTTAAGTAAAGCGGATATTTTTAGTTGTTTAGCTGGTGGTAAATGTTCAAAAGCTAATTGGCAGACAATTTGATGACCTAGCTTTCCTAGGGCAAAACTGGGGTTAGAAAAAGTAAGAAATATCAAAAGGAAAAAAAATAGCTTCGTTATCAAAATTAAGTCCTTTGATTTAGCTTTGTTTTTCGATAACAAAGCTAAATATCTATATTACGTAAATCAGCTACGTAAATTAACATTAGCAATAACAGCACAAGGATGATTTTAATACTCTGGTATTAATCAACAAAAATTTCCATTTCTTCACCAATTTTCTTACGCATCTCCATTAATTTTATCGCAGTATCGTGTTGTTTCTTATCGGATTCGGTTATAGGGATCCACTGAGGTATATGCTCAGGTTGACCGTTTTGATCAACAGCCACCATAATCACAATACAGTGAGTTGTTGTGCGACGATTTAATGATTTTGGATCACAAGCATTAACTTCTAGTGCTATATGTAGAGAAGAATTACCCGTGTAAATAACTTTGGCTTCTACTTCGACTAAGCTACCTACATGGATAGGGGCAACAAAACGAATTCCACCGGCGTAGGCTGTCACACAATAACGACCACTCCAGCCTGCTGCGCAAGCATAAGCGGCCAAATCAATCCATTTCATTACCGCGCCACCGTGGACTTTTCCACCAAAATTTACATCTTGCGGCTCAGCTAAAAATCGTAGGGTAATATCCCGTTGTGGTTTTTTCATTGTTTACTCTCTTGAGGTTCTACTTAAGAGAAATTTAAATGTTTAATGTTAGATAAGCAAATACTTAATCAGTCGATTTATCGTCATTTAGGTATATGGATATACTTGGGCATATAAGAACTATTGCGTTAACCAATCTTTTTGTTGGGCGCATTTCTTAGATTGATTTTATGTTATATGCGAAAGTACTGGTTAATTTTATTTTAATGCTTGTGATTATTGTCGGCGGATTTAGTTTACACATTGTTGGTATTAATGAACTATTTTTATCGCGTATTTTTCATTTAACAAATAAAAAAGCCTTTCTCGAAGAGAAAGGCTTGAAATGCTCGCTTTATGGTCTTGTTTAACAAGATTCTTATTATTTGTTCTTTCTAGCAGCTTTATTATTATTTTTATTAGGCTTCCCTGCTAGTGCCGGTATTTTATAACAAAGCGTTTTCCCCACTGCAACAACTTTAATAGAGTATAAGCTCGACGATAACCTTCGTACACTGTGGTTTTTTGATGATCTTCTAGCTAAGTAATTGATTTATAATTTATTTGTAAATAGCTAGTATTGAATTGTCAATTTAAAATATTTTAACTTATTACCAATGATTTATTGAAGTTAACAAAAGCAATTGATTTGGCGCATAGATCCAAAATTGTACCAGTGTTAGAATAAGCGGCATAAATTTCTTGTTGTCTACACCGACTACACTTAAATATGCGCGTTTCAGGAAGTCTGAATCATGCCTTTTCAAGTGGAAAGGATATATATTAATAGCAACAAGGGTAATCAGACAGTAAATGAATTTAGAGGACTTATTGGTGACCGAATTAAAAAATGATAATTATTTACGTGCGTTATTAAAGCAACCAGTAGATTACACCCCAGTATGGATGATGCGTCAAGCAGGGCGTTATTTACCTGAATACAGAGCCGTGCGTAAAGACGCTGGCGATTTTATGTCGGTTTGTCGTGATGCCGACTTAGCGTGTGAAGTAACCATTCAGCCTTTACGTCGTTTTAAGCTTGATGCCGCTATTTTGTTTAGTGATATTCTAACTATCCCTGATGCGATGGGTTTAGGGTTGTATTTTGAAACAGGCGAAGGTCCTAAATTTACTAATCCAATTACTTGCAGAGCAGATATTGAGAAAATAGGCATTCCTGATCCAGAAGATGAATTAGGTTATGTAATGAATGCTGTGCGTACAATTCGAAAAGAATTAAAGGGTGAAGTGCCATTAATTGGTTTTTCAGGCAGTCCGTGGACGTTAGCAACGTATATGATTGAAGGTGGCAGTTCAAAAGCTTTCACTAAAATTAAAAAAATGATGTTCTCTGATCCGCAAAGTTTACACTTGTTACTTGATAAGTTAGCAGACTCTGTTATTACCTATCTTAACGGTCAAATTGCAGCGGGTGCACAATCTGTTATGGTCTTTGACACTTGGGGTGGTGTATTATCACCACGAGATTACAAAGATTTTTCATTACAATACATGGCTAAGATAGTGGACGGCTTAACTCGTCACGCCGATGGTCGCCAAGTACCCGTTACGCTGTTTACTAAAAATGGTGGCATGTGGTTAGAAGATATTGTAGCGACAGGCTGTGATGCGGTAGGACTTGATTGGACTATTGATATTGAGCAAGCTAAAGCCCGTGTAGGTGATCAAGTTGCTTTGCAAGGGAATATGGACCCGTCAATGCTGTACGCGCCTTTACCTCGTATAGAAGAAGAAGTATCGAAAATTTTGGCAGGTTTTGGTCACGGTGGCACAGGACATGTGTTTAACTTAGGTCACGGTATTCATCCAGACGTTAAACCTGAGCACGCAGGACACTTTATTGAATCGGTACATCGCTTAAGTAAGCAATACCACAAGTAAAAAATAACGAGCTGTTAATGCTAAAAGTAGCAAACTATTCAGAGTTTGCTACTACTTTTTAACTCGTATCTCGTTAATCCTCATCTTCATCATAAGTGCTAAAGTCAGTAATTCCCTTTTCTTCCAATATGCGACGTACGCTTGCCGGTATTTTTTCATTATTATCTTTAGCTAAATCTTCATCATCAGGTAAAGGTTGGCCAGTAAAAGCATGTAAAAAAGCTTCACATAATAATTCACTGTTAGTGGCATGACGTAAATTGTTCACTTGGCGTCTAGTCCGTTCATCCGTTAGTACTTTAAGAACACGTAAAGGAATTGAAACGGTAATTTTTTTTACCTGCTCACTTTTTTTTCCATGCTCGGCATAGGGATTTATATATTCGTCATTCCACTGAGCCATGTTACTTCCTCTATATCATTCTAGTTATATAATTCGTTATAAGATATATTTTACTGAATGTTGAAACTCAGTCAAGTAGAAGTTTAGATGTCTAAAAAATCTTGACCTAAATAATCAAAGAGTTTAGAGTTATAGACGTCCAAACATCCAAAAAACACATGTAAACAAATCAAGTTAACAAATCAAGTAAATAAAGCGATTGAATAAGAGGAATTTATATGTCGATCAAAAAAATTACCACTGCTGCGGTGCAAGCAGGTATTAATAGCGACCAACACCATGGTTCTGTAGTTGCGCCTATTTATTTATCAAGTACTTATTCATTAAAAGGCTTCAATGATAAGCGCGAATTTGACTATTCTCGTACAGGTAATCCAACGCGTACTACTTTTGCTCAAACCATCGCTAAATTAGAAAAAGGCAGTGTTGGTATTGTTACAAGTACAGGAATGGCCGCAGTACATTTAATCTGCCAGTTATTATCAACAGATGATTTGGTGGTAATCCCCCATGATTGTTATGGTGGAAGTTTTCGTTTATTTACCCATCTAGCTAAACGAAATCTATTTAAGCTAATTGTGGTTGACCAAAATGACCAGAAAGCTTTAGCAAAAGCGTTAGCGCAAAAACCTAAATTAGTGTTAATAGAAAGCCCAAGTAATCCGCTATTACGCGTGGTAGATATTGAGGAAGTTACTGACGCTTCTCATAAAGTAGGCGCGTTAGTTGCGGTTGACAATACTTTTTTATCGCCTGCTTTGCAGCAACCCCTTTTACTGGGGGCTGATATTGTCTTTCACTCTACGACAAAATATATTAACGGTCATAGTGATGTGGTTGGTGGGGTCGTGGTTACTAAAGAGGAAGCGCTAGGCCAAGAGTTAGCATGGTGGGCCAATTGTATCGGCATTACCGGTAGTGCTTTTGACAGCTTTTTAGCATTACGTGGTTTAAAAACCTTACCGGTACGTATTAAACAGCACCAAGAGAATGCGGTAGAAGTAGCCGCTTTTTTAAAAAACCATCCGGCTATTGATGTGGTTTACTATCCAGGATTTTCTGATCATCCGGGTCATGATATCGCTAAAAAGCAGCAATCAGGTTTTGGTGCCATGCTAAGTTTTGAAGTGACAGGTGGTGTTAATTCAGTGAAAAAATTATTTGATAATTTAACCTTATTTACCCTGGCACAATCTTTAGGTGGGGTAGAGAGTTTGATTAGTCACCCGCAGACGATGACTCACGCGGGTATGGAAGAAGCCGCTCGCTTAGAAGCTGGCATCACCGATTCATTAGTGCGTATTTCAGTTGGTATCGAAGATATTGATGATATTTTAGCAGATTTGTCTCATGGGTTAGAACAAAGTCAAATGGCTTAGTAATTAGTTATGAGTGATAAAAAATCTAAAGAGCAATAATAATGACAACATTAAATCGACCTGAAAATAACTTAGCAAAGCACGCTATTAACGTCCATAAATTTGGTGGTAGCTCGTTAGCTAATGCACCATGTATTGAGCGTGTACTTGATATTATTCGTCAAAATTGTCAATTGAATGACATTATTGTTGTTTCTGCTAATGGCAAAACTACCGATGGTTTATTTGCGCTACTAAGTTTAGTTGACACTACAGATGCCGCTGATTTCACTGATACTTTAGCTGAGCGCTTAGTTGAATTAAAGCAGCAACAGCTAACACTCTTCAATGTATTATTGAATGAACAAAACGCCAAGCAATTAACACACTCACTATCAGCAGATATTGCGCTGTTAACACAATGGTTATCAAGTGACTTAACTACGCATAGAAATGACATTTTAGCGTTTGGCGAACTGTGGTCTGCGCGATTATTATCAGCGCTGCTTAATGAAACAATTTGCCCTACTCATACCATCGATGCGCGAGATTTTTTAGTCATTAATAATGAGCAAGACTGTGTGATAGATCATGCGTTAAGTCATGCTCAGCTTAAAACACATTTGCAGTTTGGAAAATTAGCCGTAGTTACTGGTTATATCAGCAAAGATGTTCGGGGCAAAACCTGTACTTTGGGTCGCAACGGTAGTGATTATTCCGCGACAATTATGGCCTCATTGACCGGCGCATTAAATGTGACTTTATGGACCGATGTCGATGGTATTTATAGTGCTGATCCTCGTGTTGTACCCAACGCCAGAAAATTACATCGTTTGCCTAATGGCGTTGCTAAAGAGCTTGGCCGTTTAGGAAATCCCGTATTGCATGAGAAAACGCTCAATCCACTGGTGAATGAGCGCTTAGTACACCACTGTCACTTACATGTTGCTAGCAGTTTTGATGCCCAAATTAGTGGTACTGAAATAGGTGAATTTGGCCAAATTGCTAATCAAGAGTTATCTGTTACTTATTTAAATGACTTATTATTAGCACAGTCAGTCAGTTTAATCGGTGACTTTGCGAAACGGGCTATCGCCCAATTTTCACCTATATGCGCAGATGAGCAGCAAGGTGTTATTGTTATTCAGCAAAGCCAACAACAAGCATTAAGCCAATGGTTGGCTAGTCGAGATGTTGAGGTAGTGATTAAGCCGGTATCAATTATTGCAACCGTGGGTCATAAGGTCGCTTTACGAGGCGATATTAAGGCACGCTTTAAACGGGCTTTAAAAAATGCGCAGCCATTATTTATAACAGCGAGTGAGAATAGCCACAGTGTTATTGCTATTATGCCAGAGCCTTGTTCTGTTGAATTATTAAATAATGTTCATCATGATATTATTAAAGATGCTCGCCATATTGCCGTAGTTATCGCGGGACTGGGTAACATTGGTCAACGCTTTTTAGAATTATTACCCGCGCAATTGAATCGAGTTTATGCTTTAGAAAATTTTCATTTAGTAGGGCTGTTATCGTCGAAAAAAGCCTTAATTAATAATGATGGTATTGATGTAAATAAAGCGTTGTCACTGTTTAAGCAGGATGCACAGGATTATGATCATCAAGAATTATTATCATGGCTAAATAATCACCCCTATGATGAACTTATTGTGGTTGATATCACCCCAAGCGAAGACTTTAGCTTATTGTATCAAGATTTTTTTGCACTAGGTATTCATGTTATTGGTGCTAATAAGTGGGCGGCTTCAGCAAGCACTTTACATTACAACGAGTTAGTTAATTCCGCGGATAAACACAATAGCTTATGGTTAGGTAATACCACGGTAGGCGCAGGATTACCTATTAATTATGCGATTGCTGACTTGAATAACAGTGGTGATAAAATCACCGCGATTTCAGGTATATTTTCTGGCACGCTATCGTGGTTATTTGAAACTTACGATGGTTCAGTTGCTTTTTCAGCCTTGCTTTTAGATGCGTTAGCGCAAGGTATTACTGAGCCAGATCCCCGTGAAGATTTATCAGGTCGAGATGTTCAACGTAAATTACTTATTTTAGCGCGCATGGCCGGTTTTGAATTATCCCTTGAAGATATAGACTGTAAAAACTTGGTCCCTGAGACACTACAAGGGTTAACAATAGCTGAATTTTTAGCAAGAGCCCATGAGTTAGACCACTTTTTTGCTACTGCTTTAAGTGATGCTAACCATAATGAATGTTGTATCCGTCACGTGGCACGTTTGCAGTACGATGAAGAAAAAAACAAACTCACAGCACAAGTCAGTTTAGAGGTTTTACCCCAAACTGATGCTTTTGCCAGCTTAACACCCTGCGATAATATTTTTCAGATCAGTAGTGAATGGTATCAAGAAAACCCTCTAATTATTCGAGGTCCAGGCGCAGGCAGAGATGTTACCGCAGGGGGATTACATTCAGATCTAGTTAAAATTTGCCAGCAACTCGTTCACAGACAACACCAAGTGAAAATTAAGGGGTTAAATTAACCTTGGCAAATTAGGCAAATATAAGGACTGAGGACTGGTGTTGTATGCCGCTATATTACTTATTTTAGATCAACTGCCCTATGCTTTCTTCATTTAGTATTAAACATCTCAGTTGATTAGTTATGTTTTTTCTAGCACTATTAGTTTTTATTTATAAGCTTTGTTGACTTAATGGCTAAACCTCTTCGGCATCAAACACATTATACCCAACAGACTCAGGTCTTACTGAGAAAGATCTATGGGCGTAGTCAACTTAAAGACTCTATGCTTGAGCGAGCAATTCATTATTTTAATCATAAGTCGTTTATAGCAACGGATGAAGTGTTAAGTGAAAGCCACCTCGAGCTAGAAAAATTAGAACGTATTGAACGCCATAATCATTTACTTAATATTTGTCGTGAAATTATTGAGTTAACTGAAGGTGATAGCTTTGAAGAAACTAATCGTAAGTCAGCCCAACTTCTCGGTACCATTCAATTAATTAGTCCAACTGAAGGTAATAAGGTTACTGATAATAATGAGTATTGTAAGTCACTATATAAAGCCGTATTAAGCTTACGTTTATTAGATAGACTATTGTTTGATATTGAAATACCTGATCCTCATATTGCTAATACCTTAGCTGAATTTCCTGAAAAATCCTTTGCGCAGTTTGATCTTGATGCTCAGCGTCGTGTGATCGAACAAATTAAAATTCCCTTGTTAATGGCGGCGTTATTACAAGATATAGGGCTGTATCACTGCGAAGCACAAGAGTTACTTATCGGCGTAGATTCGACAAATAACCCCTATAGAATATTGAGTGTGGATGAACGGAAAAAGCTTTTAACCATCAATTATAAGCAAACATTAACCTATATCAGTGATGGATTAAGTATCCCTTTTTATATCGGGCGTTCTAGAGAAGAGCGTGACCAATTTGACGTTGATGAACAAGCAAAGTCACAATTTTTACGACAATTAATTAAAACTAGTTTTAAATCAAAACAAACGGTTGGTAATTTATTAAAAGTACCACAAATATACACCTCTATTATTTTCTCAACGAAAGATAGCTATAACTATAAGGTGTTACCTAAGGTTTATCAGGTATTAAATAAAAATGCTGAACTAGGTGCTTGTTCCCAGAAAGTTGTTGATGCACTTTATCAAATAACAGGTATATTTCCTCAAGGTTATGGGGTGATTTATATGCCACAAGATGAAGGGTGTTATGAATATGCCATTGTTAATCGATTATACCCGACTTCACCTGAAGAGCCTTTGTGTCGTATAGCAACGAGAAAGCTCACTTTTATTGGTTACGGGCATAATATCGAGGTGAAGAAAATAAGTAATCTATACTTTCCACATATGGCTAAAAAAATAGCGAACTTAAGTAAGGAACGTTTGAATGAAATTCTTGAATTATTATCTTCCAACTATAAAGAGAGGCAAGAGTTAGATTTACTGCCACGTTGTTGGCATGCAAATGAATTCTTTTCAGTTAAAACTAATCAAAAGCTGTGGAATAAAGTGTGATGGTAAGAACTTTTGTCTTCTAAAAAAAAGCTATTAGCGAGGCTTTTTTAAGTAATAAATCAATAATAAGAAAGATGTAAATGAAAAATTCCCT
>TARA_R110001583_G_scaffold17310_7_pt1 | contig 12793 bp, 14 predicted proteins | sample TARA_R110001583 | Tara Oceans TARA_R110001583 (sample SAMEA4398432) | marine metagenome | biome: Polar Biome; feature: [MES] marine water layer (ENVO:01000295) within the mesopelagic zone...; material: water (ENVO:00002006), including particulate matter (ENVO:01000060) such as...... | reverse complement strand
TTTTCATATCCCAAATCGGTAAGTGCCTTAATGATATTTTCATTAAGCCCTAGGTCTTTAAATGTTGTCATTCTGTATAAGTTATTGATCTACAGATGCCCATCTATAAACCGGTTAAAAAACGTGCAAAGGTACACTTAATTATAATGCAAACAACATTAAATTAATTTAATTCTAATTTAATTAATTCTGAACTAAATTTTGGGGAATCCAAATAGGTGAAACCGTTTGTAACAATTCCCTCTTTATTAATCATAATAGTTCTTGGGTATCTGCTAGTTAAAAATTGATTTGCATAACTATCCTTGGTGAGTTTATATTGATTGTTACTATTCAATAAATTGAGGTTTGATTTTAACATAATGTCTTGAAAGTCAGGATTCATGTTTATTCCTATAAACATTACTCTAGGGTTATTTTTTTCTAAATATTGAATTCTTTTTACCAAATAATCAAAGGACATATATTCTGTAGACCAAAAGTAAATTACGGTATTTTTATTTTTAATTATAGTATTTGCATTTAATATTTCTCCCTTAATAGATTCAATTTCAAAATTAGTTAAGGGTTTATTATTTAATACAAATTTACTGTCATTTACTAAATTTTTAACTTGATTAATATATTCTTCGTGTGTACAATTATCTAAAAAAACGGCTAAAGTTTCAGTGTTAGTAGTGCAAGTAGTTTCACTTTTTAAAAAATCTTCAACAACAATTTCTTTTAATAAAGCATTTCTAAAATCTTCTAAATCAATATTTTCAACTATTGCATTAAGAATATTTAGAGTCAGATTTGTTTTAGTACTATCGTTTTCTCTAAGTTGATAACTTAAATTATACAAGTAATTGATTACATAATTTCTATATGGATAAAATGAAAGTAAATTAGCTTCATTTAAATTGACATCATTTCTAAAATTATAAAAATCTTCTGAAACTTTTGGAAATTTAGGTAGCTTGTTTGCCTTTTTATAATAATAAGGATATGCCTCTTTTAATCGATATAACGGATAATGAATTGCAGCATTTGTTAATTTTTTAAACCCTTTTGAAACGTGTAACTCATTAGCTGTAAATTCATTATAAATGGAATCTCTTTTTAAACCCAAAGAATCTATTTTAAATTGAAATTTTTTTTCATTTAAACTAAAATATTTAAACATAGCTTTTTCTTCCTTTTCATTTTGTATAAATAAATTAATTAAAAACTCATTTTTACTACTTCCATTACCTGTATATACAATCGATTCATCAAAATCCCAAGTATTTAATCTGACTAAAACACTATCTTTTGGCTCCAAATAAACATACTGAAATTCTATTCCATGTTTAAAGATGTACAACCCTTCATTAAGTGATTTAAAGCCTTTAATAAACCTATTTTCACTATCTAATTTTAACGTATCAATAATTTTATCATCCTTTAAAAATAGTACATAATTTGATTTCGGATTTATTATTTGTCCGCCAAAATAAGTAATAGTATTTTTATTTTTAGTGTTATTACAACTAAAAAGTAAAATGGTTAATATGCTACTAATTAAATATTTCATGAAAATTGATTGTACACAAAAATACATACATCTTTAGGTTCACCTTGTTAAACACTTGTTAAATAAAATAAATTAAAGGTTAATTTTTTAAGTAAAAGTATTAGTTGCAATTAATTAAGTTTAGTAAATCTAATTTATTACTTTTGCACGGCAAATTTAAAAATATAATATACAATGCTTTCAGTTTCAAATTTATCTGTACAATTCGGTAAACGTGTTTTGTTTGATGACGTAAATACAAAATTTACCATAGGAAATTGCTATGGAATAATTGGGGCCAATGGTTCTGGAAAATCAACTTTTTTAAAAATAATTTCAAATCAAATTGATCCAACTTCTGGGCAAGTTCACTTGGAAGCAGGTAAACGAATGTCTGTTTTATCACAAGATCACTATGCTTTTGATGAATATACTGTTTTGGATACAGTTTTAATGGGAAATGAAAAACTGTATACTATAAAGAACGAAATGGATGCCATTTATGCTAAAGAGGATTTTTCAGAAGCAGATGGAATTAAAGCAGGTGAGCTTGGTGGAGAATTTGAAGAAATGGGTGGTTGGAATGCAGAAAGTGATGCTGCAACCTTACTTTCTTCTTTAGGAATTAAGCAAGAAATGCATTATATATTAATGAGTGAGTTGGATGGAATATCTAAAGTTCGTGTATTATTAGCACAGGCTTTATTTGGAAATCCGGATGTGTTAATTATGGATGAGCCTACTAACGACCTGGATTTTGAAACCATAGGTTGGCTAGAAAACTTTTTAGCAAATTATGATAATACTGTTATAGTTGTATCACATGACCGTCACTTTTTAGATGCAGTTTGTACACATATTTCTGATATAGATTTTGGAAAAATTACACATTACTCTGGTAACTATACATTTTGGTATGAGTCCAGTCAATTAGCTGCTAAACAAAGAGCTCAACAAAGTAAAAAAGCTGATGATAAAAAGAAAGAACTAGAAGAGTTTATTCGCCGTTTTTCTGCAAATGTTGCAAAATCTAAACAAGCTACTAGTAGAAAAAAGATGATTGAACGATTAAATATTGATGAAATTAAACCATCAAGTAGACGGTATCCTGCAATTATTTTTGAAAGAGAAAGAGAAGCTGGAGATCAAATATTAAATGTAGAACATTTATCAAAAGCTACTGAAGAAGAAGTGTTGTTTAATGACATCCATTTTAACCTTAATAAAGGTGATAAAGTGGCATTAATATCTAAAAATTCCAGAGCGGTAACTGCATTTTACGAAATTTTAAATGGCCATATTAAGGCAGACAGTGGTAAGTTTAATTGGGGAGTTACAACAAATCAATCTTATTTACCTTTGGATAATGCTGAATTTTTTACAGATGCTAATTTAAATTTAGTTGACTGGTTACGTCAATATGCAAAAACTGAAGAAGAACGGGAAGAAGTTTACTTAAGAGGATTTTTAGGTAAGATGATTTTTAGCGGAGAAGAAGCATTGAAACAATGCAACGTGCTTTCAGGTGGTGAAAAAGTTAGATGTATGATGTCTCGAATGATGATGATGAGAGCAAATGTTTTAATGTTAGACGAGCCGACAAATCATTTGGATTTAGAAACAATTCAAGCATTTAATAATTCATTAAGTAATTTTAAAGGAACCGTAATTTTCACAACCCATGATCACGAGTTTGCTCATACAGTTGCAAATAGAATTATAGAAATTACACCAAAGGGAGTTATTGATAGGTTTTCAACATTTGATGAATATTTAGAAGATCCAAAAATAAAGGAATTAAGAGAAAAGATGTATAAATAATAAAAAAGGGAGCTAATTGCTCCCTTTTTTATTGTTGTCCTTTTCTTCTTCTGCCATATTCCTGTAAAATTCTTCTCTTAAAATCCCTTTCTGATTTTTGAAGTTTTACTATTTGTACTGCAGATATTATTTTAGAAAGTTCTTTTGTCATTTTAATTTTGATGTCTGAAATTTCTTTTTCATAGATAAGTGACTGACCAATTATTTTTTGGGCTTTTACTTCAGACAAATTTTCAATTCCACCCGCTAATTGAATATCCTGCAACATACCACCTTCAAGTTTGAAATTTAATTCTTGAATTTTTTCAGAATATAAATTGTAAACTGGCCAAAATTTTTCAGCCTCACTAGGTGTCAAGTTTATAGCTTCAGTAATAAAAGCAGTTTTTAGAAGTTTTATTCTTTGCCTATTCATATTTTGAGCAAAAATTGACGAAACTGTGACCAATAAAATAACGGATATAATTAATATTTTTTTCATGTGTATTTTTTATTTTTTTTAATGGTCACCAGCTGTTTGCTATTTGTCATTTTCTTGGGTGATAAACTCTTTAGCATGCTCGTTTCATTTTTTTATTTAATTTTCAAAAAATAATTCATCTATTTCATTTTCATTTAAATAGTTTAAGACATCATTGTCAGAAATTGATGAAATAAAATCATGATCATCTAATTCCACATCCGGAAAAACTAATGCTAAGCTTTCAGCATCATAATCAATATTGCCATTTTCTATAAATTTTTCAATTTCTGATGATGCAATTGAGTCAAAGGTAATAGTACTTGAATTGTTATTCAATAAAAAAATCAGTAAAAATGAAGCTGCAATTGCAATAGGAGTAACATATTTGACAACTTTTTTAAGAGTAATTATTTTTGATTTATTTTTTAATTTACTTAAAACTTTATCCTCAATAGTTTCAAAATAATTATCAGGAATTGAAATGTCTTTTTTTGGTTTAAAGCTTTGTGCTTTTAATTTGGTAACTACAAGATCTTCTAAAGAATCAAAGTAATTAGAGGGTGTGTTAAAATTTAAATTTGTAGTTTGAGTATTTATATTTATAGATTTTAATTCGGCTACAACACCATCTTCAATTGAGTCAAAATAGTTTTCTGGCACCTGAAAACCAGTTGATTTAGTCGTTATTTTTGTTAACGTAGGTGCTATTTTATTTAAATCTATTTTTGTCATTTCAATAATTAGACATTTGTTTATAAGTAAGGTTTAATTCGATTTTAAAAAATTTTCAATTTTTTTTACAGCATGAAAATAGGATGCTTTTAAAGCTCCAACAGATGTGTCTAAAATTTCGGACATATCTTTATATTTCATTTCATCAAAGTATTTCATATTAAAAACCAACTGTTGTTTATGTGGTAAAGTAACAATTGCCTTTTGTAATAATAATTGAATTTCATCACCAGTAAAATCTAAATCATTATTTAAATTTTCAACAGAATTAAGTTGCAATTCACTTAAATCGACATGTTTTTTTGCAGCTTTTTTATTGATAAATGTAATAGCTTCGTTTGTAGCAATACGATACATCCAAGAATACAATTTACTATCTTCTTTAAAGTTATTAATATTCTTAAAAACTTTTATAAAGGTATTTTGAAGTACATCATCAGCATCATCATGTAAATAAACAATTTTACGAATATGCCAATACAACCGTTCTTTATATAAAGAGATTAATCTTCTAAAAGCCTGTTCTTGAGTTTTTTTATTTTTTAGTTGTTCAACTAATAACTGCTCGTCATTCACGTATGAATTTTTGTATTAAGACAATTAAAATTAAAAAAGGTTTAATTACTGAGTAAAAAAATTAGTTCTTTAAAAATTTTCTTCTAGAATAACCGAATAATCTTTCATCTTTAATTGTTTCAGCAATACCTTTAGGAAGCATTTTTTCCCAGCCATGTTCTCCATTGGCAATCATACCAAGCACTTTTGTTGCAAACACTTCTAAAATATCTGGGTTATAATCTTTTATGTCAACTACTTTCCCATTATATTTAAAGAATTTATATAATTCTTTCATTCTAGGATGAACTTTTAAGTTTTCGCTAGTTTTAATTTCTCCAGAGCGTTCGTCTTTAAGAGGGTACAGATACACTTTTAAATCCTTAAAGAATAATTTCCCAAAAGCTTCCAATATTCCACCACTTAAATTACGGTAATATTTTTCATCAAATATTTGAACAAAATTATAAACACCCATTGCTAATGCAATACGCTCTTTGGTAAATTCAGAGAAGTATTCAACCAATTTATAGTATTCTTGGAAATTGGTTATCATAACATTTTGTCCAAGAGAACATAATAATTCTGCTCTGTCTAAAAAGTCTCTTTCATCAATTTCTCCTTCAGAGCTTAAATTTGTTAAGGTTATTTCAAATATAATTTTAGCGTTTTCTTCTTTTACTTTAGTTTCATTAAAAAACATTTCTTGCGCTAATTTATACATATCCATATTTACCAAAGTTACAGGTCTAAAACTTCCTCTAAGGGCTAAAATATTTGCTTTGTATAATTGTTGTGCTGGTAATAAATTATTTCCATCAGGACCAAACATAACAGCATTTGTCATCCCGTTTTTAACTAAAAGTAAACTCATTAGTCTGTTATCAACATAAGAAAATCGAGGTCCAGAGAAATTGATCATATCAATTTCCAATTGAATTTTATGTAAATTATCGTAAAGTGATTTTAATAATTCTTTAGGTTTGTCATTTAAATAGAAAGCTCCATAAATTAAATTTACTCCAAGCAAACCAAGTGTTTCTTGTTGTAATTTTGCATCTGTTTCTTTAAATCTAACGTGTAATATAATTTCGCTATAATCTTCTAAAGGATCTAATTGAAATTTAATTCCAACCCAACCGTGACCTTTAAATTTTTTAACAAAATCAATTGTTGTAACAGTGTTTGCGTAAGAAAAGAAAATTTTATCTGGGTGGGTTCTTCTACTTAATCGTTCTTCAATGACTTCAATTTCATACGTAAGCATTTTTTTTAAACGATTTTCAGTAACATAACGTCCATCTTCTTCAACTCCGTAAATTGCATCAGAAAAATCTTTATCATAGGCGCTCATTGCTTTGGCTATGGTTCCTGAGGCGCCACCTGCTCTAAAAAAATGTCTTACAGTTTCTTGGCCTGCACCAATTTCTGCGAACGTACCATAGGTATGTTTATTTAGATTAACTTTTAAAGCTTTATCCTTGCTAGATATTACTTGGTTAATTTCTTTATCACCTTTCAATTTTAAAGCCATTTTCTTTTTTCTTTTTTGCAAAAGTAAGAAATAATTATGCCCAAAAAAAATAGGGTAAAAGTTTAATTTTACCCTATTTAAAATTTTAGTATGATTATTTTACATATTCTTAAGTTCTGAAACTAATTTTGTTAAAGCTTCTTTGGCATCTCCAAAAAGCATGGAAGTTTTTTGATTGTAAAATAACTCATTTTCAATACCTGCATATCCAGGTTTCATACTCCGTTTATTTACAATAATATGCTTAGCGTTTTCCACATCTAATATTGGCATTCCATAAATTGGACTAGATGGATCGTTATGTGCAGCAGGATTTACAACATCATTAGCACCTACAACTAATACAACATCGGTATTTGGAAATTGAGGGTTTATATCATCCATTTCAATTAACTTATCATAGTCAACATTACTTTCTGCTAATAATACATTCATATGACCTGGCATACGGCCAGCAACTGGATGAATTGCGTATTTTACATTTACACCTTTCTTTGTCAATAATTCTTCAAGTTCATGTATCACATGTTGCGCTTGAGCAACTGCTAAACCATAGCCAGGAACTATTACAACATTAGTAGAATAATTTAACATTACAGCTGAATCACTAGCACTTGTTATCTTTATGTTTCCTCCAGTTTTTCCAGTTCCAACTGCAACTGCATCTGAACCTCCACCAAATGCACCAAATATTACACTTGAAAGAGAACGATTCATTGCTTTACACATAGCAAAAGTTAAAATTAACCCAGCAGAGCCAACTAAAATACCACCAACTAACATAACCATGTTACCATATAATATTCCTGTAATTGCAGCTGCTATACCTGTTAAAGAATTTAAAAGTGATATTACTACAGGCATATCTGCACCTCCAATTGGCAGCACAAATAAAGCTCCATAAATTAATGAAGCTGCAAGTAAAATGTAAATAAGTAAAATGCTGTTAGCTCCAAGAATTACAATATAAACTGCAAATGCAACCAATAAAAGAAACGTAATGTTGTTTATTAAATTATATTTAGGAAGCCTTAAATCCTTCATAGAACCATTTAGTTTTCCCCATGCAACTATACTACCTGTAAAAGTGATACTTCCAATAATAATTGCGGCTAAAATTGTAGCAAGCATAGCTGTAGTCGCTTTTACACTATCTTCTACACCAATATTTTTAGTGAATTCAACCAATCCAATTAATAAGGCACTTCCACCACCAAAACCATTGAATAAGGATACCAATTCTGGCATTTTTGTCATTTCAACTTTAATGGCAATTATCCAACCAATAATTGCTCCAATCAAAATTGCGGAACCAATTAAAATATAAACTAAAGGTGTTACATTAAAATCATGTAAAATTATGGTTGCTAATATTGCAAGCCCCATACCAATTGCTGAAGTAAGATTTCCTTTTTTAGCAGTTTCTGGGTGGCCTAGCATTTTTAAACCGACAACAAACGTCACGGTTGAAATTAAATAGATAATACTTAATGTTATATTCATTATTTTTTCTTTTTAAACATTTGTAACATTCTGTCAGTAACTGCAAAACCACCAACAACATTTATTATTCCTAATACAACAGCAATAAACCCTAATACTAATGCTAAATAATTGTTAGGATCAGATTGAAGCATAACTAAAATTGCACCAATTATTACAACGCCACTTAAAGCATTTGCTCCAGACATTAGTGGAGTATGTAAAACAGTTGGAATATTTTTAATTAATTCAACGCCAATAAATATTGCTAAAATAAGTATATATAACAATTCGAGGTTGGCACTAATAAATTCTATAAATTCATTCATATCTATTCAGTTTTTCCGTTTTTTCTAATTTTACCATTATGTACAATTAATGTTTCATCTGTTATTTCTTCTTCTAATTCCCATTTAAATTGGTTATTTTCAGTAAGGTGATTTATAAAGTTGTACATGTTTTTTGCATATAAATCACTTGCGTTGGTTGAAACGCTCTCAGGCGAAATTGTTGTGCCTATAATTTTTACACCATTTTTAATAACTGTATTATTCATTACACTTAACTCACAGTTTCCTCCCTGAGCAGCAGCTAAATCAATAATAACAGCACCATTTTTCATTTGGTTTACTTGCTCTTCGGTAATTAATAGTGGAGCTTTTCTACCAGGAACCATTGCAGTTGTAATTACTAAATCAGCTTGAAATAATGATTTGTTTACAGCTTCACGTTGCTTTTGAGCATAATCTTCTGAAGCTGCTTTTGCATAACCGCCTTCAGATTCTTGTTCATCATCATCAACAGTTATAAATTTAGCACCTAATGATTCGGCTTGTTCTTTAGTTTCCAGTCTAATATCGGTAGCTTGTACAACTGCTCCCAAACGTTTTGCTGTGGCAATAGCTTGTAATCCTGCAACACCAACTCCATAAATTAAAACTCTTGAAGGAGTAATAGTTCCTGCCGCAGTCATCATTAAAGGGAATATTTTTGTCATTTCATAAGCTCCTAAAATAACAGCTTTATAACCTGCTAAATTGCTTTGAGAACTTAAAACATCCATATCTTGAGCTCTTGAAATTCGAGGCATTGCATCCATAGAAAATGCTGTTGCACCTTGCTTAGCAATTATTTTCATATCATTTGGATGTGATTTATGAAATAATTGGGACATAATAATTTGACCCTTTTTTAATTTTTCTAATTCTTCATTATCAAAAGGGTTTATTTTAATTATTACATCTGCATTGTCAAAAATATCAGATTTACTTCTTATTTGTACACCAACTTTGCTATAATCAGAATTTTTAAAAGAACAAGAATAACCAGCATCCTCTTCAACGAAAACTTCAAATTCTTTTTCAATAAGTAATTTAGCAATGTTTGGTGAAATGGCGACCCGTTTTTCACCTTTTTGTGTTTCTTTTAAAATGCCTATTTTCATGTATATATTTTTTAAATAGATGATTGAATTTTATGTGTTAATTGAAATTACTGTTTTAAATTAAAGATTGATATTTTTTTATAAAAAGAAAACTAGCTATAGAACTAGTTTTAAAAAAGCATGTTTCTTTGTTTAAATCCAACATATATGCAATTAAAGTTATATTAATTAACAAATTAAAAAAGTTAACCTGGGGTAAATTAAATAACTTCATTCTTGTTGTATTATTTATACTTAGTAAATTTATATATTTTTTTAAGGTTAAAGGTTGACATAAATCACTCTTTTTACTAATTGATATTTATTTTGGTAAAAATAATGCATTATGTGATAATTAACACCATATTTGATCATATAAAACAGTTTATCTGATACTAAAATATTTTATTCAATCAACTTTTTTTACGGTATTGAATTTTATCAAATTAAAGATTTACAGTATTTTTATAAAAAATTATATTTTGAAAATAACATTTTTAGGAACTGGAACATCACAAGGAATACCTGTTATAACGAGTATGCATCCTGTTTGTTTATCCACAGATAAAAAAGATAAGAGATTACGTGTTTCCATTTTATTTGAATGGGATATTTTCTCCTATGTTATAGATTGTGGTCCAGATTTTAGGTATCAAATGTTACGTGCAAATGTTCAAAAAATTGATGGAGTTTTAATTACACATGAACATGCAGATCATATTGCTGGTTTAGATGATTTACGTCCGTTTTGTTTTCAATTAGGAGCTGTTCCAATTTTTGCTCAAAAAAGAGTTTTGGATAATTTGGCCTATCGATTTGAATACATTTTTAATGATGAAAATAAATATCCTGGAGCGCCAAGGGTTATACAAGAAGTGTTAGAAAATCAGCCTTTTGCACTTAAAAATTTAGAGGTGATTCCTATAGAAATAATGCATGGAGAGTTAAAAATATTTGGTTATAGATTTAGTAATGTTGCTTATTTAACAGATGTAAAAACGATTGAACCGCTGGAAAAAAAGAAACTTCAAAACCTTGATATACTTATAATTAACGCAATTAGACACAAACCACATCATGCTCATTTAAATTTGGTTGAAGCCTTAAAATTAATAGAAGAACTAAAGCCTAAAAAAGCTTATTTAACACATATTAGTCATCATTTAGGTTTTCATGATGAAGTGGAAAAAACACTACCAAAAAATGTGTTTTTAGCGTATGATGAGTTGGTTTTAGAAATTTGATATATTTTAAATTTTATTCTAATAATAATTGATATTTACCAAGTAATCCAGCTAAGTTATCTTTGGAAAATTTGGCTTTTTTAAGCGTGTTTATTTCTGGATTGATGGAGTAGTTGAACGACGTTTTAAAATTAGCTTTTTCTAAATTAGTGTTTTCAAAAATGGCACGGCTAAAATCACAATTATTAAAGGATGATAGTGATAAATCCGCATCAACAAAATCTACTTCTTGAAGATTACAATTTGTGAATGTTGTTTTTTTTAATTTTAATTTAAAAAAAGAAGCTAGATTTAAAATGCAATCTTTAAATGAAATTGTTAATAGAAAGTTGTTGCATTTACTAAAATTAACACCAAGCATTTTACAATTTGTAAAATTGACTTCATTTAAAGTGGTGTTTTCAAGGTTTATTAAACTCAAATTACAATCTTGAAACTCGCATTCTATAAAATTAATATTGGATAGATCTACATTGGAGAAATCACAATTTATAAAAATACAGTTATCATATTCTCCTTTTGGGAATCCTTTTTTAACAAAATCAACATTTTTAAAACTTTCACTTTCTATAAAACTATTGACCATTATTTTGTTATTTGGTAATTAAAATACATTAAATTTTTTCAACAAATTTAAGGGTTTCAATTGAGTTAAAATTTTCATTTTTCAAATCCATAAATTATAAATCTCCTTTATTTATTGTAGTAGAATTTAAATAACCTCATTTTGTTGCTGAAATTAAAGCAAAATTATCTTGAGTATTTATAGTACTATCTTCAGCACCTGCAAGTGCTATTTTTTTTGCAATTTCTCCTTCAAATTTATATTCAATGGATTTAAAAAAACCTGTTGAGAAAAATATATTGACAACAAATACAATAATAAACACAACAATAATAAGTACAATTTTTTTAAGTGATTTCATAAAATAAATATAAATGCAACAAAGTTTAATGTGTTATGTTACTGAAAGCAAGTTTATTAAAAATACATAAAACTTTTTAAATAGGAAAGGAGCTATCATTAATAATTAAAGGAGTATCTATTTTTTTTTGATCAGATTAACAATCATTCCAATTTGCCCAAGATGGTAGATATCATGATGCAACATTCCTTCAATTAAAAAGAGGTAATTGTACTTCCCTTTATAATCAGAATCATAATATATTTCATTTAAAAAGCTATCATTTTTATGTTGAATAAGTTGAATAATTTCTACCAAACTATTGTTATATTCCTCTTTAATTTTTCCCCATCCAATTTCTTTTAGCTGCTCATTTGTTAGCCAATTTTCTTCACTTTCTTCAGTTAAGTTACTTTTTTGGGTTTTAATTTTTAAAATGGTTTCTTTTCTCCAAAAAGTTAAATGAGAAATAAGTTCTGCAACGCTATGTATTTTGGGCGATAATTTTATAAAAACATCGTTTTCATTTAGAGCATTCATTTTTTTATTGAAGTTAGTACCAATCCATATTTTGCCTTTCTGAACATCGTTCAATTGTTTTATAATGCTATTAATAAGTGCTTTCATTTTTTGATATTGTTTTAGTTCCAAGAAGGTACAATATTTTATTAGAACCTGATTTTAACTTCCCGAAAATGTGCACATAATTTTGAAGGAAGCGATATAAATTTACGATAGATAAATAATTGTTTAAATCATATTTATCAATTTTAAAAAGGGCATAAATAATTTTAAACATAGTTAGAAATCATCAATAAATATAGCAGCACTTTGCATTGATGAATAAACTTTTTTAAAAATAAAGCATAAAAAAAGCCCATCAATAATGATGGGCTTTTGTAAAAAATTAACAAGTATATATTAAATTACTTTTACATTTACTGCGTTTAATCCTTTTTTACCTTCCTTAAGATCGAATTCAACCTCATCGCCTTCACGAATTTCGTCAATTAATCCAGAAATGTGAACAAAATGTTCTTTGTTTGAACCTTCTTCAGATATAAATCCAAAACCTTTAGTTTCGTTGAAGAATTTTACTG
>TARA_R110001583_G_scaffold37474_1_pt1 | contig 12815 bp, 14 predicted proteins | sample TARA_R110001583 | Tara Oceans TARA_R110001583 (sample SAMEA4398432) | marine metagenome | biome: Polar Biome; feature: [MES] marine water layer (ENVO:01000295) within the mesopelagic zone...; material: water (ENVO:00002006), including particulate matter (ENVO:01000060) such as...... | reverse complement strand
GCCTATTGAGTTTACAAATATTGAGCCTGATAAAGGGCTAAAATGTGTATTAGTAGGCATGTTAACTTAATAGAAAGCAATTAAAGGCAATTAAAAGATAGCGAATATGTCCCTAAAAAAAAGCTAAGCTTGTTTAAGGCTTTCATTATTTTTATGCCTAAAAGTAGCCTTTGAATCATAAAATAGCTGGAATTATTTGTGATTTGTACGTGCTAATCCATTATTTTGGCTAATTTAAATCATATCGTAATGTATTACTTTTACGATATTGATTTTGATGATATTCCTCTTTTATCTAAAACCTCCCTAAAAAAGTAAGCAACATAATACTAGTAGTTGTATAAGTGAATTAGCCTGAGATAGTTAGATCAGGTTATTTCTTATGCCCCTTATTATCCTTCTTCGTTTTATTTTTCTTTACCTCATATATCTTTTCGCATTTTAAAAAAGTGATTTGTTTCAAAATTTTAATGCGCCTATTTTTTGATGTTAAATTATGAGAACTTAATCAATTTAATTTTAATTTATTTAAAAACAATCACTTACGGTTTTCTGTGTGTTCTGTGTCTAAAATTGAATTCTATAATGATGATAAAAAATGGAATTTAACTTATATTTAATTCCGTATTACGGAATCTTGAGCAAGGCAATAATTGGAGGTTAGCATGGCATTAGTTACAACGAAGCAATTACAAGAAGAATATGTCCGTATCTTATTAGCAAGAGATATGGATGCTGAAATGGCTTCAAAACTAGCAGCAGGTTTTGTAGAAATGGCTAATGAAGGAACATATTCACATGGTATTAATCGTTTTCCTGTGTTTATTGAGCAAGTAGATAAAGGCCAAATCAAACTGAATGAAGTGCCTAAGTGTGTCAATAGTATGGGGGCACTTGAACAATGGGATTGTAATTTTGGACCAGGTGTTCTAAATGGACTTATTTGTTCTGAACGTGCGATGGAACTCGCCCGTGAGTTTGGTATTGGTATGGTCGGTATGCGTAATTCTAATCACTGGATGCGTGGTGGTGCTTATGTATTGAAGATGGCTAGAGAAGGCTTTGCAGGTATTGCATCAACTAACTCTATTGCGGTTATGCCTGCGTGGGGCGGAAAGGATCATCGTGTTGGATCTAATCCTTTGGTTATGGCAATTGCAGGTGATCCACCTGTGGTGGTTGATTGCTCAATGAGTCAGTTCTCTTATGGTCAATTACAGAACTATGTTTTAGCAGACAAAGAATTACCTGTTGTTGGTGGCTTTGATGATAATGGCGAGCTGACTACTGATCCACATGTTTTATGGGAAAACAAACGTTTATTACCGATGGGATTCTGGAAAGGATCTTCAATGTCTATTGTACTCGATATGATGTTGACGGCGATTACGGGTGGTAATTCTGTTCCTGCTTTAACCGAAGATATGGGCGGAGAGTTTGGTGTTTCTCAGTTTTTAATTGCAATTGATTTGAGTAGAACAATGGAAAAAGATCAATTCTCACATGAAATGAAGCGTATTCGTGATTATGTATTAGCTTCTGAAGCCGCAGAAACAGGCTCAGTGAGAATTGCCGGATCTGAAATTCAAAACTTCATCGACAAGCATGAAAAAGCGGGTGGTATTGAAGTTCATGATGAGATTTGGAACCAAATCAAAGCCCTGTAATTGAAGTCTAGGTTAGGAGGATTTATGCGAAGTGCACTTAAGTGGCTGTGGAATTGTATTGATATTCTGATGGCAGTCATTATGTCTTTTATGATCGTACTGGTTTTTACTAACGTGGTTTTACGATACGGGTTTTCTTCAGGTTTACGTCCTTCTGTCGAGCTTTCCCGACTAGGTCTTGTTTGGGTTGTTATGCTGGGGGCTGTTGTTGTACTGCGCCGAGGTGAGCACCTTGCTGTAACCGAGTTCTCTGAAACATTACTTCCTAAGTTAGTTCCTATTTTAAGACGTCTTTGTTGGGCAATTATTTTTGTTTCAGTAGGCATGTTATACATCGGTTCATTTAATCAAATGATGGCCAACTGGGGAGATATCTCACAACTCACTGGACTGCCATCTGCATTGTTCTATTTAGCCGGTACGGTATCCGGTGCTTTGATGGGATTTATTGCTCTTGTGCGAATTATTAATCCAGAATGGTTATTAGATAAGAAAGAAATGGAGAATAAATAATGACTTTAGCAATTTTTTTATCGGTATTGATTATATCAATTCTGCTAGGTCTACCTGTTGCATTTGCGCTATTGCTTTCTTCGATTGCGTTGATGTTTCACATGGATTTGTTCAGCTCTGATATTTTAGCTCAAGGGCTTATTAATGGTGTTGATAGCTTTACTTTACTCGCAATCCCTTTCTTTTTAGTCGCTGGTGAAGTGATGTCTGCGGGGGGGTTATCAAAAAGGATCGTTAGATTAGCAACCACTTATGTTGGTCACCGTAAAGGTGGTTTAGGTTATGTAGCAATATTGACGTCGGTTTTATTAGCGGGTTTATCTGGGTCAGCGGTAGCAGATGCGGCCGCATTAGTGAGTATTTTATATCCGATGATGAAAGCGGCTAAATACCCAGAAGGTTCATCGATGGGGTTACTGGCTTCTGGTGGCATTATTGCACCCGTTATTCCTCCATCATTACCCCTTATCTTGGTCGGTGTTGCTGGTGGGATATCAATTAAAAACCTTTTCTTAGGCGGTATTGTGCCCGGTTTATTGATGGGCATGACGCTGATGCTAGTTTGGGGAATGTTGGTTAGAAAAGAAGACTTAGAAGTAAAAGAGCGAGCAACTAAAGAAGAGAAACGCGCGGCACTTAAAGACGGTATTTGGGCATTAATTTTACCCTTTATTATCATAGGCGGTATTCGTTTTGGTATCTTCACCCCGACTGAAGCGGCGGTTGTTGCTGCGGTGTATGCGATCTTTGTTTCAACAGTTATCTACCGTGAAATATCATGGAAAGAGTTTTACTGTGTTCTATTAACAGCAGGCCGTTCAACGGCAATGGTGATGTTCTTAGTCGGTTGTGCGATGGTTGCAGCTTGGTTAATTACTGTCGCGCAGTTACCTCAGCAACTTGCTGCAATGTTAGGCCCTCTCGTTGATAGTCCGCGATTATTAATGGCGGTCATTATGTTATTGGTACTTTGTGTAGGCATGGTGATGGATCTCAGTCCAACCATTCTTATCCTAGTTCCATTGCTTATGCCGATTGTGAAAATGGCAGGAATTGATCCGACTTACTTCGGTTTAATGTTTGTTATTAACTGCTCAATCGGTTTAATCACTCCACCCGTTGGTACGGTGTTAAATGTTGTCTGCGGTGTGGCTAAAGTCCCTATGTCTACTGCGGTTAAAGGTGTTTTACCTTTCATAGGGGCATACATGATCCTATTGACATTATTTGTCATATTCCCATCAATTATTACTATCCCAATGTCTTTTATCATTGGTTAATAAACCCAAGGAGAAGAAAATGAAAACATTTTTAAAAGTAGTAGGTTTTGCATCAACGATTGCTTTTTGTTCATCGGCAATGGCACAAACTACGTTGAAACTTGCACATGCTGCGCCTGAGTCTGATTTACAACAAGATATGTCTTTGTTCTTTAAAAAGGAAGTAGAGGCTCGCTCTAATGGTGACATCAAGATCAATATCTTTCCTCAAGGACAGTTAGGTAATGATAAACAGATGATTGATGGTGCACGTTCAGGGATCTTAGATTTATCAATGGTAGGGTTGAATAACTATTCTGGTTTGTTACCTGAATCAGCAGCATTTACATTACCATTTATGTTTCCAAACCGTGAGACTGCCTACAAAGTGCTGGATGGTAAACCAGGTAAAGACGTCTTAGTATCAATGGAAAAATTTGGTCTTAAAGGATTAGGTTACCCTGAAAATGGTTACCGTAACGTAACTAATAACAGTAAACCAATCCGCACACCCGCTGATCTTGAAGGTTTACAAATGCGAGTAAATGGATCGAGAGCATTAAACGATATGTTTAATGAACTTAAAGCAAACCCACAACAAATACCGGTAGCGGAACTTTATAGTGCCCTAGAAACGGGTGTTGTGAATGCACAAGACCATCCAATCGGGGTTACTTTATCATTTAAATTTTATGAAGTGCAAAAGTACTTAAGCATGACACAGCACGCTTATTCACCTTTAGTACTGACTATTAACTTGAAAAAATTTAATAAGCTAAGTGCAGAAAACCAAATGATTATTACTAAAGTCGCAAAAGAAGCCGTTGATATGCAGCGTCAGCTAAGCATTGCTAAAGAAGATGAAATGATATCTGAATTAGAGTCTCATGGTATGAAAGTTAACCGTGATGTTGATAGTGCGGCTTTCCAAAAAGTAGTTGCACCTGTATGGGCATCATTCATTGAAAGCAATGGTGACACTATGGTTAATCAAATTAAAGCAGCTTCAAAGTAAACCATTAAATTCCCCTTAGTCGAGCTATACAAAGGCTAAGGGGATAGTGTTTTTGAATCGTCGCTTTAGGTAAATTTTTGTTAAATAAATGCTAAAGGTGTGGCTATGTATAAAGAATTAAAAAAACGAGTTTTAGCGGCTAATTTACAACTTCCAAAGTATGGGTTAGTCACATTCACTTGGGGAAATGTCTCTGAAATTGATAGAGAAAATAATGTGATTGCCATTAAACCCTCTGGTGTTGAATATGATGTAATGACTGAAGATGATATCGTTATTGTTGATTTAAATGGCAAACGCATCGAAGGAAACCTAAACCCTTCAAGTGATACAGCAACGCATATCGAACTCTATAAAGCTTTTCCTAATATTGGCGGTATTGTCCATACTCATTCTAGAAATGCAACTATCTGGGCGCAAGCAGGTATCGATATTCCCGCTTTAGGGACTACACATGCTGACTATTTTTACGGCAATGTACCTTGTACGCGACAATTAAGTGATGCTGAAATTTCTCACGACTACGAAAAAAATACAGGTACCGTCATTATTGAAGAATTTGCGAAACGCAAGCTTGACCCCAAAGCCATTCCAGGTGTTGTGATTGCTGGGCATGCTCCCTTCTCATGGGGAAAAGATGCCTTTGATGCTGTACATAATGCAGTGGTGCTGGAAGAGATCTCAGCGATGGCGATTGGTACCAGAGCATTAAATTCAGAGATTATGATTAATCCGACATTATTGGATAAACATTACGCTCGTAAACATGGTGCAAATTCATATTACGGTCAAAAGTAAAGGTGCATAGTTATGTATAAATTATTGGCGCTGGATCTAGATGGTACTGTCTTAAACTCAGAGCATAAAATTAGTGCACATTTGGTTCAGGCAATTAAAAAAATCTCTGGAAATCATCACGTTGTTATTGTGACGGGGCGACATCATGTGGCGGCGGCACCTTACTACCATGAGTTAGGTCTAAGCACGCCAATTATTTGTTGCAATGGTACCTATGTTTACGATTATCAAAACAAAAAAGTGCTCTCTGAAAAGTCAATCGATAAGCCAAAAGCACTTGATTTTATTAAGTTAGCGAAACAATTTAACCTCAAAATGGTGATGTATAGCCGAGATTCAATGCTTTATTCAACACAGCAGCCTGTTGCTTATATGGAGAAGCTGTCGCAGTGGGCAAATAACTATCCACTAGCCGATAGACCAAGTATTTTACAGGTTGATAGCTTCTCTGAGGCCTTAAAAGAAACAGATTATATCTGGAAATTTGTTGTTGAAGGTGGCGAAGTCGAGTCGTTTAATCAGACTGATTTTATTAGCAATAATTTTAATGGCGAACGTTCTTGGGTAGATAGAGTTGATTTTGCCAATAAAGGTAATAGCAAAGGTAATGCGCTCTCTCAATACGCGCTTAGTTTGGGGATCGAGACAAATCATATTATCGCGGTTGGTGATAATCATAATGATATTTCTATGCTGCAGTTAGCTGGGTTAGGAGTTGCAATGGATAACGCGGTGCCAGAGGTTAAGCAACATGCGCAACTCATCACGTTAAATAACGATCACCCAAGTGCGCTTGCACAACTACTACTAAAAAAGTTTTTATAGAGGGGACATGATGTTAATTGGACATATTGACAACAATGCGATGAGAACCAGTTATTCTACTATTATTGATGATGTATTGAATGAGTTAGCAACTTTAGACTTACATTCGTTAGCGCTGGGACGGCATGAATTCAACAACTTAGATAATCAGAAAGTGTGGTTTGTGCTTTTAGAGTATAACAAATCGCCATTAACCGATTTAAAGCCGGAAGTGCATCAATATCATTCAGATTTACAAATAGTATTAACAGGCCAAGAAACTATGGCATGGTCATTAGATACTGGTAAGCATCAAACTCATCAGCCTTATAACCCAGACAGAGATATTCTTTTTTATGAATATCAAGGTATCGATTTAAATTATATCGCTGCGATCCCGGGGTGTTTTTATCTCTTTACGCCGAATGTGGTCCATATTACGAATATCCAAGATGATGATCAGGAAATGGTTCGTAAGCTGGTGGTGAAGATCCATAACGATTTATTGGACATAAAATAATGAATTATTATATCGGTTTAGACTCTGGTGGCACCTTTATGAAGGCTGCTTTATACGATAGCAAAGGTGTTCAGGTTGCTTTAACAAGAACCTCTGCGAGTGTCATTAATGAACAGCAAGGTTGGGTAGAAAGAGATCTCGATAGCTTGTGGGATGATGCGGTTGTTGTGATCAAAGAGTTATTGGCAACAACCGACATTAATCGAGAAGATATTAAAGGTATTAGCATTTCCGCTCAAGGAAAAGGTGTTTACCTGCTAGACAAACAGGGTGACAACTTAGGGCGTGGCATTATGTCTTCTGACTCTCGCTCATTAAGCATTGTTAAAGAGTGGTTACAACTAGGTTTACCAGAACAGATTTACAGCAAAACCTTACAAACTTTATGGACTGGACACCCGGTGTCTATTATCCGTTGGTTAAAGGACAATCAACCCGAGCTTTATTCTAATATCGGCGCGATCATGATGGCACATGATTATATTCGTTATCGTTTTACTGGCGAAATCGGAGCTGAAATAACGAATATGTCGGAGAGTAATTTCTTTAACGCTCAAACCGGTCAATATGATATGGATTTATTAACCTTATTTGATATTGAAGAGGTTTGGGATGCTTTACCTAATATTATTCATCCCGATCAATTCGCTGGCGGCATCACAGAGCAAGTGGCTCTTGAAACAGGTTTGGTCACAGGTACTCCTATTTTTGGTGGATTGTTTGATGTTGTTTCTACCGCATTGTGTTCAGGTATTGATGCGACAGAACAAGCGTTAAATTATGTCATGGGAACATGGGCGGTGACATCGGGCATTACACGTGAAATAACTCAAGCGACACATAATTTTGTTTATGGGCACCATGCGGTAAAAGGTGAATATATTATCCATGAAGCGAGCCCTACATCGGCGGGAAATTATGAATGGTTTGCTGAGTATTTAAGTGCAGATGGGGAATTACAACATCAACACAATGAATCATTAGTCGCCAACTTGGAAGTGGCATCGAGTAGTGTTTATTTTGTTCCTTTTTTATATGGTTCTAATCAGGGCCTTGGTTTGAAGTCAGGGTTTTATGGTTTACAGTCACATCACACCAAAGCGCATATTATTCAAGCAATTTGGGAAGGCATTCTTTTCTGTCATAACATCCATTTAGAAAGAATGAGAGCAAGGTTTCCTGAGGCTAATGTCCTAAAAGTGACCGGTGGCCCGACAACTTGTCTTACTTGGATGAAAATGCTGGCTGACTTAACGGGGATGGAAGTCGAAATTTCTGACCTTGATGAAACGGGATCTCTAGGAGCTGCAATTGTAGCCATGGTCGGTGCTGGAGAGTATTCATCAATAGATAAGTGCATGCAGCATATTACTACGACGACAAAACGTATTTCACCCAATAAACAAAATTATGCTTTATTTCAGAAAAAATACCAACATTACCAAAAGCTAGTTCAATTATTTAAAACCTTTGAGGAGCAAATCAATGACTAAACCATTATTACAAATGGCCCTAGATGCGACGGATTTAGAAACTGCAATTGCTTCCATAGCAGATGTTTCAGAAAAGTTAGATGTGATTGAAATTGGAACGATTTTAGCTTTTGCTCATGGTGTGGACAGTGTTCAAGTATTACGTAATAAATATCCTCATCATATTATTGTTTGTGATATGAAAATTACAGATGCCAGTGCCATTCTAACGCGTTTGGCAATGCAAGCCGGTGCTAACTGGGTAACCGTGAGTGCTGCGGCACATATAGAAACTATTCGTTCGGCGAAAAAAGTAACCGATGAGTTTAATGGAGAGGTACAAATTGAACTTTACGGCCATTGGACACTAGATGATGCAAAAGATTGGGTTGAAATGGGCATTACTCAAGCTATCTATCATCGCTCCCGTGATGCTGAATTAGCTGGGGTGAGTTGGACTGATCAAGACTTGAAGAAAATGAAAAGCTTATCTGACCTTGGTATTGCGCTTTCTATTACCGGTGGCATTGTGCCAGAGGATTTGCATCTATTTAAAGATATATCAGTTAAATCATTTATTGCAGGCAGAGCATTAGCAGGTGAAAATGGTATTCAGATTGCTGAAAATTTTCATCAGCAAATAAATAAATATTGGTAAAAAATTATGAGTGAACAGATTAAATCCTTATCAAAAGCATTAACCGTTTTAGAGTTTTTAGGGCAGTTTCCAAATGGAGTGTCATTACAAAAAGTTTCTGAAGGAACGGGGTTTAACAAGTCCTCAATTCATCGAATTTTAGCTACTTTTGAGGAAGCTGGGTATGTCACACAATTAAGTTCAGGTAAAGCTTATAGGTTAACGATGAAGTTAATTCATCTCGGACATTCTGCAATGAATTCAGATGTGACGGGTGTGGTTAAACCTTTCTTATCTGAGTTACTTAATGAAGTGAATGAAACCGTTAACTTCTTATCTTTTGATGCCGATAATATCGTCTTTAAAGATAAGTTTGAGCCTGAAAATGCGTCATTTAGAACGCGCACTTATGTTGGATTGCATTCTCCTATGTATTGTTCGGCTGCCGGGAAGTGTTACCTCGCATTTAGCTCCGATATGGTAAGAGAAGCTTATTGGCAAAGAAATGCGAGCACCATGAAACCATTGACTGAGAATACAATATTAGAAAAAAGTGATTTTTTTGCAGCCTTAGACAATATTCAGAAGCTGGGATATGCGATTGATGATGAAGAAAATGAAGCGGGTATCTCTTGTGTTGCAGTGCCTGTTTTCGATAAATATAAAACGCCAATATATGCCGTTAGTGTTTCATCGCTAACACCTAAAATGAGACAAGTCAGTTATCCCGTTTTAGCGCAAAAAATTCAATCTATTACTAAGCGTATTCAACAACAACTTGATTAAGGGGATCCAATGTTTAACTTTAGCAATAAATTTCGTCTAGGTATTTATGAAAAAGCGATGCCTGCTTCATTAAGCTGGGAGCAACGTTTATTACATGCAAAAGAAGCTGGCTTTGATTTTGTTGAAATATCGGTTGATGAAAGTGATGAACGTCGTGCTCGCTTAGATTGGAGTGACGAAGAAATATACGCATTGCGCCGTTTGTGTGAAAAACATGAAATGCCACTGCAATCTATGTGTTTAAGTGCACATAGGAAATATCCATTTGGTTCTATGAATGATGACATTCGTAGCGAGTCATTAACTATCATGGAAAAAGCCATCTCGCTTGCTTATAAACTGGGCATACGTTGCATTCAAATGGCGGGTTACGATGTGTTTTATGAAGCGCAATCGGAACAAACACATTTGCGTTTTATTGACGGTATGCAACAAGCAACAAAAATGGCTGAACGCGCGGGCATTATGTTAGGTGTAGAGATAATGGATACACCTTACCTGAATTCATTAAGTAAATTTGAAATATTAAAACGTGAAATCCCATCGCCGTTTTTTATGGCTTACCCTGATGTTGGTAACATTACTGGGTGGAATTATGATGTTTGTACTGAATTGAAACTATCTCGCGACCATATCGTGCAAATACATTTAAAAGATACATTACGTGTATCTGATACCTGTAAAGGGCAATTTAGAGATTTAGTGATTGGTGAAGGACAAGTCGATTTTCCAGCCATTTTTAAAACTTTAGCTGAGATAGGGTACAGCTCACCACTTGTTATTGAAATGTGGGCTCAAAATGAACAATGGTTTGATGATATTAAAGCAGCAAGAAGTAAATTGAAAAGTATTGCTAACGAAGCAGGTTTTGAATTGTAGGCAGGTAAAAGGGCGGAATAAACATGAATAAGTTACAACAGCTAAGAAAAATGACAACAGTGGTTGCTGATACAGGAGATATCCAGGCGATTAAACAATATCAACCACAGGATGCGACCACTAATCCTTCTTTAATCTTGAAAGCCGCACAGTTAAGTGACTATGCGCCATTGATTGAGAAGGCCATTGTTTATGCTAAAAAATACAGCCAAGATAAAAAACAGCAAGTGAATGCTGCATGCGACATGCTGGCTGTAAGCATTGGTAAAGAGATCTTAAGTGTCATTCCTGGACGTATTTCAACGGAAGTTGATGCATCTCTTTCTTATGATACACAAGGTAGTATTGCTAAAGCACGACAATTGATCCAAATGTATAACGATGCGGGGATCACTAATGATCGTATTTTAATTAAGCTCGCGTCTACATGGCAAGGTATACGTGCAGCAGAACAGTTGGAAAAAGAAGGCATTAATTGTAACCTCACTTTGTTATTTTCATTTGCTCAAGCACGTGCCTGTGCTGAAGCCGGTGTATTTTTAATTTCCCCTTTTGTTGGTCGAATCATGGACTGGTATAAAGCGAAAGAAAAAAGAGATTTTGAAGCAAATGAAGATCCTGGTGTTTGCTCAGTCACTCAAATTTATGATTATTATAAATCACGTGCCTATGAAACGGTCGTGATGGGTGCTAGTTTTCGTAATGTTGGTGAGATTCTTGAATTAGCGGGTTGTGACCGTTTAACCATTAGCCCTGATTTACTGCAAAAATTAGAAGAATCTGAAGGTGAGATTTCTCTTAAACTACAATCGAATCAGGAGTCTCAACCTCGTCCAGAGATCATGACGGAGTCTGAGTTTTTATGGGACCATCATCAAGATCCAATGGCGGTTGAAAAGTTGGCAGAAGGAATAAGAAATTTTGCCATTGACCAAGCGAAGCTCGAAGCAATGATTGAAGCGAAACTATAAGCATCCAATTGGCGAACAACATGTTCAATAGAAAAACTGGTTAATGCTATCCGAGCATTAAATATAGATGCGGTACAACAAGTATATTCAGGTCATTCTGGCGCACCTATGGGGATGGCTGATATTGCTGAAGTTATTGCTGAAGTACCCTAGCAAGACCACTAAAACAATAATCCTCAGAACCCCCAATTGGGAAAATAGAGACCGTTTTCTTATCAACGGTGAAAGAGATCTTATCTAATAAAGGAACGATATAATGACAATCTTAAGAACTGCATTCTTCGAAGCTGATTTAAATGATGAGCAAAAGGAAGATTTTTACCAGTATATGGAAAATACTGTGATCCCTATTATTAGAACTTTTCCAAATAATAATGGAGTGGTTATTAGTAAACCTGAATTTATTGAATCTGAAGATCACCAACACCTATTGTTAATGCTTCAACATAGCTATAAAGATAAACCTACGATGGATAAAGCGTTAAATTCTGATGCTCGATTAGACAGTATGCATGCGACAAATAAAATTATTGAAAAGTACAATATTAGCGTACATCACATGAATTTTATGCAAGATTAAAGATGGTTGTCCATTACTTATATCTGCTCAAGCTAGTAGTAAATAATGTTTGCAGACGTTAGAGGTTTATAAGGTGCAATAAAGTGTCAGTAGCTGTTAGCTGCTGGCATTTTTTTATGAGAGAGGGGGAAATTAATCACACTACATTAACCCGACTATTCCGATCACGTGCTATCAATCACATGATATTAAAAACAGTACGTTATTAGTGTAAACAGATTGTTTAACAAATTATTTTTTAATTAACTACTTTAATAGCCAAATATTTGTTATTTACTCTTTTAAATTATCTTTTAAAAAATAGTTTTGTATTAAATCCAAGCAGATACTTCTACCAGTATGATGGCAGCAATAGCAATAGACATTTTGATAAAGAAAAATGCTTTATCTGCGATTAATTCAACGCGCTCAGAGTGTGCATCTGTATTTTCAATTGTTGTAGTATTCATACGTAATCCCTTTTCTTAGTGTTAATTCTGTATGAATTATTTACAAAAATGTGATTCGTGTCAATGTTTATCGGTAATTTTATTACACCTTTCTTCCTTTTTTATTGTTTAAGCAATTATTCGCTTTGTCTTTAGATGTTTTTATCGCGAACTAAAGCTTTTCAAATAGTTATATCCCCTTTGACTTTATCAAGCCAGTAGTTGCTGGAGGACTAGGCCCAATCTATGAAATTCGTACTTATCATTTTAAAGTAAATAGTCTTGCCCCGACGATAGATAAGTGGCGTAAGGTAGCCCTGAGCGAGCTAAATATTCAAATTTGTTAGTGTTAATGTACGCATTGGATGGGGCTGGACAGCAGATACAAAAAAGCCCTATTTAACTTTGCAGTCAATAGGGCTTTTTACAACGTTAGCGCGTTAGCCTTTTAGGGCTGCTTTTTCTGCTGCTTGCGTTGCTTGAATT
>TARA_R110001583_G_scaffold86636_1_pt1 | contig 12819 bp, 9 predicted proteins | sample TARA_R110001583 | Tara Oceans TARA_R110001583 (sample SAMEA4398432) | marine metagenome | biome: Polar Biome; feature: [MES] marine water layer (ENVO:01000295) within the mesopelagic zone...; material: water (ENVO:00002006), including particulate matter (ENVO:01000060) such as...... | reverse complement strand
TATATTAGCGTTTAAAGCATCCATCTCTTTATCATCAAGATAACCATTACGCATTAGAAAGTGAGTTGCCTCGTGATACGCTCTATTTTCTGGATCTAAAAATCCATCTTGAGCTGACACAGCAACCACGTTTCCTATCTGTAATCCTAAAGCCTCTTCTTTAGGAAGAATGTTTCCATTGTATTCGACCATCGTAAGCGCATCTGGCATTGACAATGGCCTACTAAATATTTGATCTGCAATAACTAGGTTTGCGTTAGGCGCTATAGATTTAACTATTCGGCTAACCCTAGTCTGCTGATTCATATCCATTCGTACTGGCTTAGTAGAGCGTAATACTGCTGGCTGTCCACCAACCTCTGTTCCTTCTACCCCAACCACAGGCACAGGTTCTTCTACAATCGCATCGTCTATTCGTATAAAGTTTATATCCCCAAGACTTTCATAAATGGCTTGAATTTCCTCTGAAGCACTTATTCTATCCATAGCGAGACCAACATCTACACTAGGATCTTCTGACTTCATATCCCGAAATTTTTGAGTTGCAATTTTATAGACCTTGGCAAAACTAGCTTTATTTGGCCCGTCTGCTGACCCAACTACACTCTCTATACCTTCTTTAATATAACCAAGATCTTCTTTAGTGGGTTCATTTTCTTTGCGAGATTCTTTGTTATAAAACGTAGCGGGTATTTCTATACCACTAAACTCTTGGCCTATGTTGTCTAAAGCTGTATTAACATCTGGCTTAGAAGCACTACGCTCGTCTACAGTTGTGCCATCTTGATCTATTATTTGTATGTCATATTTCTTTGAACGCTTATTATATCTAGGCTTCATAACCGTTAAGGTTTGCGGAGCCTCTGTTACTTCTTCTTCAACAGCTTCTTCAACAGCTTCTACAACTTCTTCAGTAGCTGGTTGTTCTGCTTGAGGCACAACGGCAGGTACAGTAAATACTTCCTCGTTACGCTTCCTAGCAGCCTCACCACGCTTCTTAACTTCTTCAGCCACCTTACTACCACGGCTACGAAGCTCGGCCTCTGACACGCCCGGAAACGCCGACTTAAGTTCTTCAATAATGCTTGCGTCTTTCTTTGATTTTTTAACGCCATCTCTAACAATGTAAAGCGCCTTATCCGAAAGCAATTCAAACTCTGGAATTTCATCTCTATATCTAGGCTTTGAGTTTTCTACATCTTTTGAAACAAATTCTGTTGGTTCAGCTTTTTCTTCTGCTTCTACTGGAGCCGCCTCTTCTGCTAATGGTGTAACTTCTTCAGCAATTTCTTTAGCAGCTTCTTCAGCATTTTTTTCTTGTTGCTCTTGCTCGCTCCGCGCTTGTAAATCTAACTCTGCTTGTTTTTGTGCTTGCCTATCTACCTCATCAGCTTGTTGCTTTGCTTGTTCTTGCTCTTCCTTGGTAAATTTTCTAGCTGTTTTGATTGAAGCGGCTTGGTTAATAACAGCAAAATTTTCTTCTGGCGTAAGATCCTTAATTAAATCCTTTGCTGTTACTTTCTTTTTACTTTTCCCTTTTCTTATCTCATCAACACGCTCGACACCAATTGCCTTAGATATAGCTTCAAGCCGTTCTGCTGGGGTTAGATTGAATCGATCAAACAATTCATTTAAGTCTGTACTTTCTTTTACATCCTTTAACGCCTGATCTCTTCGTGCTTGTGTTATCTCATCAACAGCATCTTTAGTAGGTGCCTCTGGATCAAAATATTTATCAAGTTTGTCTCCTGCTATTTCTCCCAAATTATTATTAAAGTCATCTGCATATTGTCCAGAATCAACCTGCTTTTTTTGATCGGCTTTCTTTAAATCACTCTCAGCTTCAGGATCTCCCTCTGCTACTTCAAAACCTCTTCTCTTAAGCTCATTACCAATAGCTGCTAAATCATAATTTTCTTTTGCGTTTAAACGCGATAGATCTGTTTGCTCATTAGCTTCAACTTGAGTCATTTCTCCGTTAGCAACTTTTGCTTTCAGATCATCTGTAAGAACTATGTCGAATCCTGCTTGCCTAAGCTGTTCTTCAGTTAATGAACCAAGCTCATTACCGTTAATTTCATACCGGCCCGGAGCAAATAATGTTTCATTACTAGCAAATGAAAATCCATCCTGATTTGGATAACTATTAAGTGGTAACTGTATTACTTCGTCATCAACAATAACTTCTGCTGTGCCATCTTCATTTACGCTAGAAACAATAGCGTCTAATTTAGTTCCTTCTTTGTCATAAACAGAAACGGTTTCATCCGTCCCAACCTTTCCTTGCAATAATGTTTCGTCCACCGAATCAATTGGAGTGCTGCCAAGATAATCACTTTGGATTTTATTTGGATCTACACTTGGCTTATCTGGAGTACGTTTGCCTATAACTAGATCAAGTATTGCTGCTGCACTGGCACCATATCCAAAATCAGACAACATACTATCGCCAATAGGACGCTCTGGATCATAGTGATACTTAGCCGAAAGCTCTTGTAAAACTCCTGACAATGCTTCTTGCGCACCCTCACCTGTAGCATTTGCCCCTAACCCAGTCACTCTTCTTAATATTGCATTCTTTATTGGATTAGCAAGTTCTTTACCAAATCCTCGTAATATCATTTCTGGGCCAATAAGCTCTAATGCACCTATCGGTATACCAAACGCTATTGCATAATTTCTTTGACCTGTTGTGTAATCGCCACCAGCATCCTTGTAAGCCTTCATCATTTGACTTGCTTGACCTGCTCCAGAACCAACAGCAGCAGCTCCTTGCAAGCCTCTAAATCCTATAGCTAAACCTTTAGCCCTACTTGCCGCGTTTGCATATTGCGCTCCTTTCGTTGCTAAACTAGCAGCTCTTCCTGTAGCACCAATAGCTCCAATACCGGGAGCCATAAAGGTCAACATACTACCAACAGCTTCGCCTAGCTTACCTACAACTGTTCGCTCATTACCCACCCACTCACGCGCTTCATTAAGATTCTTAAATACCTCTGATGTTTCAGGGTCTATAAGGTCTTCATAGTTGGCAAAATTTGCCGCCATATCAGCTATAGAAAACAAACCTTCGCCAATAGAAATACCTGTTTGTGCGCCGCCACGAAGCGTGCCTCTTGTAAATGCTACAAATGGATTATCAGATTCGTCTAACTCATCAATGGTAGTAGCAGGATCTGCTATCACACCTGATGGAGCGCCAGAAAATAAATCCATTACCGTTAAATCTTCTCTCGGTGTTAATTGAGGAGGAGGCGGCATAGCTTGTGGGGAAAGTGTTGGGTCTGGTTGCGGCTGTGGTTGTGGCATACCCGTGTAACTACCAAGTATGCTTCCGGGTTCTATCTCAGGAACCTCATAAAATTGCTGGGTTCCCTGTCTAGGGCTTACATAATCATAACCCCTTGATGGAGCTGGGCCTTGAAGCCTACTAATTAATGCCTCTAGCCTTTCTTCTTGTGTTGCCATTAAGGACTTAACGCTTCAGTAAATGTTTCTGGATCTAAGTAAGGATACTTTTTAATGAGCTGTTTAAGAGCTAAATTTGGATTTTGAGAGTTAGCTATTTCGGCAAGCTCTGGGCCAAACTGTCTCATTAATTGCCTAGAGCCTACCTTTTGTTGCGGCTCATCTTCATACTGTTTATCCAAAACTCTAAATGCTTCAGCAGATCTTTTCGCATCATCTAATATTGGATTAGCTTGTGTTCTTAATTGCTTATCAACTTTACTTAAATCTTTAACTAAATCTTTAAGCCCTTGATTAATCGCCATTTGTGCGCCCGGAACATAAAACTCTGCATACCCTGTTTCTAACGCATAAGAAAGTCTGCCTTGCTCTGGCAAAATATCCATTTGATTGGTTATCTCGTTATAATTATTTACTGTTTTGCCCCAATCTTCTATCTTAGCTTGTCGGTCATCTCGCAGCCTATTCGTTTCTTCGGCATTAAATTTAACTGCTTCTCTTTCATCCTTGCCCAAATTCTGCCACATCTCCAATTTCTTCCAATGATTGGTATTAATCGTGTTGGCATAATTTAACTTCAAAGTAGCTGTATCGTTCATAGCTTTTTGCAGTAACGTTTTTTCTCTATAAATTTCGTCAGATCTATTCTTATCAAGTTTAAACTGCGTATTAGCTTTTTGCTGCTCTCTGTTATAAGCATCCATAGCATACTTATACATTTCTTTTTGCTCTTGACCTGTCATTTTCTGCATAACATCTGCTGCGCCACCAAACCCTTGCGACAATGCTGTAAGAAAATCAGGGCTTTTAGAACCTGCTGCTTTAAAAAATGCTGCGGCTACACCATAATTTGTTTGCTCTTTAAGACGCTTCTTTATGTTGTCTCTACTTGGAAACTCTTTTTCAAGGTCTTGCATTTTATCCAAGTGACCTCTAAGCCTGTCGCCAGATTCTTTTTCATTAGTTATTAAAGCGTTTAAACGATCACGATCTGCTAATGCAATTTTATTTCCCATTTTTGTTTGCAAAGAAAGCGATTCTAAATCAAACCCCGGAGTATCTTTACCGGCAGGAGGAGTCATTGAGCCTCGTATAAGCTTATCATAAGGATTGCCGCCCAACATAAATGGCGTATTACTATACATCCTAGCGTCGTGACCAGATTGCACAGAACGCACACCAGATGGACTTTGAGATCCACCAGCACCAGATGAACTTTGAGATGCACCAGCACCAGATAAACTTTGAGGCACAATAGTACCAACATTTAGTAATTGATTAGGAGTGCTCTGAGATGGAAGGTTACCGTAAATGTTTGGACGGCCCGCCATATTTAATGCTGGGCCTTGATTTGATGCTGGCCCTTGAGCCGCAACATTTTGTAATTGAGTTATGCTTGGAGCGCCATAAGTAGAAGGCAATGCTGTAAGATTAGATCCGCTGCTAATAAATGCTGGCGTAGTTCCAGCTTGACCAGCTTGATACTGAGCTGATGTAGGTAATGTTTTAATTGTTCCTTTAGGTAACCCAGATGATGCTATTGCTTGAAGCTGCTTTTGTTTCATAGCGTCATCAACTTGAGCTTGTATATATTCATCTTTAGCTTGTTTAGCGGTAATAGGATTAAATCCTAATCCTGTTACAGAAGGACTGTAATTTTGACCAGCTACATTAATTACATCCGAATAATCAGCATCTTGCGCTTGCTGAAATGCTGCTTGAGAAGCAAGAATATCAGGAACACTTAATGTTGTTCCTTGAGGAAATGACGTACCTGTTTGAATGTCATATGGATTAACATACCCTGCATCAATCATAGCGTTTATGTAGTCTTGGCTTAATTGATTTTGTTGTAATCCAAGCAATGATCCTCTTGCAAACCTTCTAACTAATCCACCAAACCTAGCTTGTGGTATACCCATCTGTGCATTGGCAAACTCTGAAGGCATACTTGCATCTTGATTAAGCATTGCCATAGCTGGGTCGCCTTGGTACATATCAGGCTGCGCACCCATAGGCGGTAATGGCTGTTGTGACATTTGCTGCGGCATCTGCTGTGGCATCTGCTGTGGCATTTGTTGTGGCATTTGTTGTGGCATAGCACGCTGTAACAATTGCTCTATCACAGGAGGTTGTGGCTGCATTTGCTGTTGCTGTGCATCTTGACGTATATCTTCTCTTGCCTTCATCTCTGTAGCCGCTAAAAGGCTATCCATGCTATCTCCTTGAGAAGCAACTTGAGCAAGCATATCGTCAGGCATAGCCTCAGTACGTTCTGCAATCTTTAACAACTGTTCCATTGCCATTGTTTAAACGCTCCTTATACCGTTCTACCGCGACCAAGTGCTAATGCGCCTAATCCAAGATTAGCCATTTGCCCTAATCTGCTTGGCGCTGGTGATGTTATCGTTTGTCTTGCGTCTGCTGGTATTGGGTTTATGTTTTGCTTCATAAGGTTCGAGTAAAACGCCAACATTTCCTTCGGATAATCACGCTGCCTTATAAAGTCTTGGTATGCCATGTCTAGGCCACGCTGCTGTAATGCTCTCATGTCCTGACCAGACTGAGCTAATGCACCCATTCTTTGTAAGTCCATAGCTTGCTCAGTCTTATCAAGATCAACTCCGTACTTAGAAGCAGCATCTCTTCTACCCAACGCCGCAGCATAAGCTCTTTGATTAGCCATAGAGCTTCTAATGTCCTGATCTCCTCTAGCCCTAGCAGCTTGATCAGATGCTATAGCAGCTCTTAATCCTTGCTCTCCACCAGCTCTCATAGCCGCATCAGAAGCAATCATTGCCCTTAGCCCCTGCTCTCCTGATGCCCTCATTGCCGCATCTTCCATTTGCTGGCCTCTTAATGTTTGCTCGCCAGCAGCTCGTCTTGAAAGATCTTGATATTGCTGCGCGGTTAATCCTAACTTAGCTGCTTGTTGAGCTGATTGGTCGGCATATTGTTGTGCTGACAAATCCATTTGACCCGCTGATCTAGCTGCCGCATCACTGGCAATTTGCGCTTGTATATCTTGAGCGCCAGCAGCTTGACCAAATCGAGCTGTTGCTTCTTGAGCGCGTGTAGCCATTTGCGCCCTTGCTCTTTCAGCAGCATCTCTTGCAGTGTCTGCTCCAAACGCCATTTGTGCGCGAGTTCTTTCAGCTTGATCTCGTAACTGCTGAACACGAAGATCACGATCTATATCTCTTGATGATGCCGACAATGCTTGTTGATATGCTTGGTCTAATGCAGATGCCTCTATATCTGCTGTACCTTCATCAAACGCTGTTTGCGCTGTTTGTTGTTGCAATAGACCCCTTCCCCCAAAAGCTGACGCTCCACCTGCTGCGGTATCCTGCGCCTGTTGCTGCGCTCTTCTTTCTTGAAATCCTTTTTGCCTTCTTGCTAATTGTCTATCAAGAACCCGCTCTGTATATGGGTTCATGTAGTCATCTATATTTGCTATAGATCTTTGAGCTTCAAATTCTCCGGGTACATATGTAGATTGTATTTGTCCCGGCTGATAGTCAGATCCTATATCTGCCCCTTGAAATGAAGAGGTTATTTGTCCGGGCTGATAGCTAGATGTAAAATCCCTAGCTCCGTATCCAGAAGAAAAATCTGCTCCGCCATATCCAGAACCAAAAGATCCAGCCGTAGGTGCATATGCAGACGTTATAGATCCCGCAGTAGGCGTATACCCTGTTGATATTGTTCCCGGCGCATAATTGCTTGATACACCAAGGTAGTCAGTTCCTGATACTGGTGCGCCTGTTTGCCCAGCTAGGTTGCCAAAATATGTTTTTGCTCCAGTTACTCCGGGTAAATTTCTTCCAGCAATTGCTTGAACGCCTTGAAATGCTGCTGTTTCTTGTGGATTAAATCCAGCTAATCGCTGACCGCCATATGGTATGTAATCCTCTTGAAGCAAAGCATCCGCTAATTGCATTTGCTTTTGTAGATAAGGCCTAAACTCTTCAGGTATATTGTGCTGTACTACTTCACTAGTTTGGTCTACTTTTTGTGTGCCGCCACTTTTACGACCCATTCGCAACCTCCTTTAACATATCACCTGAATCAAATTCAAAAAGGTCTACAGCTTCTTTGCTTTCTTTTTGATCCTGATAACTTATATCTCTTGTCATTGTTACAAATTCTTTTTTAAAGCCTCTTTTTTTCCACGTTTTCTCAAAGGCTATAGCCGTGTTAGTTTCTAAGCCATCAACATTTAGCTCTTTACCAAACTCATTTAATACATCTAACGCCTGATCACCCCACTCATTAACCCTTAATCCGCTTAATGTATTTAAATCTAAATATGTTTTGCGAGGGTAATAAGAAATAGAACATATAAAAAATGCAATTATATTTTCGTCTTCTTTTACAACCCAAAGAAAACAAGGCTGTTCTACAATCTGATCAAATATATCTGCTGTTACATATCTTCCATAACTTCGTTTTTGAAGGTTATCTACGTGATGTTCTATCTTAGGCCACATAGATAACACATCTTCTTTCTTTACCATTTCAATAACAAAAGACATTTAAAGTTGTAAATCCAACATTATATCTGCTGGCGTTTCTTCCAGCTCTTCGGGTTGAATATCTGTGTTTGTCTTCATCATTCTAATATTAGCAATCATTTCATCTAACAGCTCACCACCACGCTCTGAGCTACCATCCCCTATATGAGACACGACATCAGCAGGAACAACATACTCATCACGCGACAATAATATAGGCTCAACCCCTTCTATTGTTGCTGGGACAAAATCATCCATGCCGCCACCAGATCCTTCAACCATGCCTTCAAAGTATGGTTCTTGAATAACTACAGGGCCACCATTGTCAAATCCTCTTGGATAAGGATTTAATAGCATCGGGCTTTGCAAGTTGTTTAAACGATTGTTCATCTTAAAACATTCCGCCAAATCTTGGTGCCATACCCATTCCCGGTATTCGTGCATTCATCTGATTAGGATCGTATAGAGAGTCTTGCGTTGATGGTGCGTATTCCATCGGAATATTAAAGTCCATGCTACCCATACCGCCCATGCCACTCATATCGCCCATTGAAAAATCTTCCATGCCTCCCACGTTAAATCCCGTGTTTGCTTGTACATTTTCTGGCCCTCTATTACCTCTAGGTATTGTAGAAACATTACTCATACCACCCATGCTGCCAATACCACCCATGCCACCCATGCCACCCATAGCAAAGTCTTCCATGCCACCCATTCGCCCCATTCCAATATTTGACATACCTGTGCCTTGGTTAGCATTAAATGCGCTAGTATCAAATGCTGGAGTAGATGCTGGTGCAGCAGGTGTCACTTGAACAGGATCAGGGGCAAACCTACCGCCAAACGCTGTAAAAGCTGGATTAGGCCCAAAGGCTGATAGCCCTGCATTATCAGGGTAATAGCTTTCTATCGCGCCTTGTAGTCCAGACAAAGCGCCCATGCCTCCTAAGCTACCCATACCGCCTAAGTTATACATACCTCTACCAATAGCATTAAGATCCGGCATTCTTCTTGTTGGTCTTGCTGCTATTTGCTGAAACAAACTCTGACCAGCATTATCACCAGTATCACTTGCTGTGGTTCGTGATAAATTAAAATCATCCATGTTGACAGGAGCTGGGCCATATATATCTGTCCCGCTAAAGTCAAAGCTCGGAGGCGCAGTTACCTGATCAAACCCTCTTATCCCAGTAAGATTTATTGGCTCATCAACCTTACCGCCATCTTCAAATTGCCTTAAATGACCGCCAGTTTTTGCAATAGGTATAGCTTGGAAAGGATTAGCAAAGTAATCAAACTCGCCATCACCAGCATCAAAGCCCACACCGGGCATTTGTATTCCTCTATTGCTAGGGCGCACCGCCTGATAAAAAGGATCTTCTTCCTCTTCTTCCATATCTCCGCCACTACCGGGATACATAGCAATTGCATCGTCACCTACAAACCCAGCAATAGTTGGCCCAACAATATCCCCCATTCCCATATTTCCAAGCGCATCTCCTGCTCCCGCAAACATTCCTCCTGCATCTGGAGCTGGAACTACTGGAGCTGCTTGCGGCAGCGGCATACCTGTAAACGCATCTGTTGGTGCTGAAGAAACTACTGGAGCTGCTTGCGGCATAAATGCTTGCGTACCAGCATTTATATCTACAACGGGAGAAGATGGAGGTACAACATTATTAACTGATGCTACATCAACAGAAGGAACCTTTGAAGCCTCTGATGCTCCTGCTCCAGCTCCTTCACCTAAACCTAAACCCCCTATAAGATCTCCTGCAACCTTTCCCGTTAAACCACCTACTACTCCAGCTTTTACGCCTTCCATAAGATCGCCAGTTTGAATAGCTGTAGTGGCTCCTGATGCTATTGCTCCAGCCGCTAATGGCGAAATCGTGTTACCAAGAGTTGCTAGCGTTGCTAATTTAGTGCCTAACGCTCCTTTAGCAGCCATTGATGCCAGTAATGACGCTAACATAGCAAATGCTTCTGGCTGTCCTGTTTGTGGATTTCTAGTTAACCCACCGGGAGCCATTTGGTCTAAGACCTGCACCTCCGTTGGATTCATATGAACCATCATTGAATCGCCATAGCGACCTTGATTAGCTAAACGATTAGCCTGTCTTTCCATAGGCGCTTGTCGCGGTTTAAAAGAACTGTTCATACAACCTCCATAATATGCAAGCGTTTAAACACTTTTATAATACCTCAAGTATTGAGACAAATATATCAAAGTAGTTAGACGCTCCTGCTGTCATTCGTAATTTATCTTTAGATTCTAAAACTATTACTTCGCCGTTCTCTAAATACGCTTGCCTTGTCTCAGCGCCAATAGAGGCGGTCTTTTCAAACTCTGTTGTAGCATCTGCGCTGCTATCATAAATATGTACAATCAAAGATGAAGCTGTACTCGCATTAGTGTTATACGCACTAATTGTTTTTAGTATTGCAGTTTTACCTTGCGGGACTTCATATACATCTGCAATAGACGTTCCGTCTAATGTTTTAATCGCATTTATATATGTACTAGGCATTAGGACATAAACCACGTTGTTGTAGACGAATCGTCTTCAGTTTCTGATTGAGATGGTATTAGTTCAAATATTAATCGCAATTGATTAATCAGCCGTTGCATATATTGCTCATCATACTCAGCAGTAGGAAACTCAAGCGGTAATCTAAACTCCGCGCCTTCGCTACTCATCGTCTACCATCCTGTCTAACATCTAATCTGACATCGCCTAACCGCCACGAATTATTAGAATCAGTGCTTTCTATTCTGACTCGCATCTGTCTGCCTCTAGCTCTAACATTAGATACACCATAATTGTTAGAGTTAGTTACTACAGTTGAAGATTGGTTACTTAATGTACCAGTAGCATCACTACGAGACTTAAGCGTGTATGTTATTTCTGGAGCTGTATTAGTTCCTATAAACTCTACATCTGGCAATAGCCTTCTAATAAACGCAAAATGCTCGCCATCATCTATATCAAAATCTGCTGTTTCTACAAACGCAGTCATAGGTGAGCCATCGTCGTTATAGCCTGTTTCATGGTTATACACATAACCTGTGCCACTAGATGTGGCCGTTGCCAAAGGTACACTTGATGTTGCTCCAGCATCATCCCATGCCGTTCTTTCTAATGACCCAATTGCCCATGCTTTTTCTACATAGTTATATGTGACATAACTATCTATTGTTGTTGAATCTCCAGTGCAATAAAACCAACCAATTTCATTAAATGCCGAATTAGAAAATGCAAATACTTGCTCGGCTTGTTCTTGATTTAAGTTATCAAATACATAACCAAGCACTGTGCATGGCAATGTTTGGGCAGCGCCTGTGTATATATAAAAGTTACGGCGATCCATAAAGTAAACTACATTATTAGCATTAACTGCTGCGTTAGGAGAAATCATACTCATCCCCTCTGTTATTAGGGTAGACTTAAATATAAATGGTGCGCCAATAAATCTAAGGCTGTACAACGCAACATCAGTCCAAACTAATACTTCTTGCCTTCCCCTAATTGCTCCAATAATTTCTGACCCAGCAGAAAGCCGTAGGTCACCAGCAGTATTTGTGGTAAGCGGTGTCCACTGAGCTGCATTACCCTGATCACACCATCTAATCTGCATTAAATCTATATTGCTGCCACCAAATGGCGTACATCCAATTGCCAGCACATGACGATCTTGAGTAGATACTATTGCGTTTAAACATTCTGAAGGCGGGTTAGAAGCTCCAGATAGACTTGATAAAGGAATGGCTCTGTTAGTTGGATTAGTAGCATCCCAATAATAAAGACCGCCACTTCTAACGTTAGCAATAAAGTCCTCTCCAAAGTTATCTATATCCCATAACCTTAATGAACTTAATAATCCTGATTCTGAATTACCCCATGTTCCGCCGCCCCATGTTCCAGAACCCCATCCTGTTCCTGCAACAGCCACATCCAAACCAATACTTATTTGATATGCACCAACAGTAGATCCTCCACCATTTCCAGAGTCACTAGCGTTAGCAGTAACCGCATTTCCTGATGTGTCCTTTGCAGTAATTGTATAAGTATTAGTGCTAGCTATTGTTGCAATCTCATACTCTTGATTAAGAACAGCGGCTGTAATTAAACCACCTAAAGTAGCGGCTCCAGTAAATGTAACAAAGTCTCCTTTAACGGCTCCATGAGATGTATCTGTAACCGTTAATGTCGATGATCCATTAGTGGCTGCAAATGTAACATCACCGGCAGATGTTGTAGTTCTAAGCGGCGTTACATCTGTAAACAAATCCCCTAATACTTGATATAGTTTTTTACTAGTACCAAGTGCTATATACCTTTGATTACTTAAATTAACCCATTGATGTATTCGTCTACAAACACCAATAAATGTAGATGTTGCTTCATTGTATTTTTTTACCCAGCCGCCCATTTTTTCTGCACGACCAGCACGCCATCTAATAAATGCCCCATCAAAAAATGCACCTTCATTATTATATGCAGTGCCTTCTCTTTTAATTCCGGCTTGAAAATTAAATCTTTTTAATGGCATATCTTACTTTAATATTACAGTTATCCATCCAGCCAATGCTGTTGTAAGAACAGTTCCTACAACAAGCCAAGCTAATTTTTCCCAACGAGCTGCATGAGCTTTACTAGCCTCTTTAAGCTCTCTTAACTCAATAGTGCATTCAGCCCAACGCTCACCACATTCTTTTTCATGCTTTGCAATTTGCTCTAATGCTTCTAACGCTAACGCAGTAGGTGTTGTAGCTTTTTTAGATTGTGTTTTTTTTGTCGGCATTTTTTGTAAACTGTATTGGGTTTACTGT
>TARA_R110001583_G_scaffold65464_5_pt1 | contig 12823 bp, 11 predicted proteins | sample TARA_R110001583 | Tara Oceans TARA_R110001583 (sample SAMEA4398432) | marine metagenome | biome: Polar Biome; feature: [MES] marine water layer (ENVO:01000295) within the mesopelagic zone...; material: water (ENVO:00002006), including particulate matter (ENVO:01000060) such as...... | reverse complement strand
TGTGAAGCGACAAAACTTACGACGTCTAAAAAAACGAGACATAATTTTCTCCGAATTTGGTTTTATTTACGCGTTAAGGCTTTTACCTTAAGAGAAACAAAACACTAATTAATCATTTCTATTTGTTGAGCATGTAAAACCAATAGCGGGTTTCCGTTTCTTGATTCGTGGCGGTTAATAAAACCACTCACTTTTACATATTGTCCAACAACTAATTCACGAGTTAAGTGTGATAGATCACCCGTAGCCACAACTTGTATTCTGACAAATGCTTGTCGGTTCATACCAGCTTCATTTTGTATAGACTTGTGGTCTATTGAAAACTGACTATGAACAATACCCGCTGGGCTAGTTGACTGTTTTGCAGTTTTCACCACACTACCGGTCAACATAAGGCAATTCTCTTGCAAAGAGTCTTGCGAACTATCTTGCAAAAAATTCACAGATTACTTATTCGCTAGCAGCTTCTTCTGATTTTTCTTCTGTAGAAACTTCAGTAGCTTCAGCTGGCGCAGGAGTAACCTCTTTCTTAACTTCACGGCGATCGTCACGACGGTCATCTTTAATAACGGCCATTGGCGATGCTTCAGTTACCGCGTCTTTAGTACGCATGATCATATTACGAATAATAACATCGTTATAACGGAAAGAAGTTTCAAGTTCATCAATAATTGACTGTGGCGCCTGAATGTTCATAAGAACATAGTGGGCTTTATGTAATTTATTGATTGGATATGCTAGTTGACGGCGACCCCAGTCTTCAAGACGGTGGATCTTACCTTCAGCAGCGTTAATCAAGTCTGTGTAGCGCTGGATAATACCAGTCACTTGTTCACTCTGGTCAGGGTGAACCATAAATACGATTTCGTAATGACGCATTACGAGCTCCTTACGGTTGTAGCCTCATTGTCTGGCTCAGCCAACACCAGTTGAGGCAAGGAACAAAAGTTCAGGCTGAATTAAGGACGCGTATAGTAGAAGAAATAAGTGAGAAAAGCAAGTAACGATAATTAAAAAACGTATTTCTTTACTTAGTTCATCCTGTAAATAGCGTTCATTAACCTAACAATACCTAATTCAGACGTTGTCGCACTATTTCAAATAAACAAATACCTGTTGCCACTGAAACATTCAAACTGGAAACACTTCCCGACATAGGTAATTTTACCAATTGATCACAGTTTTCACGCGTTAATCGACGCATACCTTTTCCTTCAGCCCCCATCACCAATGCCATCGGCCCTGATAATTTAACATCATAAAGACAAGTATCAGTTTCACCTGCCGTTCCAATAATCCATACACCCATTTTCTGTATATGTTTCATAGTACGCGCTAAATTAGTTACCTGTATTAAAGGCACAAATTCTGCTGCGCCAACCGCAACTTTACGCACCGTTGCGGTTAAGCGAGCGGCATTATCTTTAGGAACAATAATGGCTTGTACGCCTGCAGCATCGGCATTTCGTAAACAAGCGCCTAAATTATGTGTGTCAGTAACACCGTCTAAGATAAGTAGGAATGGTGGTATATCATTTTTTTCAGCGTTAGTAATAATGTCATCTAAATCATTTTCATTAAACACTTTACCCGGCTTTACTCGTGCCACTACGCCTTGGTGTTGTTCACCTAAGCTTTTATCATCTAGCACGCTTCTTTGTGCCATTTGCGCAGAAATACCATATTTACGCGCTAAATTAATAATAGGCATCAAACGATCATCTTCACGCCCTTTTAATAACCACATTTCTATAAAGCGCTCAGGAGCACTTTTTAATAAAGCATTTACTGCGTGAATACCAAAAACTAACTCTTCATTTTTTGCCATGTTTTATTTACCTATGTCGCACTAACGTACGACCTACCTCTTTTATAACTGATGATTAATTAAAGCTGATGATTAATTTATTGTTGGCTTACTATTACTGAGCATTCTTACGCGCATTTTTACCTGGGCGTTTTTTGCGAGCACTACGCTTTTTAACTTTGCTCTTTTCTTCTTGAGGCGGAGCAACTTTAGCACCTGATGGCTTATTACTGCTTGATGACTTTTTCGGCTTTTCATGTGACTTTTGTGATTTATTGTCATCACTGGATTGCATGGTGAGGTCTATTTTCTTCTCGTCTAAATTTACCGCGGCAACTTGTACTGTAACCACATCACCAACACGGTATTTAACACCACTATTTTCGCCTGTTAAACACATGCGAACATCATCATAATGGTAATAGTCTTGGCCAAGTGCAGTAATATGTACCAAGCCCTCAATGTGTAAATCTTGTAAGCGCACAAAAAGGCCAAAATTAGTCACCGTGCTGATAACACCGGTAAAACGGTCACCAACATGATCTTGCATAAATTCACATTTTAGCCAGTCACTAACATCACGAGTGGCTTCATCAGCCCTACGCTCTGTCATGGAGCAATGCTCACCTAACTCAATTACTTCTTCAAGTTTATAATCATACAAACCGGCATTAGCGTCTACTGTTTCATTTGAGCTAAGTTGCTGTTGAAGGATACTTTTGATAACCCTATGTACCACAAGATCAGGATAACGACGAATTGGTGAAGTAAAATGACTATATGATTGCAGCGCTAAACCGAAATGACCTAGGTTATCACTTTGATAAACTGCTTGGCGCATTGAACGCAACAACATAGTTTGAATAAGTTCTTGATCTGGGCGGTCTGCCACTTTAGCTAAAATATCACAATAATCTTGTGGCTCTGGTGCGTCCCTTTTAGGCAGAGGGATACCCAGTTCAGACAAATAACTAACGAATTTATTATATTTATCTTCACTTGGTTTATCGTGTACGCGAAATAGTCCCGGTTTTTTATTTTTTTCAATAAACTTAGCGGTGGCAACATTGGCTAAAATCATACATTCTTCAATGATTTTATGGGCGTCGTTACGGATAAGTGGCACGACACTTTCTATTTTTTTCTCAGCATTAAAAAGAAATAATGATTCTTCTGTTTCAAAGGCAATGGCACCACGTTTATTACGCGCATCACTTAACGATAAATACATATCCTTAAGATTCTTTAAATCAGGCACTAATGCTTTATATTCAGTTATTAATGTCTCATCACCATCAAGTATTTTAGCGACTTTGCTGTAGGTGAAACGTGCATGTGAGCGCATAACTGCCGGGTAAAATTGACTACCTGAAAGTTTGCCTGCCGCGCTCACCGTCATTTCACACACCATACAAAGGCGATCAACATCCGGATTTAAAGAGCATAAGCCATTGGAAAGTTTTTCTGGCAACATGGGAATAACTTGGCTAGGAAAATAAACCGAATTACCACGAGAAATCGCTTCATCATCCAGCGCACTGCCGTGACGAACATAGTAACTGACATCAGCTATAGCAACCCACAGACGCCAACCACCCGATTTTTTTGGTTCACAGTAAACTGCATCATCAAAATCACGTGCATCATCACCATCAATTGTTACTAGCGGTAGCGTTCTAAGATCTTTACGCGGCAATTTAGCCGACTCTTCAACTTCATCACTAATGCAAGCTGTTTCAGCTTTAACATCATCAGAAAACTCATGGGGCAAGTCATGCGCACGTAAAGCTATGTCAATCTCCATACCTGGCGCCATATGATCGCCTAACACTTCCACCACATGACCAATAGCAAGTGAACGTTTGGTTGGTCTTTGTACTAGGTCAACTACCACCATTTGACCATGACGTGCACCGAGTTTGGCTTTGGGATCAATTAAAATTTCTTGTTTTATTTTCGTGTCTTCTGGTACTACTGAGCATACATGATGATCAACATAAAAACGTCCGACAATAGGCGCTTTTCTCGGTTCAATCACGTCTATAATTTTAACTTCTTTACGGCCTTTTCGATCAGTACGGTCTACTAAAAGAGCTTGGACAACATCGCCATGAAATACGTGCTTCATTTCATGGGAAGAGATATAAAAATCTTTACCTCGTTTGTCTTTTTGAGCCGGATCATCAGGTGCAAAAAAACCAAATCCATCTCTATGACCAAGAACCTTGCCTGTTAACAAGCTGCTTGCTTCTGGTATAGCGTATTGTTTGAATTTATTAAAAATCAGCTGCCCACTATTTTCCATCGCACGTAAACGACGCTTCAAACCGACAAGCAAATGATCTTCTTGATATTTTAATGTCTTCGCTAGCGCGTTATAGGTTGGCGGAGGTGAACTTTTTTCAATAATAGAAAGTAACAGTTCACGGGAGGCTACTGGTTTTTCGTATTTTTTTGCTTCGCGTTTTGCGTGGGGGTCTTTAAAAGTCACAATAATTAGATTTTTTTAATAGTTTAATTACTTTGTACTATATCACAAACTCTTATTTCGTGACTGTTAACTCAGCAATAATTATCAATTGAGAAATAATGTCATTTCAACCGTGTTTTAACCCGTTCGCCCTGAGCGCGAAGCAGTCGAATGTGGCTGTATAAGGGAGAGGTAGAAGATGACGTTATTAATAAACTCCGAAGTAAACTACATAGGCAGTTAATTTAATTAGTATAACTCTTACTTCTCGCCATATTAACAACTTTATCTGGCATTTTATCTGCTAGCTGTGACAATAAATGGGTGATTTTTTTATGCGTGGTCTTGTCGTCGGTTATTGCATGATGTAACTGAGAATAAAGCGCAGGATAATCTAAAGGGCTACCATAGCCTTTTTGGTATATTGATGCGAGGCGCATTTGAGCGGCAAGATTATTCATCACTGCGGCAGCCTTAAGGAAATGAATGGCTTTATTCATATCCACTTGCATAAATTTTCCCACATGGTAATAACGTCCTATTTGCTCTATTCCTTCAACTAGTCCTTGATCAGCAGCCAAACGCATATAATACAAACCTAAGGCAATATCCTTTTTGACACACACACCATAAGCTAGCATGTCACCCCATAAAAACTGATAAGAAGGCATGTTAGCTTTAATAGCGCGTGCTTCAATGTCTTGCACCAATTGACATTCATCTAACACCACTTGACTGAGATGTTTGTTTTCTTTAATTAAATCTAACAACTGATTGTCGCTATAAATTTGTACCGCTGTTAAGTTTTGTCCTTTAACCAAGGGCAAAAAAAACATAAAGATAATGAAAAATAAAATACGCATAGTAATCCCAGAATTCAGATAGTAAGACGAACAGGCAATAATAAAATCATAGTACTTATCTAGCTATCGGCAAGAAAGCATAAAACTAGATCATTATATACCGATGATAATCATTATATACCGATGATAGTTTTATACAGAGACCAATTTGTTAATTATAATTTATTCATGCAATTTAAAGACCAGAATAAAACTTACTAAACAACTTAAATCAAGCAATACCGAACAACTTAAATTGTTTAATATAGAAAAAATGGCTAATATAAAAGCTTGGAGAATACCCCCCATAACATTGAAGTTATTTGGACACAAATCAGATGATTGTAGAAAAGCAACTTACCGAATTAAACATCGGTCATTACGTTACAAAAATTGCTAAACAAAATGGTAAATTTACATTACGTGCACCAGGGCACATTAAAAATGACAAAGTCATTAATCACTTGCAAAATAAAAATGTTATCTCTGTATTTATTGATGAAAGTAAAACAATCAACAAACCAGTCCCAACAAAGAACATTGATAACGACACAAAAAACAAAGCAATATTAAAAGCTGAAATCAAAGAAGCCAAAGCAATATTCGACGAATCAAAGAACATTCAAAAAGAACTTTTCGCACAAGCGTTAAGTGGTATGACCGTTGATTTAGCACCCGTTATTACTGTAACTAACAAAGCAGTCGATGCCATTTTTAATCATCCTGATTCTTTAGCTTGTATGATAAACATTCGCGAAAAAAATGAATATTTATTAGAGCATTCGGTGGCTGTTGCGGTTTATCTTACCATTTTTGCTCATCACTTAAAAATGAGTAAAGAAATCGTCCAACACCTTAGTGTCGGTGCTTTTTTACATGATATTGGTAAAATTAAAATACCTGACAAAGTGTTAAATAAGCCTGGTAAGCTGACCGATGCAGAATTCAGTATTATGAAAACTCATGCTAATCACTCTATTGATATCATTAAAAGGACTCCTGGCATTGATAAATTAAGTTTAGAGGTTGCCGCTTTACATCATGAGAAACTTAATGGTGAAGGTTATCCCTTTCAAGTTAAAGGGGAAGATATTAATCAATATGGCCGTATGATAGCCATTTGCGATATATTTGATGCCTTAACAGCTAATCGCGTTTACAAAGAAGGCTTTACACATAGCAAAGCTTTTTCAATTTTACGAGAGTTGGCCAAGAGTAATCACTTAGACAGCACTTTAGTCGACCAATTTATTCAATGTATTGGCGTTTTCCCTATTGGCTCGCTAGTACAGTTAGAATCAAAAAAATTGGCCATTGTAGAACAACGGAATAATAACTTTCCGATCAAACCTAAAGTACGCTCTTTTTATAATGTTCAAATGAGTCAATACATAGAAACCCAAAACATAGACTTAACTGATACTGATGATTTTATTGTTAAAAGTGTTAGAGCCGAGGAGTTTGATCTTGACATGAATAGCATTATTGAAATGTTATTAATGGAGGGGTAAAATAGCTATATTTACCAGAAACTAAAACGAGTAAATATACCTTCAGACATGAGTAAAGTGACAGGGTATTAGCATATTTTTCTAGGCAGCAAGAAGTATTAGCTCGTGAAAATGATTGAACTGTACTGAACTAGGTTGAACTATTAAATAGAGATTAAACGATTAAATCGAGCCGATAAACAACTGCATTTAGATAAAACAGTTGTAACGGCTTAATATAAGTAATAGTGCTAACGAAAGGCTAGATAGAGAAAGAAGAGCCACAACCACATGTTGCTGTAGCATTAGGGTTGTTAACAACAAAACGGCTACCTTCTAAACTTTCCAGATAATCAACTTCACCGTCAACTAAATATTGTAAGCTCATTGGATCGATAACCATTGTTACTCCCTGTTTATCAATAGTCATATCACCATCATTCACTTTTTCATCAAAAGTAAAGCCATACTGAAAGCCTGAACAACCACCACCAGTAACATAAACCCTAAGCTTTAATGCTGGATTTTCTTCTTCTGTGATCAAAGACAACACTTTATTAGCTGCTGAATCGGTGAATTTAATTGGTAATTCGAGATTTGAGATAGGATCAGACATAGAACTCTACTTTCTACTTAAAAAAAAGGGCAAAAAAATGGATAAACAACATAAATCAGTCTAATTATCTTAAACCTGACTAATTTAATCAAGTATTATTCTAAGTTCCAAGGTAGAGTTTCATTAAGCTTTTGATATTTCTGCCATTTACTTTTTGTTAATATTACTGATACCTGTATTGTTTCAGCGATAAAATCATTTGGTAAGGTAAAACCACCTGAAATAACTTGAAAATATTTAAAACTAAACGACAAGCTTTTTTTATTCACCGTAGAGATTTCAGATAATGCTAATTGGCTAGGCTTATTTGCAAAACTGCCCGTGACCTTTATATCAACATAACCTTTAGCATAACGTCTTTTTAGCTGTTGTTGCACCAAGGTAACTTGAAAATTATAATGATTGAGGCTTTGACTGGCTGTAATCTTTACATTATCAATCACCAGGCCATTAGCTCCTTTTTCAGGTGCCATTACTTTTTCATAAAACCCTAATAGCTCCTTAGTCTGGTAATGCTCATCAGCCATTTGCTTTAATGTAACTTGCGCATTTTGATTAGCTAATTGTTCCACAGCTAATTCTACTTCTAAGGTATGAACTCTCTCAACTTGAAGCGCTTGCTCTTGATATAAGTATTCAAGTCGATCTTTTTGTTGTGCTAATGTGGTTGTTTGAAAGTGATGATAAAAATTACCTAACCGATAACCCGTGAATAAACAAAGTACCATCAGAATGACTAAAAACAATGCGGATTTAAAGGGCCCCAGACGCTCGATGACCACGGTAAGATTTATTTTTGCTAACCAATTCATGTGTAACGTATAATAACCCAATAATAATGATGTGATTTAACACTAGTTACCAATAATAATGAAAATTCTTAACCCAATAAGAAAAAATTTAGCATTACCTAAAACCTCATGGCAAATTTGTTTACTTGCCATTATAGGTGGTTTTGCCTCAGCATTATTAGTCGTTTTGTTTACCTTAACTATTGAAGAAATTCAACAACTCTACTTAGTTAAGCGTGACAACTATAACACCTTAGATAAAATAAGTCGTTTTGATTTACCGATCATCGGCTCACTAATTATTTTGTTATTTGCGTGGCTAACAGGCTATAAATATTTAAGAACTGGCATTCCGTTTGTATTGCATCGATTAAAAGTTGCCCATGGCGTTATTCCGCTAAAAAACACGTTAAATCAATTTTTTGGTAGTGCCGTGGCACTCGCTTCTGGGTTTTCAGTCGGTAGAGAGGGACCCGCAGTTCATTTAGGTGCGGCTTGCAGTAGTTATTTAGGCAGTTTATTACAACTTCCACATAATAGTATTCGTACGTTGTGCGCTTGTGGTATTGCTGCAGGTATAGCCGCGACCTTTAATACGCCTATTGCTGCAGTACTTTTTGTTATGGAAGTTATTATGCGTGAATATAAAGTGCATATTTTTATTCCTATTATGCTGGCTTCATTGGTTGGCTCTTTAGTGACTAGCTCTGTTTTTGATACATCACATCACTTTGACTTTTTCCAAAAAATTGAAATAATCAACCAACACTATATTCCTTTAATCATTCTAGCTATTGCATTAGGCGTACTTGCTGCGGCTTTTAACAAAACGTTAGTTGGCATAATTAAACACAGTGCAAAACTACATATTGTACCAAGGCTGATGTTAGCTGCACTAATCACCGGTAGTTTAGGCTATTTAATTCCAGAGGCTATGGGGACCGGCACAGGAGCTATTGACGCCTCTTTCGCTAACAACTGGCAGATAGGCTTATTATTTAGCTTATTATTAGCTAAATTTTTAATGACTACCTTTGCTTTAGGATTGGGTATTCCTGGCGGTATTATTGGCCCTATTATTGGTATTGGTGCTATAGCTGGCGCATTATGTGGCGCATTGGTGATGCAATTTTATCCAAGTGAGCATATTGGCAGTGATTTTATTTTAATGGGTATGGCTGGCTTTATGGCGGCTAGTTTAAATGCCCCACTAGCAGCGCTATTAGCGGTTGTTGAATTGTCTGGACAACTAGAAATAATTGTACCCGCGATGATAGTCATCACTATTTCAAGCATAACTTCTGGTCAGTTATTTAAAAATCGCTCAATATTTACGATGCAATTAGATGCACAAAACCTTATTTATAATAAACCTCCCATAGAAAAAACCTTACAAAAAATTGGTGTTTTAGGGTTAATAATAGAAAAATTTGAATTAGTGGAAAAAGCATCGCAACAGGCACTTGCAGGCTTAGTGGTTAGTAATGATATTAACTTACCCGTTATTAATAAAACCACTAACAAGGTTACTAAAGATAATAAAGTGATAGACGAAGTTAATTATTATTGGGCTGAATTTAATGAACAAGTCCCCTTAGCGAGAAAATCAGTTAATAACGTAGAGAATACACACCTACCTAGCGAAAGCGTTACTTATCAGGTTTCAGATAAAATGCGTTTGCATAAACTCATTCCTATATCTCATCAAGCAACGTTAGCAGAGGCATACAATCTGTTAATTACTCAGCGCTGCGGAGGTGTATACCTATATCAAAATAATATTAATGATATAATGGGCATAGTGACTTTTGAACAAATTAGACAATACCTTGTGACGGGTAAATTAGTGATAGGCAAACTAGTTCAAGTCGAACAATAACCTTGCTACATCACTATTATATCAATACCTATTACCCACAAATAAATTTAAAGAAAGGAAAATTAATTAATGAACGAGTTTATATTAAATTACATTTTATGGTTTAAAGCTTTGCATGTGTTTTTTATGGTTGCTTGGTTTGCCGGTGTCTTTTATTTACCCCGTTTATTTGTAAATCATGCCGAAACCTCATCTATAGAAGTTGCTGAACAATTGAAAGGTATGGAGAAACGCTTACTTTATTTCATTACTCCCTTTGCTATTTTAACCGTTTTGTTGGGTTTAATAATTATTTATGCTTACGGTTACCCTTGGTTTGTCGCTGCTAAATGGTTACATATAAAATTAACGCTAGTAATTATATTACTGGGTTATCATGGTTATTGTTTTAAGCTAGTAAAAACATTCCAGTTAGATAAAAATACACGTTCAGGAAAGTTTTATCGTATTTTTAATGAAATTCCAGTGTTAGTCCTTCTGGCAATAATTATTCTTGCTTACGTAAAGCCCGGTTAACCTATTCATCAATTCATCAATTCATCAAAAATTTAGTTTTTCAGGATAATGACACTTCGTTTTATCTTGAAAATATTTTATGATTTGTGAAGTGACTATTCAGCCTTTATTTCTTTCCCGGTTGAATCTATATTATTCTCGTTTTAAAATTTAATAAACAACTTTGAGTTTTCTGGTTTTCTATCAATAACGAGTAAACGGCTGTTAGAGGTGAAAAATGCAACACTATTTAAAACTTGTCGTAATAATGGCTGTATTTTGCGTCGCTTTTATTAGCGACAGCAGCTCAGCAAAAAGTACTGAACTAATTCCAGTGAAAACTAAAATTGTCGGTGGTGGTGAGGTTGCCTCTGAGAGTAAATGGCCATGGATGTCTGCGTTGGTTGATACTGAAAATGAATTATCAACCACATTAACTGTTGCTGAGACTAATTATGAAAGCCAAGCCTTTAGTGGTGGTGTTACTGGCAGCGCTATAGGTAATACCATAGACTGTGGTATTGGCGATTCACAGTGCCTTGATGCCACGGCAAAAGTTTGTTTAATTGAACGTGGTGATGTCAATTTCTCTGTAAAAGTAGAAAACTGTCAGGCCGGTGGTGGTGTTGGTGCGATTATCTACAACAATGTAGAAGGCCCTATTCGCGGCACGTTAGGTACAAATTTTACCGGTACAATCCCAGTAGTTTCGATCACTCAAGCGGATGGCGTTATTTTACAAACGAATATAGGTGCAAGCGCTAACTTAACGGTTATTGAAGGGACTGCCACAGCACAATTTTCAACCTGTGGGGCATCATTTCTTGGCGGCAAATGGGTATTAACCGCAGCTCATTGTGTTGACGATATATCACCGCAGCAATTAAAAGTGAATGTTGGTGAATATGATTTAAGTAACGGCGCTGAAAATGCAAAAGCGGTTAAGCGCATTTATACACACCCTGATTACCAATTAGATGTTGAATTTAACAATGACATAGCCTTAATTGAATTAGTCGATAGCGTAGACAACCCATCCATAACATTAGTAAGTATAGCTGAATCAAAACAGTTTATTATAGACAATAGCCCCGTAACGGTTGCTGGTTGGGGAGGAAGACTAGGTTATGACGCTAACGGTGGTCCAACATCTAATTTCCCTTATGTATTACATGAGGTTGATTTACAGTTACTAACTAACGAGCAATGTATAAGCTTAGTAGCACAGTCATCTACTGATAAACTTGAAGGCACATTTACCGCAAGCGATATAGATATTACTGATGCCATGATTTGTGCTTTTATTCCCGGCGGTGGTAAAGGCTCATGTCAAGGCGATAGCGGCGGTCCGTTAATGATCAATACCAATGAAGGCTGGCAACAAATAGGCATTGTTAGCTGGGGCATAGGTTGTGCTGCTGAGGGTTTCCCTGGTGTTTATACTCGTACTGCCGTTTTTAGTAATTGGGTTAATGAGATTACCAGCGGCATCACTATTGATCAACGCCTTGATTTTCCTATTCAAGCGCAAGATAAACCAGCAAGCAAAGCGCTGGAGGTAATTAATAATAGTGAATTAAGTGCTAATTTAACATTCACTATCGAGGGAGATACCAATTTTACCATAGCAAACAATAAATGTAATAGTATCGCCGCCGGAGCGACTTGTTCGTTATCCGTTAACTATGATGCTAAAGATGTTGGCAAGCAGAGTGCTAGCATTATAATTTCCTCTGATAATAATGATATTGCCACCAGCAGTGCTAAAGTATCAGCACAAACTATCGCATTAGCCGATCGCATAAAAACGCAACTCTCTAGCAATGATAATGCCTTAACTTGGTATAGTGGTGGTAGCAATGATAGTTCAGCTTGGCAGCTTGATAACACCGAAGCCGCTATTGTTAGTGGTAATATAACGGGTAACCAAGAAAGTGTGGTAATGCTTAGAGTCGCAGGGGAAGGTGAATTATCCTTTGAGTGGTCAGTATCCTCTGAAGAAAATACTGAAGAGCCAGACAAACCTTTTGATGCTCTTTATTTATATGTTGACGGTGAGTTAATTGAATTTATTTCTGGTGAGATCATCTACCAAAGTGAATCAGTTATATTAACTGCCGATGAGAGTAATATTACTTGGATTTATAAAAAAGACCCGTTTAGCTCAGCTGGCGATGATAATGCTCATCTGCGCAATATTATTTTTACGCCTGTGGCCGGTGTGACGCCTGAGCCTACAAAACCCAAAGCAAGCTCAAGTAGCAGTGGTGGCAGCGTAGCTTGGTTGCCATTGATCATTATAGCTCTTATAAGTTTTCGCAGAAAATAAGTGACAATATTTACATCTAAATGAAAAGGTCGTTTATCGACCTTTTTATACCTTATTTTGCGACGAGTGATCAGTCTTGTTTTAAGTCCTAATTTACTCTGGTA
>TARA_R110001583_G_scaffold38171_4_pt1 | contig 12823 bp, 10 predicted proteins | sample TARA_R110001583 | Tara Oceans TARA_R110001583 (sample SAMEA4398432) | marine metagenome | biome: Polar Biome; feature: [MES] marine water layer (ENVO:01000295) within the mesopelagic zone...; material: water (ENVO:00002006), including particulate matter (ENVO:01000060) such as...... | reverse complement strand
AATTTCGTTACTATTCGTAAAGCTGTAAAGAAAATGGCTTCTATCGATCGTATGAAAAAGGACGGTACATTCTTAACTCTTTCTAAAAAAGAAAGACTTCAAGTAGATCGTTTACGTGCAAAATTAGAAAAGAACTTAGGTTCTATTTCTGAAATGACACGTTTACCAGGCGCTTTATTCATCGTTGATACGATGAGAGAGCACATTGCTGTTAAAGAAGCTCAAAAATTGAACATTCCTATTTTCGCAATGGTCGATACCAACTGTGACCCTAGAGATGTAGATTATTTAATACCTTCTAATGATGATGCTTCTAAGTCAATTGACATCATTATGACTGAAGTTACCAATGCGGTTGCCGAAGGTCTTGCAGAACGTAAGTCTGAAAAAGGTGATGCTGCTGAAGGTAAATCTGATGCAAAAAAAGAAAAAGCTCCTAAGAAAAAAGAAGCTGCTGATAAACCAGCGCCAACTCCTGAAAAAGTTGACACAAAACCAGCTCCGGTAGTTGCTAAAGTACCAGACGTTGAAGTTAATGTTGAGGCTACTAAAGAAGCTGTTGAAAAAGAAGCAAAAGTTGAGGCAGATGACTTAACTAAAGTGGAAGGTATCGGACCTAAAGCTGCTGAAGCATTAGTTGCTGCAGGAATAGTTACTTTCTCTGACCTTTCTAAAGGGGATGCTGAAAAAATCAAAACAATCTTAACAGAGGCAAGTTCAAGAATGGCTCATTTAGATCCAACCTCTTGGCCAAAGCAAGCTAAAATGGCTGCTGATGGTAAATGGGATGAACTTAAAGAATGGCAAGACAACACTAAAGGTGGTGTAGAATAAGTAACTACATTTTTTTATATAAACAAATTAAGAATAACCCCTAAAACGGGTACACTAAAAGTAAAAGAAATGGCAAAGATTACAGCCGCAGAAGTTAATAGATTAAGAAAAACGACAGGTGCAGGAATGATGGATTGCAAAAATGCTTTAGTTGAAGCTGAAGGCGATTTTGAAACTGCAATTGAAGTTCTTCGTAAAAAAGGTCAAAAAGTAGCAGCAAAAAGAGCCGATAGAGATTCTTCTGAAGGTGCTGCTATCGCTAAAGTAAATGATGCTCATACAAATGGCGTAATCATTTCACTTAATTGCGAGACTGATTTCGTAGCTAAAAACGAAACTTTTGTAACGTTGGCAACTGAATTAGCAGATTTAGCAATCAATTACGATTCTAAAGATGCATTCTTAGCCGCCGATTACAAGGGTATGACTGTTCAAGAAAAACTTATTGAACAAACAGGTGTTATTGGCGAAAAGATTGAAATCGGAGGTTTTGAAACATTAAGTGCTCCTTTTGTAGGTTCATACATTCATGCAGGAAATAAAATTGCTGTTCTAACAGGACTTTCAGCTGCGGTTGATGGTGCAGAAGAAGTTGCAAAAGATGTTTCTATGCAAGCTGCAGCTATGAACCCAGTTGCATTGAATGAAGATGGTGTTGATCAATCGGTAATCGATAAAGAAATTGAAATTGCAAAAGATCAATTACGTCAAGAAGGTAAGCCAGAAGCAATGCTTGATAATATTGCAAAAGGTAAATTAAAGCGTTTCTTTAAAGACAACACCTTGGTTAATCAAGATTTCATTAAAGACAGTAAACAAAGTGTTTCTCAATACGTAAAATCTATTGATTCTAATTTAGAAGTAATAGGGTTTAAAAGAGTTGCATTAGGTTAATTACAATACAACTAACTCAATAAAAAACCGTCTTACTGTTAAAAGTAGACGGTTTTTTTATTTCCACTATGTTAAATAAAAACAAAACTTATTCAAATAGTTAGACTAGCCCTTTAACCAAGCATTTCTTAAAGCCGTCAAATTACTATCCACTTCTTTTAAAGGAACTATCTTTTTGACATTTTTAGAAGGTTGCCCCACCTTTCCCTCAACTGAAACTACCTCTCCATTTCGTTCAACAGTTATATTAACCACAGTTTCAGGAACCCAACCAAAGCTTTCACCTATTATCGACCTTATTGATTCAATTGTAATTTCACTACCATTTATAGATTTAAAAACATCACCCCCCTGTAATTTCAAATCAGAAAAAAAGGAGTTCAAATCAATACCCTTTCTAATGTAAACAACACTATCATTTTCAACATCTACATCAATATAAGGTACTTGACCATCAAAAAAATATCCTGCTGGCTCTTCAACATTCGAAATACCCAAACCAACCTTTTCTAAAAATACCTCATAATTAATTGGTCTATTACCTACAACATGTTGCTTAAAAAAAGAATCTACCTCAGGGTAAGTCATAGAAACAATTTCATCTAACAAAGCTTTATCTTCAAAAGGTACATTGGCACCATATTTTTTAGAGAGCTCTTTCATAAGCCACAACATACCTTTTTCACCATTACTTTTCTCCCGTAGTAAAATATCTAAACACATATTAATTAAAGCACCCTTTTCATAAACATTGGCATAATTTTCCTCGTAAGGCTCTTCTAAAATATTCTCGCTCATTAAAGTAAAAGACATGTTATCATCATAATACTTTGCATTATTCATCTTTTCCAACATGCGAACATAGAAATCATCTTCAGTTATCAAACCCTGTTGAATTTGAAATAGATTAGCAAAATATTCAGTTGTTCCTTCATACATCCACAAGTGCATTGACATCTTAGGATCATTGAAATCAAAATATTGTATCTCTCTAGAATGAACGGATAAAGGTGTTACAATATGAAAAAATTCATGAGACACAACATCTACCATAGCTTGCTCCAAAGGTTCTAAAGGCATAGCTTCTGGCAACACTACCACAGTAGAAGTATGATGTTCTAAAGCGCCAAAACCTTTAGCATCTAATGTATTCACATCTGATAAATAAAGTAAAATATTATACTCTTTTGTACTATTGACTTCCCCAAGAAATCTCTTTTGAGCCCCCATCATTGCCATCATTCTTTCTTTCAAATCTGATGCTTTATAAACCCCGTTCGGCGAAAAAAGACTTAGGGTAACAGTAATTCCATTAATTTCAAAAGTTTCACTATTAGCCTTAGCGTACATAATAGGATTATCAATGACCTCAAAATATCTATCAGCTACAAAAACATCTTTATCCCCATTTACATATTCCGTTTTCTTCTTCAATGATGTAGTAGAAATTAAACAATTAGGTTTTAAAATTTCTAAACGATAGGCGATCTCTTTTAAACCATCAAAATACCCAACAAACCCATGAAGATTAAGCATGTAATTGCTTCCTTTAGAAATATTGGTTCCCGCAGGTGAAAATACGGCCTCTACAACTTCGTTTTCAGTATCATACGTATCATTTACCCAATACTTAATCTTATCAAGCTGTACTCCATTGACAATATTCCACGAGTTTTCATCTAGCTTACTAGCTTCAAGCTGATTTCCTTCATAATCAAGCGCTATAAAATCCTGAATATATTTACCATAATTATCCGTACTATATGTACCAGGAACCGTTTTAGGTATTCTAAACAACACTGTTTCGGTAGTAAAAACACCAGGATTTATTTCTACCTGTACTCGGTCATCAACTACATTAACTAAATCAATTGTAGTTAATATTGGACTACCATTATTAGATAATATCGATTTACCAGCTCCGCAAGCATAACAAAGAAATGCTAGAGCGAAGACTATTATAATTTTTCTCATAGTAAATAAAGTATTTTACTTTTTAATTTTAGGATACCAAAGATATATAATCTGCTATACACCTTTTAGTATCAATTATGTTTTGCTTCAATTAAATATTGACAACACCCATCGAATATTTTCATTATTTTTGATGGCAAATAAAAAATTAAGATGCACTACAAAAGAATTCTTCTAAAATTAAGTGGCGAAGCCCTAATGGGTGAAAAGCAATATGGTATTGATTCCAACAGGCTTAATGAATACGCAGAAGAGATTAAAGAAGTAGTAGAGAAAGGTATTGAAGTGGCTATTGTTATTGGTGGAGGAAATATTTTCCGTGGATTAGCAGGAGCAGCGACAGGAATGGACCGAGTTCAGGCAGATCATATGGGTATGCTTGCAACTGTTATAAATGGTCTTGCCTTACAAAGTGCATTAGAGTTGTGTGGTGTTCAAACTAGACTGCAGTCAGCAATAAAAATAAATGAAGTAGCCGAACCTTTCATAAGAAGGAGAGCAATGAGACACCTAGAAAAAGGTAGAGTAGTTATATTCGGAGGTGGTACAGGAAACCCTTATTTCACGACCGATTCTGCAGCAGTTTTAAGAGCTATTGAAATAGAAGCAGACGTAATTTTAAAAGGCACCCGTGTAGACGGTATTTATACAGCAGACCCAGAGAAAGATAAAAACGCAACGAAATTTGATTCTATATCTTTTAATGACGTCCTTAAAAAAGGACTTAAAGTTATGGATACGACTGCCTTTACATTAAGTCAAGAAAATGAACTACCAATTGTAGTTTTTGATATGAACAAAAAAGGAAACTTACTTAAAATTGTTGACGGCCAAAGTATTGGTACAACAGTCAATATTTAATTTTGGTACAGTTTATGTTTCGAGAAAATAATATAATTGCTTTATGAACGAAGAAGTACAATTTGTTTTAGACGCGACAAAAGAAGGAATGGATGCTGCTATGTCACATCTTGAGCGTGAATTTTTAAAAATTAGAGCAGGTAAAGCAAGCCCTGCCATGTTATCATCCGTTTTAGTGGATTATTATGGTTCGCAAACTCCATTATCCCAAGTAGCCAACGTTAATACTCCAGATGGACGAACTATTTCTGTTCAACCATGGGAAAAGGGAATGCTACAAGAGATTGAAAAAGCAATTATGAATGCCAACTTAGGCTTCAACCCAATGAATAACGGCGATTTAATTATCATTAATGTTCCACCATTAACAGAGGAAAGAAGAATACAACTTACAAAACAGGCTAAGGCAGAAGCGGAACACGCAAAAGTAGGCGTGCGTAGTGCTAGGCAAGATGCAAATAAGGAAATAAAAGATCTTGATATCTCTGAAGACCTTCAGAAAAATGCAACTGCAGATGTTCAAGAATTAACCGACGGGTATACCAAAAAAATTGATGACTTCTTATCAAAAAAAGAGGCAGAAATTATGAAAATATAGTTTCAAAACATTTTTTTAATAGAATAAGCTACCTGATACTGGTAGCTTTTTTTATTTACTATAAATTTTAAACTTTTCTATTTAGGAACAAATGTACCTATTGGTTACCTTTGACGCCTGCAAAAACAGTTATGGTAGCTAAACTAACTAAAGGATTTTGGCCTAAAACGGCAAACATTATTCTGAGAAACAGAATCCTAATCATTCTTCTCATCATCGGATTTACAATTTTCATGGCCATGCAGTGGCAATACATGCGATTTTCTAGTTCGCAGACCAATTTGTTACCAGATGATCACCCAGTAAATATAGAATATCAAGATTTTCTTAGCAAGTTTGGTGAAGAAGGCAACGCTGTAGTTTTTGCAATACGTGATAGTGCACTCTTTAAACCTACCAATTTCAATCGATGGAATAAATTAAGCAAACAACTAGGTGCATTCCCAGAAGTAGAATTCGTTTTATCTACAGACAATCTTCAAGAACTTTACAAGGACAATGAGAAGCAAGAATTTAAAATGCGCCCTTTAATTTCTAGTGAATTAAAATCTCAGAAAGAAATCGATAGCATCACCAATCATTTATTCAACGACCTACCCTTTTACGAAAATCTACTATTTAATAAAGAGAGTAAAACACTTCGTACAATAATATATTTAGATAAGGATATTGTAAATACGACAGTTAGAAAAGACTTCATTTTACAGGACTTAAATTCATTAGTACATAATTTCGAAAAAGAAACGAATTTAGACGTTCATATATCTGGCATGCCATATGTAAGAACAATGAATTCACAGAATATTATCGATGAAATCGGTAAATTTATTTTGGCAGCTCTTGGTGTTACTTCCATAATCTTCTTCTTCTTTTTTAGAAGCATAAGAGCTACCGTAATTTCAATGTGTGTAGTTATCATTGGTGTAATGTGGGCCTTCGGCTTACTCGGACTGCTGCAGTATGAAATAACAGTACTTACCGCACTTATTCCTCCTTTAATTATTGTAATTGGTATTCCAAATTGTATTTTCTTAATTAATAAATACCAACAGGAAGTTAAAAAACATGGTAATCAGGCGCTTTCATTACAGCGAGTGATTTCTAAAATCGGGAACGCCACATTGATGACTAATATCACCACTGCATCAGGTTTCGCAACATTTATTATAACAGATAGTAAGCTTTTAAAAGAATTTGGTATTGTGGCCTCTATCAACATACTAGGCATCTTTGTTCTTTCCCTACTTATTATTCCGATAGTATATAGTTTCATGCCTTTACCTAAGACAAAGCATTTAAAACACTTAAACAAAAAATGGATTGATGCCTTTGTAAGTTGGATGGAACGTATCGTAAGACACCGTAGAATAACAGTCTACATTGTTTCTATTGCTTTATTGGTTATTAGTATTATTGGTATTTATCAAATTAAAATATCAGGAAGTCCGATAGAGGATATGCCAAAGAATGCCGAGTTCTTTCATGATATCCGTTTTTTCGAAAAGGAATTTAAAGGCATTATGCCTGTTGAAATAGTGGTGGACACTAAAACACCAAAAGGAGTTTTAAAACCAGCTACTCTTAAACGAATGAATGAACTTGGGGAAGTCATTGAAGATATCCCAGAGCTTTCTTCGCCAGTATCAGTGGTTAATTTAGTAAAATACTCTAAACAAGCCTTTTACAATGGTATACCAAAGTATTATCAATTACCTACAAGTCAAGAGAATAGTTTCATTATGGATGTTGCGAGAAAATCTTCGGACAATAGCGACCTACTAAAATCATTTGTAGATAGTACCGGACAAACTGCAAGAATTACCACATTTATGCGAGATGTTAATACCAGCCGCATGGAACAAATTGAAGAACGTTTAATGGAACATATTTCAAAAATATTTCCTGCTGAACGATATAATGTTTACATGACTGGTAGTGCACTTTTATTCTTAAAAGGAACAAAGTACCTCGTTAAAAACTTAATCATGTCACTTGCATTGGCTATTGGTTTAATTGCCTTATTCATGGCCTATCTTTTTAGGTCTTTTAGAATGATAATCATTTCATTGATTCCAAATTTACTGCCACTGGTGATTACCGCAGGCATTATGGGCTTTGTTGGAGTTCCTATAAAACCCTCTACTATTTTAGTATTCAGTATCGCATTCGGAATTTCGGTCGATGACACCATACATTTCTTGGCGAAATACAGACAGGAGTTAACCGCAAACAATTGGAGAATAGAAAAATCGGTTTATAACGCCCTTCGAGAAACTGGTGTAAGTATGTTTTACACTTCAATAGTTTTGTTTTTCGGATTTTCGGTCTTTGTGATTTCAAATTTTGGGGGCACAGTAGCTTTAGGGTCTTTGGTTTCTGCAACACTACTTCTAGCAATGTTGGCAAACCTTATTCTGTTACCTTCACTACTACTATCATTAGAAAAGAGCATTGCTAATAAGCAAACGCTTAAAAAACCACAAATAGACATATTGCCACAAGATGAAAATAAAATTTAGATAAAATTCATTTTAGTATTGGTTTTATATAGCAACTTAAGCCAATTGTTTTTTAACAAAATCCTATCTTTGGCGTTTTAATTTTCAATTCGATCAGCATGCGTTCAGCTACTATAAAAGAACTATTATCAAGTAAAAATTTACTTCAAGAAATAACTATCAAAGGTTGGGTACGAACTTTTAGAAGCAATAGATTTATTGCTTTAAATGATGGCTCTACTTTGAATACAATTCAATGTGTTGTCGATTTTGAAAATTTTGATGAAGAATTATTGAAAAAAGTAAATACCGGAGCTGCATTAAAAATCACCGGTACACTTGTAGAAAGTCAAGGTAGAGGTCAATCTGTTGAAGTTCAAGTTTCGGCTTTAGAAGTATTGGGTATTGCCGACCCAGAAGAATACCCTATTCAACCTAAAAAACATTCTTTAGAATTTTTAAGGGAAAAGGCGCATTTAAGAATTCGCACGAATACGTTCGCTGCAATTATGCGTGTCAGGTCTACCCTATCTTTTGCTATTCACAATTACTTTAGAGAGAATGGGTTTAATTATTTTCACGCACCAATTATTACCGGATCAGATGCTGAAGGGGCAGGTGAAATGTTTAGGGTAACTACCTTAGACGAAAAGAATCCACCTTTAAATGATGACGGATCAGTTGATTACAAAGAAGATTTCTTCGGAAAAGAAACAAATTTGACTGTTTCAGGGCAATTAGAAGCTGAGGCATACGCAATGGCTTTGGGTAAAGTTTATACTTTCGGACCAACATTTAGAGCCGAAAACTCGAATACTTCAAGACATTTAGCAGAATTCTGGATGATTGAACCAGAAATGGCTTTCTTTGACTTAGACGCCAACATGGATCTAGCCGAAGATTTCATTAAGAATGTTATTTCATATACCCTAACACACTGTCAAGAAGATTTAGAATTTTTAGAAAAAAGGTTATTAGACGAGGAAAAAAGTAAGCCACAAGCTCAGCGAAGCGACATGGCGCTGATTGAAAAATTAAAATTTGTCGTTGATAACAATTTCAAAAGAGTAAGCTATACTGAAGCAATTGATATTCTTAAAAACTGTAAGCCTAATAAAAAGAAACAATTTCAATATCCTATTGAAGAATGGGGTACTGACTTACAAAGTGAGCATGAACGCTACCTTGTAGAAAAACATTTTAAATGTCCGGTTATTTTATTTGATTATCCAGCAAAAATTAAGGCGTTCTACATGCGCTTAAATGAAGATGGTAAAACCGTTAGAGCTATGGACATCTTATTTCCAGGTATTGGCGAAATAGTTGGTGGTTCACAAAGAGAAGAACGCTTAGACGTCCTTAAAGAGAAAATTAAGGATTTAGGCATTGATGAGAAAGAACTGTGGTGGTATCTAGATTTAAGAAAGTTTGGTACTGCAGAGCATAGTGGTTTTGGCCTTGGATTCGAACGATTAGTTCTATTCGCTACAGGTATGGGTAATATTAGAGATGTTATACCATTTCCTAGAACACCACAGAATGCCGAATTCTAAGTGGATTTAGTTACTTTTACAAGTACTAGAATAAAGTAATGCTAAAACAACACCTACAATTTAAATTATCCCAGAAGCTATCTCCTCAGCAGATTCAATTGATGAAGCTGATTCAATTGCCTACGCAAGCTTTTGAACAACGGTTAAAGCAAGAATTGGAGGAAAATCCAGCCCTTGAAACAGGGAAAGAAGATCTAGAAACGACATCTGATGAGTATGATGATATCTATGAAGATGATTCTGAAAATGAAACCATTAATACCGAAGATATCAATATTGATGACTATCTAAGTGATGATGAAGTTCCAGATTATCGTACCAAAGCAAATAATTATAGTTCAGACGACGAAGAAAAAAGCGTACCCTATGCTGCGGGCATTTCATTTAATCAACACTTAATAAATCAATTAAATACGTTTTATTTAAGTGATGATCAATGGACCATTGCTGAATTTCTAATAGGTAGTGTAGATGAAAGCGGATATATCAGAAGACCCATTGCCGATATCATGGACGATTTGGCTTTTACTCAAAATATTTATACCGATGAAGCTACTATCACAAAGATATTATCAATCGTTCAAGATTTAGATCCTCCCGGTGTTGGCGCTCGTTCACTTGAAGAGTGTTTAATTATTCAACTAGAACGAAAAGAAATCACGCCAAGTGTAGAAATGGCTACCGAAATTCTTAAAAAATCTTTTGAACATTTCACTAAAAAGCATTATCAAAAATTAATACAAAAGCACAATATCACTGAGGCAGAACTAAAAAGTGCTATTAGTGAAATTGAAAAGCTCAACCCTAAACCTGGCGGGTCGTATTCCGGTAACAACCGCATTGCTGAACATGTAGTTCCTGATTTTGCCATACGAATTGTTGAGGGTGAATTAGAATTAACTCTTAATGGTCGTAATGCTCCTGAATTGCATGTATCGAGAGAATATAGTAACATGTTAAAAGGCTACAAAGAAGCCAAAGACAAGTCTAAATCTCAAAAAGATACGGTAATGTTCATAAAGCAGAAATTAGATGCTGCAAAATGGTTTATTGATGCGATAAGACAACGTCAACAAACTTTGTTCATTACCATGAACTCTATCATGCATTATCAAAAGGAATACTTTTTAACCGGTGATGAGCGAAACTTGCGCCCAATGATTTTAAAAGATATTGCTGACGAGATCGGTATGGATGTCTCTACTGTATCACGAGTAGCAAATAGTAAGTACGTGGACACTCCGTATGGTACTAAATTGATAAAAGAGTATTTCTCTGAATCAATGAAAAATGAACAAGGTGAAGACGTATCTACCAAAGAAATCAAAAAAATTCTAGAGACTGTTATTCTAAACGAAGCTAAGAAGAAACCACTTACTGATGATAAGCTTGCTGGTATTTTAAAAGATAAAGGCTATCCTATTGCTAGAAGAACGGTTGCAAAATACAGGGAACAACTTAATATACCCGTTGCCAGAATGAGAAAAGAAATTTAATGAAGGTTTTTTCAAATTTCATTTCCTATCTTCTTCATCCACTTTTCATTCCTATAGGTGGTACCGTTGCTTATTTTCTTATAACCCCCAAATACACGCCTTTAGAAATACAAAGCGCTAGTATATTACCAATCTTCATATTAACGGTCATAATCCCAATTGTGACATTTTTTATTTTAAAAAATTTAGGCTTAGTAAATTCCATTTTTCTAGAAACCGCAACAGAACGTAAATACCCTCTTTATATTCATGCCACTATTCTACTTTTAATACTCTATAAGGTGATTCCTAATAATTATGTTAGTGAACTATATTTCTACTTTACAGGTCTTTTAGGAGCTACGGTTGCATGTATTCTATTATTGTTATTCAACTTTAAAACAAGCTTACATGCGGTAGGCGTTAGTAGCTTACTAATGTATCTAATTAATCTAAGCATACATTTCGAAATCAATTTAATAATAGCAATAAGTGTTTTTATTGTACTCACCGGTGCAATATTATCTGCTCGTCTTTATTTAAGAGCACACACTAGAATAGAACTTATTATGGGTATTTTTATTGGCCTGTTATCCCAGCTATTGACTGTAAGATTCTGGTTATAGAATATAAAATATAAGCCCAATACGAAGTGGTCGGTATTGAAGAACTTCACCATTAACAGTAGCACTACCATCAAATAAATCGGTTAAAGCATAATAAGCATGTAGGTTAAAAGTATTATACCCAAAGCTTAATGTTAATCCATATTGAAATTTTGAAAGATCCGTATTATAAAATCCTTCGCTAGATGTGTCTGAAACAAATTTAGACCTTGCCCCAACTATATAAGCCGCTTTGATTCCTGTATAAATTCTCCAGAACTTATATTCCTCGACTGTTGAATTACGCCACCTAAATTCTACCGGAAACTCTAAAAGATGTGTTTCTAATTTACTTCTTGTAATATCATCATCAATACTATAGGTGATTTCATCATTAGAAAAGTCAGCAACAAGATTCGAATAATAACTATTTAAAGCTAATCCTGCCCCAATACCTATAGCCTTAGTTCCTGAGCGATTTAACGGAATATCATTGATTACACCTGCTTGTAGTCCATAAGATAAATTACGTTGATTAGATCCCTCTGGAATATTTAATAAAAAGTTATAGGATAACCCTAAATAAAACTGGTCTTCAAAATATCGTTGAGTACTAATGCTATCATTAGTAGTTTGTCCAAAAGAAGAAAACGATAGAAGGATAAAAAGAAGTACAAATCGCATCTAGTAAAGTTAATGAAATAAAAAAACGCCTCAAATAAATTTGAAGCGTTTTGAAAATTTGTATACTACTAACTAACTATTGTAAATTATTAAAAGCATCTCCTTCATAGGTAGTATAATTTACCTTTAAAGCGTTCACTTTTCTTAACTCTTGTTTAATATCGGATATTAATCCCATACTAGCATTCTTATCAACTTTGAGTGCTGTTGTCAATACATTTTGAAGTTCTTGAGGTTTTTTAGCTCTCTCCATCAAAATATAATCACCAACTTCTGAAGCACTAGCGAATTTATCGTTTAATTGAATTTTTGGTTCAGTACCAAACGTCTTCTCGTATTCTTTAGTTGGTTTTCCAACATAAATATAAATTACACGATCTTTTTTCTCCAATTTCTTAACTTCACTAGCATTTGGAAGCACATTTTCAACCTTCAAAGAACTATCCTTCATTACAGTTACCGTCATGAAGAAAAACAAAAGCATAAATACAATGTCAGGAAGTGAAGCAGTGGAAACCGCCGGTATCTCTCCATCTTTTTTCTTTGCAAATTTTGACATAGTGTTACGTTTAGTTATTAATTATTCTTTTGAGGTTTCAGCTTCGGATAGTTTTTGAGGATACAATCCTTGAATACGAGTTACCTTTTCTTTCAATTCTTCTTTAACAGAATCATCAGTCTCAGGGTTTAAATATTCAGCTTCCATATCAACATACTCCTTACCAAACAACCTTTTAGATTCTCTATTACGAAGATCGTTATACGCCCCTACCAATTCATTTTGAACTGTAATGTAAGTACTGTACTTTGTTTCACGATCATTTTTAAGAGAAATAATTGCCTTTGC
>TARA_R110001583_G_scaffold62499_4_pt1 | contig 12833 bp, 6 predicted proteins | sample TARA_R110001583 | Tara Oceans TARA_R110001583 (sample SAMEA4398432) | marine metagenome | biome: Polar Biome; feature: [MES] marine water layer (ENVO:01000295) within the mesopelagic zone...; material: water (ENVO:00002006), including particulate matter (ENVO:01000060) such as...... | reverse complement strand
TCCAATATATACACAGTTTGGAGACTATGAAGTAAAAATGCAAAGCTTTGAACGGTATATAAATAAAGATTCCGGTTCAGATGTTGAAGATATTGTTCCAATTATTGATGGAGAATTTAAACCTACCAATAATTTGGCTTTCATTGGTTCAGAAACCCTTGAAAGAGATAAAAACGATGAAAGCATTCAAATTTATAAGTTTAAAGGAGGAATGCCATCCATATCAAGCCCATTTACAAGAACCATAGATTTAAGATATAGAATTAATGGAGTAGATTACGAAGCGGAAAATTATATAAAAAAGGGAATAGTACTAGGAGGTCAATCGGATGGTAGTCAAACGTTTTTAACTGCAGCGCCAGATGTACCAGATATTATTTTAAGAGACCCACCAGGTTCCAATAGTTCTGCCTCAATTTCAGCAGGTGAAAGTATAACATTTTCAGCCGCATCCAATGTCAATGCTTCTGGAGGATTATCTGCCTCAATGAAAATTTCATCTGGAATGACATTTAAAGCTGGAGGAGGAATAACGGGACCAATAATAGAGTCAGAAACGGTTGCAAATACAAAGTTAGACTTTGCTGTTACAAATTCTTCGAAAGATGGTGAAAGTTTGACGAAAACATACACTTTTAATCAAACGATCTCTACAAGTGATGATCCTGAATATGTGGGTGCAGAAGGAGATTTATACATTGGTCAATCTAAGAATTATTTTTATGGATCTTATGATAATGTTCAGTCTTCGGCTGCTCCAATTGGAACTTCTACGTCTTATGTATTAACCAATTCAAATAATGAGAGTGTTCATATAAGTAAACAAAAGGCAATGTATTTTACTGAAGAGCCTTCTGAAACATTTTTTGTGTTATCTCAAAAGTATATTCTAACTTCAACAATACCTGAATATGAGTTGATTATTTACAATTTAGATAATGGTATAATTAGTGAAGATGATGATGGAGTTGTAGATCGAGCCTATTATGTACAGCAAATAAATTTATGGCGAAAAATTATCCTAGAAAACGAACGTAGTAAATATAGGAGTATAAATGATAGAAATTCTTTAAAAGCTGAAGTTGATTTAGTTTTAACAAATTCTATTAGCGAGATATCAGCTGCTATAAATAGTGCAGAATTAGGAGCGGGGTATGAGGATCGTTTAAAGAATAAATTGGCATCTTCTAAAAATTTACAAACATTAGTAAATGAGCGTTTTCAGGATAATATATCCTTTGATGCTGGTGTTGGAGAAATTACTAGAAGTGTTGAAACAGCTATCGTTAAAAACACCTCAACAGAATTTAATCTTAAAATTGATCAAACAATTTCAGATACCTTTGGGTTTTTATTTCAAGGAGCAGGTTTTGTAACTACAATTTCAGGTTTTGCAAGTCAAGATTTAGGCGCATCTCTTTCTGAAGAAGAAGCATCAACGGTTAATGTAAGTTATACCTTAAAAGATAACGATCCGGCAAACGCTTTAAGTGTAGATGTAGTGAATCTTTTTGATGGTAATGGACCAATATTTAGCACTATTGGAGGTAGAACTTCGTGTCCTTATGAAGGTCCGGAATTATCCTATTTTTTCAACAATACGGATTATGATCCATTAACAACTTCTATACCTGAGCTACCAGAAGATAAAAGAGAACAGTTAAGTTATACTACTCAAAAGGCAGAAGATCCAAAGATTAGTGTTGAGATAAAAGATATTAGTAATGTTCCCGAAAGTAGAAATGCAGAATTTACATTAATACTTGAAAATTTAGCAGATTTTAATAGCGATGCTGCAGATTTTAATTATTTTGAATTAATTATTGATAATACAACGAACCCATACAATGCGAATATAAATATAGCACAAAATGGAAGGGTGGTTTATATTCCTTATGGAGAACCAGTAGAGTATAAATTAACATTAGGTAAATCAATTTCTGACATCTATGATTATGAAAATATTAGAATTGTGTTGCAATCACGTTGTGATCCTGTTAATGTATATTCAGAAGTATTTTTGTCAGCTCATTTTGTACCTTCTTGTTCAGAAGTAGAGGTAACAGCTCCATTAACGAATTGGGTGTACAATAACAGAGCAGCGTATAATATTGATGAATCAGTAAATCCATTGCAAGTTAAACTAGCCAGTTTTGATACTAGTTTTAATAGTTTTCAAAAATTGGATTTAGAATATCGTTTGGCATCATCTCCAACTTGGACACGCTTACAAACATATTATACAACTCAAGAGTTTTATGATGAAGCTGTTGCAGAAAATGAAACTGAAATTGCATTAATTGATGGGCCAGAACTTATTTATGCTTTAGATATTGTTGGATTGCAATTATCAGATGGTAATTATGAATTAAGAGCAAGAAGTACATGTACAAACGATACGGAGTATATTTCTGAAGTAGTAACAGGTAGGGTAGATTTAACAAGTCCGCAAAGATTTGGTACACCATTACCAATAGATGGTATTTTGGGCGCAGGTGAAGATTTAAAAGTAAGTTTTAATGAGAATATTTTTTATAATTCTGCAATAAGTACCATTGAAATAAAAGGACAAACAAATCAATTGCCAATAAATCATAGTGTTTCTTTACATTTTGAAGGGACAGCTAATACAGCTGTAATTAATAAACCAAAAATTACTTCAGGTGATTTTACCATGGAGTTTTGGATGAATAATAGAACAGTCTCTGGGAATGCAGATATTATTAAACAAGAGGGAGGCTTAAATATTAGTCTAAACAATGGAGAAATATTCTTTACACTAGGTGGTATTTCCGCTCAAGGAGGTATAGCAAACGATGGATTGTACCATCATTATACATTTACTCATAAAAACAGTACTGGAGAAATAAGTATTTACCAAGATGATGCCGAAATTGGAGGCAATACAGGCGCTGCCGATGTAGATTTCACAAACAATAGTCCATTGTTTATTGGAGGAAATACTTTTATTGGAAACATGCAAGAACTTCGTATATGGAATAAAACCATTAGTTTAGAAAATGCATACGCAAAAATGTATGACAAATTGATTGGAAATGAAGCCAATTTAATAGGATACTGGCCAATGGACGAAGGTAGAGGAGAAATTGCAAAAGATTTGGCGAGATATAAACATGCACAAGTTAATGCAGATTGGGACATCAAACCTAAAGGAACTTCTTATGATTTTGCGACTGGTCAATATTTAGCATTAGATAATGTAGGTTTAGTTCAGTTAACCAACGAAATGGATGCAACTATTTCATTTTGGATGAAAACTGAAACAGCTCAAGAAGCAACACTTTTTTCTAATGGAAAAGGTGATGGATCTGATATTGTTCAGTCCAATGGACGTGCAAATAAATGGGCAATTAACATGACCAATTCAGGTTTGTTAACCTTTGAAAGTGAAGGAAATTCATACACATTAACAAGTCAATCCGTTGCAGATAATAAATGGCACCATATTACATTATTATTTAATCGCATTGGGTCTTTAAGAACCTATGTAGATGCAGCACCTGTATCTTCAAATTTAATGGCTGATATCGGAGGTTTTTCAGGGAATAAAATTTGGTTAGGAGCAAGAGGAACTACTGATTTAGGAGGTAATGAAACAGTTGATCGCACATTTACAGGAAAAATAGATGAGTTTAGATTGTGGAATACCTTGCGTAATGTAGAGCAAATAAGTAGAGACCGATTTAACGAAGTTGCTATTGAAAGTATTGGGTTGGTATTATATGCCAGAATGAATGCACCAGATCCTGAAAACGGAAATGGCCCTAGATATTTTCATGCAGATGTAAATGAAACTATAGTAGCAAGTCTGGCAATGTTAAATAGTGGAGAAGTAAATTATTCAAGTGATGTACCTGCAATTAGACCTGAAAGAGATTTAATTAAATTTGAGGTAAATCATGTAATAAATGAAGATGAAATGATTTTAGAACCCGTAGTTACAGATTGGGCTTCATTAGAAGGACAAATTCTCGATATTACGGTGCATAGAATGTTTGATAGCGCAAATAATAGGCAATTATCTCCAATTACTTGGACAGCTTATGTAAAACGTAACGAGGTAAGTTGGTTTGCAGAAGGCTATAATGAAATTGTTGATATTGTAAAAAATAGCGGTGAGGAAAAATCTTTTGAAATTACATTAATTAACAAAGGAGGAAAAGGGCAACCTTTTACTATTTCTAATGTACCAAGTTGGTTAAAGCTAAGTAGTACTTCAGGAACATTGCAACCAGACAGCAAAATTGTACTTACGGCTACAATAGATAAGGAATTAACTGCTGGTGAATATTTAGAAAACTTGTATTTACAAACCGATTTTGGTTTTGATGAAAAAATGCAAGTAAAGTTGAGAGTTTTAGCTGCTGAACCAGATTGGGTAATAGATCCAACTGATTTTGATTATAGTATGAATATTGTTGGTAGAATTAAAGTGAATGGCAAATTCTCTGAAGATTCTTATGATAAAATAGCAGCTTTTTATAATGGTGAAGTTAGAGGTTCAGTTAAGTTAGTTTATCTAGAATCGTTTCAGGAATATTATGCATACTTAACGGTTTATAGCAATACTATTTATGGTGAAGCTATTGAATTTAGTATTTGGGATGCTTCACAAGGTAAAATATTGGAAGCTACAATAGATACAAATTCAAGCACAACTTTTAAAGAAAATGAAGTATTAGGTAGTTTAACCAATCCTGTTATTTTTGAAAATTCGGATGTATTGGTTCAAAATATTAGTTTGAACAAAGGGTGGACTTGGGTGTCATTAAATGTAAACGATTCAAAGTTTACGGATATAAATTCGCTTACTTCTGGTTTAAATCTTGAGACTAACAATAGAATATTAAGCCATTCACCAGCACAATTAGAAACCTTTTATAAGGATAATTCTAATTCGGAAAATAGTACATGGTCTGGTTCAATTAGTGCAAATGGAGGATTGTCAACTTCTAAAATGTATAAGGTAAACTTTGATTTAGCGCAAATACTAGATATTAAAGGTATTCCAATAAATATTGATACTTGGAGTTTCCCAATCAAAGTAAATTGGAACTGGTTACCGTATCCATTATTAGGAAATCAATCTACAAATGAAGCATTGGCATATTTTGATGCTGTAGATGGAGATGTAATTAAATCGCAAAATTTATTTGCAATTTATGATCCAATTAATGGTTGGAATGGGACTTTAAATTATTTGGTAGCTGGAAAGGGTTATATGATAAAATCCAGTAAGGATCAAACTTTTTCTTATCCAAACTATTTAGCGAAACCTAGTAAAGGTAAATCAAACGAAGTTGTAATTGAAGAAAGTCAGGCAAAATTAGCTGAAGAATTTATGAAATATGCTGATAATATGAACGCTATTGTTCAGTTGCCAGAAGGTTATAAAGAGTTATTTGCCTATGATAATGCTGGTATTTTAAAAGGAAAAGCAACCAATCAAATAGTTGATGATAAGGAGTTAAGTTTTATAACTATTTATGGTGATGTGCCAGAGAGTGTGACGTTTTATATTGGAGATGGACGTACTAAAAAAGCTACTCAAAAAACAATCAGCTTTAAAAGTAATGATGTACTCGGAACTGTTGCTAAACCTATAATTCTTGATGACTTTTCAGATAATATTAGTGTATTTCCTAATCCGTTTGAAAATGACTTAACAATTAAAGTGGATGCTCTTGAAAGTCAAGAAGTTGTTATTCAGCTTTATAATTTAATGAGTCAATTACTATTTACTAAGAATTTTAAAGTTACTAAAGGTGTTAATTTCTTGAAAATTTATCCAAAAGTAGCTACAGGAACGTACTTAATTCAAGTTAAAATGAAAGAAAGTACTGTAATTAGTAAGGTAATTAAAAACTAGTATTCAAATTATGTAGCACTTGAAATCCAAATTTCAAGTGCTACTATTTAAATAAAAATATAAATATGAAAAATTATATATATAGTACTCTCGTACTGTTTTTTATAGGAATTAACGCATTTGGCCAGACTCCTAGTTGGTCGGTTAATGAAAATAATTTTCAATACACAATGTCTTTTGTGGCATTTGTAAATATAGATGGTGTTGATCTATCAAGTGCAGATGACAAAGTTGCAGCTTTTGTTAATGGCGAATGTAGAGGTGTTACAAACTTAACTTATGTAGCTAGTGAAGACAGATATTATGCTTATTTAACCGTTTTTTCAAACGAGAATAATGAAACATTAAATTTTAAGATATATGATTCTGTAAACGATATTGTTAAGGAAGTAGAAAAAACAAAGAATTTTGGAATCAATGAACATTATGGAGATTTGTTTCAAGCATTAAGTTTAGCAAATCCAGCATTAAGCAGTAATGCTGAAATTATAGATTTTAGTTTTAATGAGGTAAATTTTAATGATAAGTCAATTACAGGAAGCCAAATTACCATTGATGTAAACAGTAGCGTAAATGTAGCTGACCTTAATGCTATTTTTGAGTTAAGCCCTGGCGCAAAATTATTTATTGGCACAACTAATCAAGTTTCAGGAGAGAATTCAATTGATTTTAGTAATCCCGTTCAGTTTCAAGTATTATCTGAAGATCAACAAGTATTAAAACAATGGGAAGTAACAGTTAATTTAAGTTTAGGTACTGTAACTTATTATAAAAAAGATGCCGTTTGCTATTCTGGGGGTGTAATTAAAATATTGTATTCCGAAAATAATTTGGAAGCTGTTTTAACATTTGAAGGTAGTGCATACGGAACTCAAACTATAATTGATGGAGAAGCGATTTTTAATAATCTTGGCGTTGGTACCTATCAAGTTAAAGTTGGAGGAAATGTAAAAGAAATAACTATTAATTTAAAAGAGTAATTATGAAAATTAAAATAGCTATCATTTTTATAACATTTTTATTAGTGTTTGTAAGTTGCTCTAAGGATGAGGAGTTTAAAATTATATCACCAGCAAATATTTCTTTCGTTCATGAAAATGGAACTGAAATTGCTATAAATGAATGTATTAATCCCGAAGGAAAATATGCAGTAAAAATTGAAACTACAGCACAGGGTTCAGGAAAATATAAAGTAATTAGTGTAGATTATACTATAAATGGAGTTTTAAAAACCATGACATTTTTAAAAGAAGGAGCTCAAGTAAATCCAGTAACGCTTTTAGACGGTTTAAATACAGTGCAAATAGTTGAAAGTGGATACACAAGCAATCTTAATTTTGTTGCTCAAGGAGAATTTCAATTGGTTGAATAAAAAATAGTACCTGAAAATAAAAAAGAAGCTGTATAAAAAGTAAAATATTCGTCAACCTGAACTTGATTACTCATCCATTTCTTATTTTAAAATAAGGAATTTGTGAATCTTCGATTTCAGGTTCTCATAGTGATTGATTATCAATATGATGAGATTCTGAAATAAATTCAGGATGACGGATTTCGATGCTTTTTAGACAGCCTCTTTTTAATTTTTTTTGTTTAAAAAAAATTAAACGAGTTAAAGATACTTTTCTTTAATAATATTTAAATGGTGCATTTGATGTCCTGCAATTATAAAACCTAATGCTCTAACCGACATAATACTTTCATTTGCAGTTCCCAACATTGGCATCATTTCGCTAGAAAAACTATTAAATAAGGATATACTCGCCTTTCTCAAATGGGTGAATTCTTCCAATAAATCCTCAAAATTACGTTCGTTACCATTAGAATTTCCAACATACCAGTCTTCATCAAAACCTTGTAAATCGCTTGGGTCATTTCTTGAAAACCGCATTGCTCTGTAGCTTAATACGCGTTCAGCATCAATAATGTGTTGTACGATTTCTTTAATTGTCCATTTGTCATTATCATACCTAAATAATAATTTTTCTTCTGACAAATTTTCAAGTGTTTTTAAGGTTTCCTCTAATGAAGAATTTAAAACGTCAAACAAATTTACATCTCCTAAAGCTTTAATATAATTTTTATAAAAAGGCGCATATTCGTTTTCGTTTAATTGATTTGAATTCATAATTAGGCTGAATTTCTACTCGCGTTAATATTTCCAAATAAAGAGCGAGTAACCATTTTTTCGTAAACAGCTATCATTGCTTCATCAGGATTTTCTTCTTTTTGTAATTCTTGTATTTTACGTAAAGCAAATTGTTGAATAGTTAATAAAGGCAACACAATACTTTCTCTAATGTCAATTGAAGCTTTTCCATCAGCGTTATTTTGCATTAGCACATCATAACCAGAAAGTTTTAAGATCAACCGTTTTGAAGTTAAATATTCCTGATGAATAATTTGCCAAAACTCACCAAATTCTGCATCAGTGGACATGTATTCAGTTAATTCAAAAAATGATTTTGAAAGCGCCATCATACTATTTCCAATTAGAGCCTTAAAGAAATCTGAATTATTATAAAATTCTTTTATTTTTTCAAATTCACCGCTATCTTCATACTTTTTTAATGCGGTTCCAACTCCGTAAAAACCAGGGACATTTTGTTTTAACTGACTCCAAGAACCAACAAATGGAATCGCTCGTAAATCAGCAAAATTTAATTCTTTAGATTCGGAACGTTTAGATGGACGACTACCAATATTCGTTTTAGCATAATACTTTAAAGTACTCATTCGCTCTAAATAAGGCATGAACTTTGGGTGATTTTTAAAGTCAACATACGCTTTGTAGCTTGTTAATGCTAAATCATTCATAATTTCTGAATCATTTTTTGTCATGATATTATTTGCGTTGGCAAACAATTCATTGGAAATACCAGAACTTAACAACTGTTCAATATTGTATTGAGACGAATCTAAAGTTCCAAAATTAGAACTAATTGTTTGTCCTTGAACCGTTAATTGAATTTCTTCATCTTCAATTGTTGGGCCTAAGGAAGCATAAAATTTATGTGTTTTTCCTCCTCCACGAGCAGGTGGCCCACCTCTACCATCAAAAAAGATAACTTTTATACCAAACTCTCTGGAAATTTTTGTCAAGTTTTCTTTTGCTCTAAAAATAGACCAGTTTGCCATTAAATATCCACCATCTTTTGTCCCGTCAGAGAATCCAAGCATAATGGTTTGTTTATTATTTCGGCTAATTAAATGTTGTCTATAAGTAGTATTGGAATATAATTTTTCCATTACTATAGCTGCATTTGTTAAATCATCAACAGTTTCAAATAGAGGAATTATATCCGCAGTAATAGTATGGTTAAAACCACACAAATTGAACATGGCAAAAGTTTCCATAACATTTACTGCAGTTTGATTATTACTAATAATATATCTATTAGCTCCTTTTTCGCCATTTCTTTCTTGAATGGTTTTAACAGCATAAATAGAGCCTAAAGTTTTAGATACCATTTCATCTTTAAACATAGAAATATCAACCGTATCTGAAACTTTTGAAAGTATATCAATTTGATCATTTTCTGAAAGTTCTAAATAGCCTTTAGGGAATAATTTGCTTCCATTTTTTTGTAAAGTTGTTACAATTTTCGAGAAAACATTGTGATGAACTCTACTGTCTTGTCTTATATCTAACGTTGCAAAATGATAACCAAAAATGAAAACTTTGTTTAATAAATCGCTTATGTCGTTTAAATATAAAGACTGATGTTCTACTATAAGTGTCTCTTTTATTTGTTCCAGTTTTTCTATAAATTCATGTAAAGGAATTAATGTATTTAACTCAGGGTTAATACTGTTCTCAAACAACATGGTTTCTAATTCTGAAATTGCTTGTTCAACACCATTAAAAGTTAACTTTCTTTTTAAAATGCGTATATCTTTATAATAATTTTTTAAAATCGTTTGTTTTAGTCTTTTGGCAACATTTAAAGTGATTTCAGTTGTAACAAAAGGGTTTCCATCTCTGTCTCCGCCAGGCCAAAAACCTAAATTAATTATTTCGTTATCAATTGGTTTGTTATCAAAAATATTACTTTTTATGTAATCGTATACTTTTGCTACAGAGTGGTAAAAAACATTTTCTAAATACCAAATTAAATTTACAGCTTCATCATAAGGAGTAGGTTTTTCTTTTTTAAAAAAGGGTGTTTTACCCAATTGAGCTAACAATTGATTAATTTTTAATAAATTATTTTTTTCAATTGCATCGGTTAAATCAGTAATAATACCTAATACTGGACCTGGATAAAACTGCGTTGGATGTGCGGTTAAAACAACACGGACTTTAAATTCTTCAAGGTGTTTTTTTAAGGCCTCTTTTTTGTTTTCTAATGCAGCTGTTTCCTTGCTATTACGTAAGGTCCCAACCCCATCCATATTATGAACTATTGGAAATGCAGCATCTTCAATTGCATCAAACAAAACTACTTGACGTTCAATATATTGAATAAATTTGAACATCAGTTTTATTTTCTCATCTTCAGATGGATTTTGCTGATAGGTTTTAAAGAAAGATTCTACAATTTCTGTTGGATTCTTTTTATTGGAAAAGCCATTTTTACAAACATCATGAAATAGGGGTAATAAAACCCCAGTTTTGGTAATTGTATCAAACGGGAGTGTCATAAATATACTGTTGTATATTTGAAATTTAGACAGAACGTTTTCGTTAAACCTAGCAAGTTTTGGTTGTTTGTGCATAGTTTTTTAGTTATAAGAGCGAAAATTACAAAAGGTTCTCTAAAAAAAGCGTTTTTGTTGTATTAATTTAACGAAATCGTTTTTTTTGTGAATGCATTATTTATGAGGGAAATAAGGTAAATATAGGTCAGATACTTTAAAAAAAGCTTTTTCCAAATTACGTTTTTGATAGGTATCCATATAGGTTTCATAAATAAACATGCTTGGTTTTTTACCTATATTTTCTAATGGAATTGTAAAGTAACCTTCTCTTAAATTATGTTGCTTAAGGTAAGCAAACGTATTAGTGCTAAAATTTAATTGATTATTAATAGAAAATAGACTGTTAAAATTTATTGATTTATCTAATGTAGTATAAATACTAATAGGTAAAATTGGTTTTTCACTTTCCTTAATTTTTTCTTGTGAAAATATATAGAAAGTGCTAAAAAATAAAAAAAATATACTGAAATAAAATTTATTAAATCTCATATTATTAATACTAATTTAAGGAGTTAAATTAATTAATTTAAAACTGTAAAACAAATTATTGTTTCAATTTATATTTAATGCTTAAAATTTTTGAAGTTGTTTTGGTTACTTTAAAACGATCATCTAATCTTTTGCCAATTACCCAAACTATATCATTATTTGAGCATAATAACCAGGTGTTTTCTTTAGCTATTAAAGAAAGTTTTTCATCCTTAAAAAATTTACTTAATTTCTTTTTACCATGCAATCCAATTGGATAAAAATAATCTCCCTTTTGCCATTTTCTAATAGTTAAAGGGAAATTAATTTTATTATAATCAATTGATATTGTGTTAATAGTATCATTAATTAATTCTTCAAAAGCTTTATTTTCATCATTGTATTCATTAAAAGGAATGTCAAGAACTTTAAATTTTAGCTTTATTGGATTTTTTGTTTTTGAAGTATTTTCAGGAATTTCAAAAATAGTGGCGTTTTTTAATTCAGTATTCTCAGATAAAATTAAAATTGTTCTATCTTTTAATAAACGATGTGTTTCGCTATAAATTTGTTTACCACTTTGGGCGGTTAATAAATCTGTAATATCATTCCATTCCGAAAAATTATAATCTTTTAAAAGCTCATATAAATATACTTTTGGATTGCTTAATTTTTTTAATTCTTCAATATTAAAATGAATTTCATTTTCATGAATACTTACAATGTTTTCGGAAATATTTTTAATACGGTCTTTAACTATTTGTTGACTTCCTTTTAAGTTTTCTAGCGTATTGCTTAACGTATTTAATAAATTTGGATTTATTTCTTTCAAAAAAGGAATAACTTTATGTCTAATTTTATTACGAACATATTTAGTTGATACATTAGTTTCATCTTCTCGCCAAATTAACTTGTTTTTTGTTGCATAAAGTAAAATTTGATTTGTAGAAAAAGGCAATAAAGGTCTTATAATATTTTCGTTAATAACAGGAATTCCAGTTAAACCGTCTAATCCAGTTCCACGTGTTAAATTAATTAATAAAGTTTCTAAAATATCATCTTTATGATGTGCGGTAATTACATAATCTAAATTATTTTCTAAGGCAATTTCTTGAAACCAATTGTAACGTAGGTCACGAGCTGCCATTTGTGTAGAAAGTCCATTTTCGGCGGCATATTTTTCCGTGTCAAATTGAATTGTATAGGTTGGAATTTTTAAATTTTCACCTAATTCTTTTATAAATAATTCGTCCTTATTACTTTCTTTTCCACGTAAAGAAAAGTTACAATGTGCTAATGAAATGTCATAGTTAAATGAATGTAATAAATGAGTTAGAACAACGCTATCTATTCCACCAGAAATAGCAATTAACAATTTTTTATCCTTCAGAAATGATAAATTTTGATTGAGATGTTTTTGTAAAGCTATTTTCATGGGGTAAATATAATTAATTGGTGTTTAATAAAACCTGTTTCATTGCTTTTGCTTTTAACAAACACTCTTCATATTCTTTTTCGGGAATCGATTTTGAAGTTATTGCACCACCAACTGAATATGAAACATACTTTTTAGTTTTATTATATAAGATACTCCTAATTATTACATTAAAATCAAAGTTGCCGTTTGGGGTAAAATAACCTACAGCTCCAGAATATAAACCTCGCTTTGTTTCTTCCAAATCTTCAATAATTTTCATAGCCGAAATTTTTGGAGCACCAGTCATACTTCCCATTGGAAAGGTGTCTTTTAAAATAGCTACGGGGTGAATAGTTT
>TARA_R110001583_G_scaffold33438_3_pt1 | contig 12841 bp, 9 predicted proteins | sample TARA_R110001583 | Tara Oceans TARA_R110001583 (sample SAMEA4398432) | marine metagenome | biome: Polar Biome; feature: [MES] marine water layer (ENVO:01000295) within the mesopelagic zone...; material: water (ENVO:00002006), including particulate matter (ENVO:01000060) such as...... | reverse complement strand
TCAGCTTGGAAGGCTGATGCTCTATCAACTGAGCTATTCCCGCAGATCTTTAGCAGTTCATTCGATCGTTATCAAATGAATTTGTTTGCTTCAGAATGTTGTGGGAAGAGCAGGATTCGAACCTACGAAGACGAAGTCAGCGGAGTTACAGTCCGCCCCAGTTGGCCACTTTGGTATCTTCCCCAATTGCAATGTTTATAAGAGAACGTTTTCCCTCTATTGCGATGCAAATATAGATGCTTTACCCGAATATACAAGCCCCCTAGAAATATTTTTTCGTGAAAAAAGTATCAACTTTATGTAAGTGTTTGATTCCCTAGAGACTATTTTAGAACTTTTTTTCCAAATAAATAAAATACCATCTCTTTCAGGCAATAGAAGGGTCTATTTCACTTGTTTTTGATGATGTAAGATGGACTAATTCCTTAACGAATTGTTAATATTCTTATTCTGCTTGTAAAGCACCTTCTGATTTCAATAATTTCTCAGAATGAAAACTTACTTTAGCAGATAATGACCATTAAACTAAAAAAAATAATAGATGAATTATAAAAAATATGTCTTTGTACTAGCTCTAAATTTATTAATGACAAGCTTGTGGGCACAGGATATGAATTATGCACAAAAGTTGATTAAAGAACTTAGTTCTGACGATTATTACGGACGTGGATATATTAATAACGGAGATAGTATTGCAGCTGTTTATTTATCATCAGAGATGAAAAAGCTTAAATTATCTGGTTTTGAATCAAATTTTTATCAGCCATACACTACGGATATAAATACATTTCCACAAGATCCTATTCTTAAATTGGGAGATAAACAACTCGAGTCAGCGCAGGACTTCATCGTTTATCCCAACTCTCCATCTTGTAAAGGTACTTTTGAAGTACTTTGGTTGAATACTGAAATCTTAACTAAATCGACAGTTCGTAAGGTCTTTCTAAAAAAGGATTTGTCTCAAACATTTTTAGCAATTGATTCTGCTGGTTTAAATAACAAGGAACTTTACAGTTTTGCACTTGATTTAGTAGAGGCTAATATCTTTGGTGCTAAAGGAATCTTATTGGCTAAGGAGAAGTTGAAGTTTTCAGCTAAAACCTACTTAAATACGTTTCCGACTTTAATGGTAAAAAGCTCTAAGTTGGATACAACAGTTCATCAAATTACCGTCGATATTAAGAATCGCTTTATTGAAGATTATAAAACTCAAAATCTTCTAGGTTATATACAAGGTGAATCGGATACCTGTATCGTGTTTTGCGCTCACTATGATCATTTAGGTATGATGGGATCTAAAATGTATCCTGGTGCTAATGATAATGCTAGTGGTGTAGCTATGGTGTTGGATTTGGCTAAGCATTATAAGAAAGCAAAAAAGAAACCGTATTACACACAAGTATTCCTATTGTTTAGTGGAGAAGAGGCTGGTTTGCTAGGATCTAAATATTACACGGAGAATCCTATATTTCCTTTGGAGAAGACTAGAATGGTAATGAATTTTGATATGGTTGGCACAGGGAGTAAAGGGGTTTTTATCTTAAATGGAAAAGAAGTTCCTCAGGAATTATCACTTTACGAGAAAATTAATAAGAATCAAGCATATGTTACTAATATGAAAGCAACACCGGCTGTACCATCTTCAGATCATGCGAGTTTTTATAAAAAGGATGTAAAGGCTGTCTTTATTTATACGCATGATGACAATTCTAACTATCATGAAACCACAGATACTTTCAATAGTTTGAAAATGACACAGTATGAAGGGGTTTTTAAATTAATTCGAGACTTCTCAAATCAGCTTAAATAAATCTTAAATCTTCAAACTATTAATACAAAAAAGCCGTAACTCTTATGAGTTGCGGCTTTTCTATATGTCAGTTTCTTTAAGTTCTAATAAAACTCTAAAAAGCTTTTCATCGACCCTAAGTAATATTCTGTCCAACCTTCAATAATTTCTTCGTAAGCTTCATCAGGAATATTGGTATGAGTTAGTTCTAGAGATGTATTCTTTCCAACTTTCTTAAGAGTAAAGGTTACGATTGAAGCATGCTCAGTTTCACCAAAGAACCATTCTTGGACCAATTTGTAATCTTTCACAACTTGAATATTACAACCTGATATGTCACCATCCCATAAAGAGAAAACAGTTCCAACCTGATCATCCATCGTAGCTGGGTGCCCTGTCCATAGTTCAATTTGGAAGGAATTAGTCAGCGCATTAAATACTTCTTCTTGATTTGCTGATATATCCAGAGTATAGGTGTAATCTTTCATGATGCTTCGTTTTATTTCAATACAAAAATAATTTGAATAATAGATTTCGCTAACTATTTGAGCATATTTTTTAAAAATCACCTTTATTTCACACAATGATGTCTTTTTTCGCTAATAAATATTCGTTAACTTGTAAAAAAAGAATCTGTAATTGCTTGATATACACTGATGAATTCGATTTTGTTATCTAGAGATAGCAAAAAAGTTAAAATTTAAAGAGTCTAAATAAAAATAAATAATATATTTGTTTCATTATTTATAACGATTCTAACTAATAATCAAAGAATATATGTCAAGTTTTGAAATTCTAATGCCCAAGTTGGGAGAGAGTGTTCAGGAGGCAACCATCACCAAAATGTTTGTAAAGCTTAATGATGTTATCGAAGAGGATGACATGCTTTTTGAGATTGCAACTGATAAGGTAGACTCTGAGATTCCTTCTCCTGTATCTGGTAAAATTATTGAGATTCGCTTTAAAGAAGATGATGTTGTACCTGTGGGAGAGATCGTTGCCATTATAAATATGAGCGAGGATGCTGCAGATGCTGAATCGGTATCTCAAGTGATTGAAGAGGTTGCTGTTGAAGTAATTGAAGAACAAGTTGTGAGTGAAGAATCTGAAATCAAATCTGATTCAGATCGTTTTTATTCTCCTTTAGTAAAGGCAATTGCTCAAAAAGAAAACATCTCACAAGTAGAATTAGATGCTATTGTGGGACATGGTAAGGATGGACGTGTTCAGAAAGAAGATATTCTGAAGTTTGTTGCTGAAAGACAAACACCAGGTCAAATGCAAGCAGCTCCAGTAAGTGTGCCAAAAGCCGCTACTACTCCAGAAAAACCAAAAGTTTCAATGTCTGTTGGTGCAAATGATCAAATTATAGAAATGGATCGTATGCGTCGAATTATTGCAGATCATATGGTTATGTCGGTGCAAACTTCGCCACATGTTACGGCAATGGTTGAGGCAGATGTGACTGATATGGTGAATTGGAGAAATAAGATAAAGGATGAATTCTTCGCAAGAGAGAAAACGAAGATCACATTCATGCCAATTATTATAGAGGCTGTTTCAAAAGCATTACGTGAATTCCCAATGGTCAATTCATCGGTAGATGATTATAAGATTATTGTGAAGAAAGATATAAATGTGGGTGTAGCTGTTGCTTTACCTTCAGGAAATTTAATTGTACCTGTTATTAAGAATGCTGATCAGAAAAATCTACTTGGTTTAACTGTTGGTATGAATTCTTTAGCAGATAAGGCAAGAAATAATAAGTTGGATGCAGATGATATTCAAGGTGGAACATTTACGATTTCGAATTTCGGATCGTTTAAGAATGTAATGGGAACACCTATTATCAATCAGCCTCAGGTTGCAATTCTTGCTGTAGGAACCATTGAGAAGAAACCAGCTGTTTTGGAAACACCTGTTGGTGATGTCATTGTTCCACGTCAGAAAATGTTCTTATCACTATCCTACGATCACCGTGTGGTTGATGGAGCTTTAGGTGGTGCTTTCTTGAGAAAGATTGCCGATCATCTTGAGGAATTTGATGTGACAAGAAACGTTTAATGACAGAGTACTAATTTATTAATGACTACTACAATGACAGATAAGAAAAAATATAGCATACAAAATACACCTAAAAAGCAGCTTGCTGAGTGGTTCAATTTAATGACTTTAGGTAGAGCTCTTGACGAGAAAGCGCCTAACTATTTGAAACAAGCCATTGGTTGGTCGTACCATGCACCATATGCGGGACACGATGGTATTCAGTTGGCTATTGGACAAATTTTCAATAGAAAAACAGACCACTTATTCCCATACTACCGAGATATGTTAACTTCGATTTCGGCAGGTTTAACAGCTGAAGAGATTGTTTTCAATGGTATTTCTAAGGATAATGATGTTGCTGGTGGTGGGCGACATATGTCGAATCACTTCGCAAAACCTGAATGGAATGTACACAATGTGTCCTCATGTACAGGAAACCATACATTGCATGCAGTAGGTGTTGCAAGGGCATTAAAGCATTATAAAGGTAAAGGAGTTGCGATTAGTTCTCAGGGCGAATCTTCAGTTTCTGAAGGTTACGTTTACGAGGCGATTAATGGTGCATCAAATGAACAGTTGCCAGTTATTTTTGTATTCCAAGATAATGGCTACGGTATTTCAGTTCCTAAAAAAGACCAAACAGCAAATCGCAAGGTTGCCGATAACTTTAAAGGATTGAAGTACTTGAAGATATTCCATTGCAATGGGAAGGATGTATTCGATTCGATGAATACGATGACTGAAGCGAAAGCTTATGCTACCGAAAATCAGATGCCAGCCATCGTTCAAGCGAACTGTGTTCGAATGGGACCTCACTCAAATTCTGATAAGCATGAATTGTATCGTGATAATGCTGAGTTGAGTTATGTTGAGAAATATGATCCAATGGCTAAATTTCGTCGTTTATTGATTCGTTACAAGCGATTTACTGAGGAGGAATTAGTAGCGATTGAGGCCGATGTAAAACTTCAAGTTAAGAAGGCACACCGTGCTGGATTAGCCGCTCCAAATCCAGATCCAAATTCGATTCACGATTTTGTAATTCCAGATGCTTATCCAGCTGCTAAATACCCTGAAGGGCTTCATAAGGAAACTGGTGAGCCAAAGAAATTAATTGAAGGATTGAATGAAACTCTAAAAGCTGAATTTAGAAATAATCCTGACACTTTTATTTGGGGACAAGATATTGCCAATAAAGATAAGGGTGGTATTTTCAATGTGTCGAAAGGCATGCAACAAGAGTTCGGTATCGAGCGTGTGTTTAATGCACCTATTGCCGAAGACTTCATTATGGGTACTGCCAATGGTATGAGTCGTTTTAACGATAAGATTCGTATCGTAGTTGAAGGTGCAGAGTTCGCTGATTATTTTTGGCCAGCTATGGAGCAGTTTGTTGAAACGACGCATGAATACTGGCGTACTAAAGGTCAGTTTTCACCTAACATTACTGTGAGACTTGCTTCTGGCGGTTATATTGGTGGTGGTTTGTATCACTCACAAAATATTGAAGGTGCTTTAGCAACTTTCCCAGGTGTTCGTATTGTTTACCCTTCTTACGCTGATGATGCAGCAGGTTTGCTTCGTACTTCAATTCGTTCTAAGGGTATGACCGTATTTATGGAACCAAAGGCTTTGTATAACGATCCTAAAGCGGCAGCTGTCGTGCCTGATGATTTTGAGGTGCCATTTGGTAAAGCTCGTGTTCGTCGCGAAGGTTCTGATTTGACTATTGTGACTTACGGTAACACAACGCATATGTGTGTTGAGGTAGCTGATCAAATTTCTAAGGAATTAGGCAAAAATGTTGAGGTGATTGATCTCCGTACTATTGTGCCTTTAGACAAGGAAACCATTATTAAGTCGGTTGTTAAGACCAATAAAGTATTGGTTGTGCATGAGGATAAGGTCTTCGCTGGATTCGGTGGTGAAATTGCTGCGACTATCACAGAGGAAGCTTTTAAACATTTGGATGCTCCAGTAAGACGTGTTGGATCAACCTTTACTCCAGTAGGATTTAATCGAATTTTGGAAAAAGCAACGCTTCCAAACACTGACAAAATTTATACTGCAGCTAAAGATTTGTTAGACTACTAAAATTAAGATGATGACTAAAATTGGATTAATATACAGTTTCAATACTATTAAGACTTCGAAGAATGCTGAGAAGGTTAAGAAAGCTTTCGGTAAGGATTTCGATATTGAAATGGTGAATGTTGAGGAAATAGACGAAGAATCATTCTTGAGCCATAAGAATATGGTACTTGGCGTGCCAACTTGGTTCGATGGCGAATTACCTAGCTACTGGGATGAGTTTATGCCAGCTATCGAACAATTGAAACTAAAAGGAAAGAAAGTAGCCCTTTTTGGTTTAGGCGATCAAGTGGGATATCCTGAAAACTTTGTTGATGGTATTGGATTATTAGCAATTGCCTTGGAAGACCGAGGTGCTAAAGTGATTGGTTTAACTAGTCCTGAAGGTTACACTTTTGAGCGTTCTGAAGCTTTGCGTGATGGTAAATTCTTAGGTTTAGCTTTAGATATTGAGAATCAGGCTGCTTTAACTGATGAGCGAATTAAGGCTTGGGTTGAGCAATTGAAGAAGGAATTCTAAGCTTTACAATTTGCCCTAAACGAAAAAGATGATCCACCTCGGATCATCTTTTTTAGTTTAATCTTTTTATACTAACTAGAAAATGGGATTGATTTGATGCTGTTAATAAATATATGTGTTCGTCATTCTGAACTTGTTTCAGAATCTGTGAGCATTGATTATGAGATCCTGAAATAAATTCAGGATGACGTTTAATGTTGAACTTCAATATTGATGGATAAGCCAATATCCGAATCTGCGAGGGGGAGGTGGTTAAAAGCGAAAAATAAATTGAAATAAAAAAAAGATGACTCAATTAAGAATCATCTTTCCCTTATAAATATTTTATTCAGAACCTATAACATCTGCATATCATTAAGCTTCTTATATGTTCCATCTAATTTAATCAGCTCATCATGCTTACCTCGCTCAACAATCTCACCTTCGTGAAAAACACAAATCAAGTCTGCATTCTTAACGGTAGACAAACGGTGAGCAATCACAACAGAAGTTCTGTTCTGCATTAACTTGTCCAATGCATCCTGAACCAAACGTTCCGATTCTGTATCAAGGGCAGAAGTTGCTTCATCCAAAATCATAATTGGAGGATTCTTAAGTACAGCTCGCGCAATACTCAATCGCTGACGCTGACCACCAGAAAGCTTACCACCGCGATCACCAATATTGGTATAATAACCATCTTCAGTAGCCGTAATAAAGTCGTGAGCGTTGGCAATTTTTGCCGCAGCTTCAACCTCTTCAAGAGTGGCATTTTCTACACCAAAAGCAATATTACCAAAAATAGTATCGTTGAAAAGGATAGACTCCTGATTCACATTACCCATTAGGTTACGCATGTCAGTAATTTTGAGATCGCGAATATCTTCACCATCAACAAAAATACCACCATCAATTACATCGTAAAAACGAGGTAATAGATCTACGAAAGTTGTTTTCCCAGAACCCGATTGACCAACAAGAGCAACGGTTTTACCCTTTGGAATTTCAAGGTTGATATTCTTAAGAACTTGCTTTTCTCCATTGTACGAGAAACCTACATTACGGTATTCAATCGCATTTTCAAATTTATCAACAGATTTTGCATTTTCCTTATCTACGATAGTCGACTCAGCTCCTAAAATCTGATCGATACGCTCCATGGCTGCCAAACCTTTTTGAATGCTGAAAAATGCTTTAGAGAATGCTTTCGCAGGATTTATTATTGAATAAAATAGGACCAGATAAACAATAAATCCTGCTCCATTTAAGCCACTTTCACCATTAAGAATTAAGCGACCACCATACCATAGTACAATCACAATAACGATGGTTCCTAAGAATTCACTAACCGGATGCGCTAATATTCTTCTACGCATTAAGCTGTTCATGATACGACGGTAATCGTTATTTTCGGCAGAAAATTTTTCAGTTACTTTATCCTCTGCTGTAAAGGCTTTGATAATGCGAAGTCCAGAAAGAGTCTCTTCAATGGTCGATAAAAGATCTCCCATTTTGTTTTGCCCCAAACGGGATGTTTTTTTAAGACTTTTCCCAATTTGTCCAATGATAAAGCCAGCAATAGGCAGAAGAATGAAACTAAAAAGCGTTAATTGAGGACTCATGATGATCATTGTTGTAAGATATACTATAATCAAAATTGGGTTCTTAATGAACATGTCCAAAGAGTTCATTACCGAGTTTTCTACTTCCTGAACATCACCTGTTGAGCGTGCAATAATATCACCTTTCTTTTCCTCTGTGAAAAATGGAATAGGCAAACTTACGATTTTATCATAGATCATATTTCTCATATCACGTACTACACCATTTCTTAATCCTACAGTATGGTATGAGCCTAGGTATGTAAAAGTAACTTTGAAAAAGACGGCAATCACCATGAAAACACCAACAAATATAAGAGTTGAATCAGCACCGTATTCCACTTTTATTAGAGTTGCGTAATAATAAAAGTTGTGCTTTAGTGCATCAATACTTACTTCCCAAGGAGCTTCGGTTGTTACAACTATTGCATCTTTGAAAAGAATTTCTAAAACAGGTTGCATCATAGCAAAGGAGAAAACTCCAAAGACAGCTGCAAGCAAATTGTACACAAAACTCATGATTAAATCACTCTTGTATGGAGGGAGGAATCTTTTTAATATCTGAATGAAATCTTTCATTTAAGCGTTTAAATTGTTTTAGTTTGAATGGGTTTTATTTTGTTTTTCAGACATGAAGTGAAACAAAATAGCTGGTAAAAATACAATTCTTACCAGCTATTCCCAAGGATTTAACAATATTTAGTGGAGTTGTTATAAGAGCGATATTCAAAACAAAAGGACACAGAAGTCAAACTCCTACGGCCATAAACGAGCTGCGAGAACGTTTTTCCCACGGGAAACGGCCATAAACGAGTTGCGAGAATCTTTTTCTCTATTTTATGGCTAAGGACATCGACCAAAACAAAAGGCCGCAGAAGTCAAACTTCTGCGGCCTTTCAATATGAATTAACTGAAATTTAGATTCCAGTATAGTTAGATGGAGTGATCGTTTTCAATTCAGCTTTAAGGCTGTCTGAAATCTCAAGTGTATCGATAAACTCAGCGATACTGCTTTGAGTTACGGTTGTGTTTGTACGAGTTAATGCTTTCAATGCCTCGTATGGGTTTGGGTAAGCTTCTCTACGCAAAATAGTCTGAATCGCTTCAGCTACAACTGCCCAGTTTGCTTCCAAATCAGCAGCGAATGCATCAGGCGAAAGAATCAATTTATCTAAACCTTTCAATACCGATTTAAAGGCAATGATTGAGTGAGCAAAAGGAACACCAATATTTCTCAATACAGTTGAATCTGTAAGGTCGCGCTGTAAACGAGAGATAGGAAGTTTTGCTGATAAATGCTCGTAAGTTGCGTTCGCTAATCCTAGGTTACCTTCCGAGTTTTCGAAATCGATAGGGTTTACCTTATGTGGCATAGCTGAAGATCCAACTTCTCCTTCTTTAATTCTTTGCTTGAAGTAATTCATAGAAATATAAGTCCAGAAATCACGATTCATATCAATCAAGATGGTATTGATACGCTTGAAATTATCGAAGATCGCACCCATATTGTCGTAATTCGAAATTTGAGTTGTGTATTCTTCACGCTCCAATTTCAACGACTCGTTTACGAATTTGTTACCGAAAGCTTTCCAATCGATTTGTGGGTAAGCCACATGATGCGCATTGAAATTACCTGTAGCACCACCAAACTTAGCAGAACAAGGAACTGATTTCAATAGGTTTAATTGTGTTTTAAGACGGTACACATAAACCTGAACCTCTTTACCCAAACGAGTAGGAGAAGCTGGCTGTCCGTGAGTACGAGCAAGAAGAGCAATATCTTTCCAGTCGTTAGATAAGCTTTCAAGCTTCTCGATCAATTCATCTAAAAGAGGGTAATACACATCGTGTACTGCATCTCTTATAGAGTATGGTGTAGCTGTGTTATTAATATCCTGTGAAGTCAAACCGAAGTGGATGAATTCTTTATATTCCTGAAGGTTTAAAGCGTCGAATTTCTCTTTGATAAAGTATTCAACCGCTTTTACATCGTGATTGGTTACAGCCTCAATGTCTTTAACTTTCTGTGCATCTTCAACAGTAAAATCTAAATATAAACTGCGTAGTTCATCAAAATTATTTTTGTCAAAATCGACTAGTTGAGGAAGTGGATGTTCGCAAAGAGAAATGAAATATTCAACTTCGACCAATACGCGATATCTGATAAGTGCATACTCCGAAAAATATTCTCCCAATACGTCAACCTTATCGCGGTAACGGCCATCGATAGGCGAAATAGCTGTTAAACTGTTCATTCTGTAAATATTAAGTTGTAAAATGATTATTTAGTCTTGCAAAGATACAAAACAAAGTGAATGAGCATAAGGAGATTTTTAGGAATCTCTTATAAGATTCATATTTTATTACGGATGCTCAGTTATAAAAAAAAGACATCCATTTGGATGTCTTTAAAAGTCTTATCGTTTCATTGTGGCGATAAATGTGTCGGAATCTAAAAAGAAATCCAAGGCATCGATAATCGATGGCATAATCACATCGACATGATCGATAATATCTTTGTGAATGCCTTCTGCCTGAAGCGTAGCAATCGAAACTTTTGATTGAACAAAGAGCCCAATATCCGTTCGAGCATTACCTATGGAAGCTATATTTTTACTTCCCAGTGAAAGAAGGATATCCTCTTTTTCGCGTGAATTACTTGCTTCGTAGTAGGTTATGCCACTAACACGAGCTAGATTGTTAGCAGTACCTCGTTGATCAGCTGATACCATTACTACATTAACACCATGTGATTGCAACTGGTGAATTTTCTCGATAACACCAGGAACAATTTCTCCTTTAATTGAGATAGTTCCATTTGAGTCTACAATTAAGGTGTCAATCTCAATTATCCCTACTCCTGGAACGTCGTAAATCATACTCATAATCTGAACTTATTAATTAATAATTTGATGTGTCTTTGTTTTATATGTGAACTTTCATTCACTAATCCTTAAAATTGATACCTGACTCCAATAGCCAAATTTTCCTTAAACTGAACCCTTGTTCCGGTATCATCGTCAGAAATGAGATAGGTCGATACGGTTGTAGTTAAGTATTGATTGATAGGAAGGTTTAGAATAAATTGCCAATCCACATCAATATTTTTTGGTTTGTTGGAATAACTAGAATAAAATTCCAGTTTGTTTTCCATACTGATATCTTTCGTAATTTTCCACTTGTGTAAAAGCTTGATATAGGCACCGACCTCTTTCTTTACTTTCTCATCTGCATCGATACCAAAGGCTGTTTGATCGATATTCGTTGTATCGCCTACTATGGTGTACTTAGCTGTGAATGGTGAAAGCAGAATGGAAAAATCTGGCTTTGGTTTGTAATCTAAACCTACAGAGCCCAGAATGTAGGCAGGTGCAAAGAAATTAGAGATTAATTCTCGCTCTTCCTCGTCAAGGTAATTGTAGCCTCTTACAAATTGAGTCTTCAGATTGAACATGGAGGTATAATACCATTTTCCGAATGCTAATTGTCCAAACTTGGTGTTGAATTCTAACTTATCCTGATTTTTTCGAAAGTCATTTTCTCCTGATTTAAGGAGACCGTATTCCATATCAATAGTTGTCTCCCAAGAAGTTTTATTCTTTTTGTATATGGCAAATGACTTAACGCCAGATAAGGCAGATATTGAACTTTCTCCACCTTCGGCCCATTCTTTACTCACGTGTCCCTGGTTGAAATCTAACTTTACAGTGGTCCCAAATTTCCAAACATCGACATGGCGTTTGTATTTTTTTAGGTTTGCTAGCTTGAAGCCGTCAGGAAATATCTTCGCTTCCAATTTTACCTTGGCACCTTTTCGTTTGGTACTTTTTACCGATTCTTGATAAACATCGTCATCATATAGAATCTTCACGCCTTTGCTAGTTGTGTTTTGTAACCAAATACCGATGGAATCTTTTTTACTTTTCTTTAGCCAGAAACGTTTGAAATCGGTTTTGCCATTATTGATCCAAAAAGCAAGCGAATCGTTCATGGCATTTTTCACAGCAAATGAAACAGAATCACGACTAATCTCTCTTATCCATTGGTGTACCGAATCATTTTCTATATAGTCGAATAACTCAGCATATTTTTTTGAATCATCTTGCAATTCGAATTTATCATCCTTCGAAAGACTATCATCTTGCTCTAATAATTGATTTTCCAGTTCTATCTTTTTAGACAATTCTCTTAATGCATCTTCAGTTTGCCTCTTTTCGATATAGGATTTCAAGTAAGTCACCATATTTCTAATACTATCATTTTTTACATAGTCGAGCAAAGTGTTTACAGCCTTATCAACATTCTTATCCTCATTACTTTTAGCTTCAACCTCAAGTTCACCAAGTAAATATTTGAAACTTATGTTGTCGATATGCTTTAAAGGGTCGTGATATTTTATCGTATTTATTGAAAAATCGTAGTAGCTCTTTAGTATAGATCGTGAATGAGCAATTCTATAAAGTGATTTTGGAAGAGCAAGCGTTTCAATTTGAATGGAATCTCGCTCAATTTTTCTAACTGGAGTATGTGGGGCATTATTTAAGACACCTATGTTCTGAATGTCAAAATATATAGAATCTTTAATTTGGTGTACGATTGGTTCTGCCTTACATTCCGATGAAAATAGGAATGTAGATTGAAACAATAGAAGTAAGAGGAAAAGGTTGCGATTCATCTTAATGAATTAGTCTTAGGTTGTGTGTAAGTTGTAAATGATAATCTCATACTTAGATCTGAGTGTTCAGTTCTGATTTTTAATTATCTGAGGAACAAAAATGAGAATAAATTTTCTCGAAAGAAAGCAAAATGCCAGTA
>TARA_R110001583_G_scaffold16234_3_pt1 | contig 12852 bp, 32 predicted proteins | sample TARA_R110001583 | Tara Oceans TARA_R110001583 (sample SAMEA4398432) | marine metagenome | biome: Polar Biome; feature: [MES] marine water layer (ENVO:01000295) within the mesopelagic zone...; material: water (ENVO:00002006), including particulate matter (ENVO:01000060) such as...... | reverse complement strand
ACTTAAGAAATAGTGCATTTGAATTACGAGTCAATGAAACGACTGTAAATTTTGAATATATACTATAAGGTTATAGATTGATTTTTAGTATTATTTATCCCAAAGGTATAATTGCGGGTGTAGCTCAGTTGGTAGAGCTTCTGCCTTCCAAGCAGACTGTCGCAAGTTCGAATCTTGTCACCCGCTCCACTTCAATATAGCTATATAAGTTTATTAACGGAATAAGATAAATGAGAAGCCCTGAGTTTACAATATTTGTTGGGCCAATGTTCGGATCCAAAACAACAAAGTTGCTCGCAGCTATAGATAGGTATAAGTATAGAAACAAGAACGTCATAGCCTTTAAGCCAAAGATTGATGATAGATACTCTGATGATCAGATATCTACTCACTCTGGAGGCAGGTTTCCAGCTATACCAATAGGCAGTGGTGATGACTTATTTTTTTGGTGGGCAGAACAGTCTACGGATTATAACGTAATAGCCGTTGATGAAGCGTTTATGATACCAGGAATATCAACAGCTCTGCTCACAATGTTTAAGTCTGGACTTGATATCATTGTATCATCACTTGACCTGTCAGCTAGCCTCAGAACCTTTGAGGAGGTAGAGAAGATTCTTCCCTGGGCAACAAGAATAGAGAAATGTCCAGCCGTATGTACAATCTGTAATGATGATGCTTTCTATACGTATAGAAAAATTGATGGGATAGCAGAAATAACAATTGGCGGAGCAGACCTTTATGAGCCTAGGTGTTGGTTGCACCATAGCTTATTCTCACGGGATGGCATGATAAAGGCATGTGAAGATGACTAAATGTATAATGAAGCCGTTTGTATGGACGAGAGATCGTCTAAAGCATAAGTTAAGCCACCTAAGTCTATCCGCAATCAAATCATCGCTCAAAGAGAATGGGCCAGCCTTGGCTGTAATAATAGTTACATGGGAGATTATAGAAGATGTATTATTCCCAATTCTGTTTGCGTGGCTTGGAGTGAATGTTCATCCTGTATTTCTAGCAGGGATTCCCGCAAGTATAGTGTTATGTTCACACTGGATTGCAGTACCATTAATTTGGAGTGCGTGGGTTAAAGTATCAAAGAACACAAATAAATAAAGTTATTAATTATTTCCTCTATATAGGAGGTGCGTAATGGAATTTAAATACGGGCTTATAAAGATTAATGATCATAAACCATTGAGTGATATCAAAGATGATAATTGTGAGTTGGTAGAGATATTTATAGATGAGTTAGGAATCCCAAAGTATTTTTGTAGAGCAAGAATTAACTCGGTAGATGAGCTTAAGTCAGCATATTATGATGTTATGAATTCAGGACTAAATACCTGGCTCTATGAAAATGGTACATTCTCTACGTTAGAAGGTGGAGGGTCATGGAGTTGGACTAAAAAGGTAGCTCTAAGTTGTTCAGAGAAGCCCCTTGGTGATGATATATTATATGCTTATGAAGAAGAGATGGAGCTATACAAGGTTTATGGTGGCGATTAAACATGGACTTTGACTCATCATATATTGATACGATGACCAAAGACTTGTCTCAGAGAGAAGCACTTGAGATATGCATAGACATAACTCATCATAATTTTTCTGAAAACTTTACCGTAGATGAGGGTGATATACCAAGTGCCTTATTGTACTTTCATACTCTTATTGATAAAATAGAAGAGAAGAGACAGGGTTTATCATCCATTGATCCAGTTATACATGAATCAATAGCTGCCTTATTTTACCTAAGAAGCATGGTCATAAAGCTATCTGGTATTGAGCCATACTGATTAGCCTCTTCCGTAATCGTCCTCTATTCTTATCGGGGTGTCCAATAGATGATTTCCTATTTCTATAATGGTCGAATCTTCTAATGCGGTTAGCCTGTATGGGCATCCAGATTGAACATTCAATGACACTCCTGGCTGTAATATTGCACTTTCCCAAGGGTTCGCTGTACTCGCCCTTATTGTTAGTTCGTTGCCAAACAAGGCCTCTACCTTTCCGCTTATAACAATTAATGCTTCACTTTTTTGAGGGTTAAACTTTAGGCTCGTCCGATGCCCCTTTTTCAAGAAGAGCATCTTTCCATGCCCAGCCTCAAAGGAACTCCATACCATCTCGTGTCCCCACGGTTTAGCTTCTTTTCTCCACTCGGTAACCCAAGCTGACTTAAGGTGCTTACTCATAATATTCCTCTAACATGCTGTTGACTAGTAAAGCCATACTATATATCAATGTATATTAATATACATGGTAAAACTATGGTTATTAGCAAGTGGAATAGATATAGGTCCAGTGGAAGTCTTGAGGTAGCTGAATTCTCTCATAGAGTAAGGAGGGTTACTAGGATTAATGGGTCTTCATTTATAATGGCAGAGGTTTCTAGTGTTCACAATCCTGGAGACAAAGGCTTCGTTTGTGGGTGGCAATACCTCATATACAACATAAGTAAAGATGGATTCAGAAGAGAGAGTAATATATATTCAGATGAGCTCAAAACAAGAGAGTTGGCTATGTTTATGGCAGACTTAAAGCTTTTAGATTTAGGGTTCTCTTTGGACGATCCCTTTGGATTTACAGATGACTAAAAAAATAAAATATTCAGTAGGGGACATAATTCTCTGCAAAAGCTTTGCAGGACCAGAGGTAAAGCTGCGAGTGATTAATAAAGTAAATAGGCTGTCTGGACTTAAAGCGGATAATGATTCTGGAGTTAAGCTACTCGGATTTGAAGGATGCTTTGTGAGTCGATCAGATATGATGAAGCTAAAGGATGCGTGTGTTCCGTATTCCAAGAAAGATAAGCCAAGCGCCTGTATCTCTTTTACTTATGACTGGCAGATAATAAGAGTTGTGTCAAAATATAATGCAAATAATAAAAGCAAATAACCTTAGCGTGCTTCAAAATTCAAGAAAAAAAGATCTGATAACAGATCCCTTTCCCTACATTATAATTGAAGATGCACTACCCGAGAGTCTATATCTATCCCTTGAGAGGGAGTACATTAGTGATCAAAAACTCAAGAGCTTTTGGGGTATACCAGATTTTGAAAACAATAAGAGATATCAGATAGAGAATAAGTTAAGTTGGGCTTTAGATAATGATATTTATTCAAATATATGGCGCGACTTTATAAGATACCATTCATCTAAAGAATTTTTTACAGAGTTTGTATCCCTGTTCGGAGATAGCCTTATAAAAAAGTATCATCCGAGTTTAGAGAAGAGGTTTCCATCACTACTAAACGCAGGAGTAGTACGTAGGGGTGATGACAACCCAAACAAGTTTATAACTATGGACGTTCAGCCAGGAATAAATAGCCCGGTAAGCAGTAAGTCATCAGTAATAGGACCTCATGTTGATAATAAAAAAGAGATATATGCCGGATTACTATACATGAGGCTAAGTGATGATAACTCTATTGGAGGAAACTTACAGATATATAAACACAGGTTTCTAACTAAGGATTATATATCTGAGAAATATGATAGAAAAGATAGGCCTAATGAGTCAGATCTTGAATTACACGCAACTATTCCTTATAAAAGGAATACATTTGTAATGCTTTTAAGCTCAAATATATCTTTTCATGGAGTTTCAGATAGGGGTCTAACTAAATTTAATAGAAGACTTGTGAATATAATTTCTGAGAAGAAATGAATATTTTAATATCCGCCAATACCATCTGACGCAATAGCTCCTGAAAGCTTCTTGAACCTTGCGGAAGATCCCTTGAATCCAGCTATCTTCTTTAGCTTAATCATTATAAAGACATTGGTGCTAGATGCAGTAACAATAATATCTCCAGTTGGGTTATCTCCAGCTCTTCCTTGGTCCATTATTATAGGGGATATAAACATAGGTATATTTACATTTCCGCTTCCAAAGAAAAACGCATAATCCGAATCGGAATCCCACTTAAGATTAAAGCTTCCATTTGACTGTATTCCAGTTATAGCTACTCTATCGCTACCATCGCCAGCAGCCATAGCTAAAGCGTTTAAATCTATTGTTGCGGTATCTGCACTTGCCGGTAAATTAACACAAACACAAGCCTCGCTCATGTTGTCTCCGAGTATCTGAATATTTGGTGAAACGTCTGCCATTACTAAGTCTCCATAATTAAAACATTAATTAAAATAAAATTAAGTTACCTGTCTACATTAATTACCTAAATTTAGTAGAATTCCTCCCTTCGGAGGGAACATGGGGAATAAAACTAATTATCGCTATGGAATCTGGTACGAATTTGTGCAATTATTATTGCATACGTCAGGATCTTTTTTCTTAGGATATGCGATTGGATCTATTTTGAATTATATATTATAAATTTTTATTGACCAAAATTTATATCGGGGTACAATCATAGCATACCAAAAAGGAGAGTATTATGAGTTCATCTTGTTTCGTTACAATAGAAGTAGAGTCAACAATATTAGGAGAGGGAATTCGACAGATTGTAGTTCCAATTAATAGAATTCTTAAAATCGTCCCCATGAGAGATTCTGGATTAAATGAAGTGCATCTTGCAAGCTTTGATAATTCAGATAATGAAATCCTTAGAACTAAGGGATCATTTTCAGATATATTTAATTCAGCTATGTTTGTTTCACCTATGACTCAATATGCATATAACCAGGACTTAACCGCCTCAGTGGATTAGAGCCTATTTTCTTATTGAGAATTTAGTCTAAAATGTTATTCATTCTTGGATGGGAAGTAAAACCGCCAATAAGTTTAAGTAAGTATTATAGGCCTATAGCTCAATCAGGTCAGAGCATCGCTCTCATAAAGCGAGGGTTCTCGGTTCGAATCCGAGTAGGCCTACCATTTAAATGTGTAGAGGTTCCCTCCGTATCTCTCTACATATATAAAGGACGGAACATTCGGAAGAGTGTCTATAGCGAATTAGTTGGTTTTTCGCTTAGAAGGGTGGGTTCCGAATAAACGGAAAAATGAGGAAGAATAGAATCTATGGCTAAGTACAGTCAATCTGGCAGCAAGGCTCAAAGACAGAATCAGTATGTAAGAAGGCTGATTATTAAAATAAATAGGCATAAGTCCCGTGGACTAGATACATCTAATATGGAAAAGGAATTATCCTATTGCTCTGGAGATGCTACTCGTCCTGAATTTAAAACAGGACGAGATGTTGGACCTAAGCTCAAAAAGACTTATTAGGATATGTAGCTCACATGGTGTGAGTTATACCTGATTGTGCGGGATTCCCTTTGGGTTTATCACAATCCCCGCAGGAAGGCATGGGGTTACAGATGCCTTAATTATATTATTCCCCTGTAGCTCAGTTGGTAGAGCAGCTGACTGTTAATCAGCCTGTCACTGGTTCGAATCCAGTCGGGGGAGCCACTTAGGAGTAACTATGGAAGGCTTTATATTTGGCCTTGTTGATAATGGTGTCGTATTACTTGGAGCGTATTTAGGATTAGATATAGAGTCAAAGATTTCTTCAAAGCTATCTAGAGAGTCAAATCCTGTTATTGGTGCAGCCTTTGGAGCGACAATAGCAAATCTAATATCTGATGTAGCAGGAGCTTATTTAGACCCATCTATGAACGGAATGATTACGGGAATAGCATTAGGTTGCTTGATTCCAATTATATGTATACCCTTTATTGAAAAAATAAAGTCAAAGTGGGCTGACTACTGGAATGGAGATTATTATGAATAACAAGACTCATGACTATACTAATGCAGAGTGGGGCCATGATTATGCTATCCGGTCAATTTCAGATGAAGGACATACAGTGTCCTTGACCGGGTGGGGTTGTGGAATTTCAAATGATGACTATCTTATTTTGAAAAATGGGGAGGAAGGCACTAGGTATAAGGTAGATTCAATAAGGTACTGTGGTGATCCACATGATATGTGGTTTGCCGAAGCATCTTTTTCACCAAGGTAAATCATGCCAAAGATAATTTCTATAAATAACAAAGACCTATTAGAAGAAACCTGCTATATGGGATGCTTAGATGCAGACTACAATCTGTTAGTTGAAAAAATTGGAAGTCCCATCAAATCTCTTGATGGGTACAAAACAGACGCAGAGTGGGTGATTGAGTTTGACGGCGGCTGTATTGCTACAATTTATAATTGGAAGGATGGAAAGAATTATAGAGGAGATGAAGGTCTTGACCCTAAAGATATATCCGAATGGCATGTTGGCGGAAATGATAAGTGTGTAACAAGCTGGATTTATGACCTTATACACAACTCTTGGCCCGCGTTTGATGATATAAGGCAGGAGGCGCAGTTTTAAAGATTAAGCCACTATAGCTCAACTGGTAGAGCAGCTGATTTGTAATCAGCAGGTTGTAGGTTCAAGTCCTATTAGTGGCTCCACCGATTGTATGAGAAGAATAGAATTGTTTTATAAAATAAAGTATAATGTTTTGGGCGAAACAAAAGAAATAATAATTAAAGCTATTTCGTACAGCAAGGAAAGAATGGCTGAAATATATTCAGATGTTTATCCAAATAGAAGTATCGTAACCATAGATAAATGTGAGTACGAAGAAAGTTTTTTAGAAGAAGAGGATTTATATGAATGACAACATTTCGCAAAGCCATTTAGTGATTCAGGCATTATCTCAGGATATTCAACAGATTCAGGAGAGAATGGATTTTTTCGAAGGAATAGTCCTTCAGCTGTTAATTGGGCTAAAGTCAGCCGGAATCATAGTTGATGATGATGGCGAAGAGTCCTTGCCACCATTGGGCGATAAGATTATTACATAATAAACACCTAGGGGTAATTTATGGAAGATACTTACGTTTACTTATCTGTAAAGCTTTATCTTAAAGACGGGCAGACATATGATACAATTCAAAATATAGTTCAGGAGGCTGACTATTCTTTTGATCACGATCAAATCTTACAGCATGAAATTATAGATATTATGGATGTTCAGATATCTAACCAAGAGTCGAATGAAGGCTGTGTTGATCCATTTGACATGCCTGACATAGAATAGGAGGGGCTTGATATGCCGAGTGTACTACAAGGCTAAGGAATTAGCTATAAACAATGGAAGAACATATCATCTTGCAGCCATACTAAAGAGGAATGGGAGAGTTGTCAGAATTGGAGAGAATACCGATAAGACTCATCCTAGATTCAAGAGACAATACTCTGATGGAACTTGGGCATCTCATATGCACGCCGAAATGAATGTTCTCAGGTTTGCAAAGCCCGGTGATGAAATAGAGGTGATTAGATTTAAAAAGTGCAGCCATACGTGGACTATGGCGAAGCCATGCACCCTTTGTCTGAATAAAATGAAGGATGCGGGAATAATTAGAGTTAGATATACTAACTGGGAAGGAAACTGGGAATATATGATTCTTTAATAATTTTTTTATATTTCGTATATAATACTAATGAAGTCTTATGAATTTAACATAACGGTCGTAGGAAGCGGAAAAGATGCTGATGAAGCATTTTCAGATGCACTTAGCAAATTAGCCCAAGATGCTGGATCTGCAATAAAGGGTGAGGTTATCTACGTTAATCTTTCTGAATCCGAAGACAATTCTAATGATAAAGAATTAGAAAACTAAGCACTCTTAGCTCAGTTGGATAGAGCGGCGGATTCCTAATCCGTAGGCCACAGGTTCGAATCCTGTAGAGTGTACCATACAAGGGAATACTATAATGAGCAAGAAAGAGATTATTGATGATATTGCAAATTTTCTATCTCAGCATGGGATTGATAGTTTAAGCGAAAAAAATGATATTGTTCAAAGAATATATGAGCTGCTAATACTTAATAAGCCTAGTATTTTGAAGTCAAAATATATGGCTCACGACGATTACAATAAGTATCACACCTGGCCTTGCTAATAGCATATTGATTATATGGAAATAAGATGAATAAAGAAGATATTATAAATTTAATAAATAAAGAGCTAGACATATCATTTGCTATAAAGGACCTTATGTTAAAGCAAATAAAGTATAGTCTAACCTCAGTAAATCAGCAATCACACCTATTGAGGGATGACTCAAATGATCCAGCCGCCCGACTCTGGGCAAAAAGTTCATCATCCCATTCGATTTTGAATTCTGCACAAGATTTAGTAAAGTTTGAATCTCAAGCAAGGACAATAGAATTAGTCATTCAGTCTCTTAATAGAATAAAGTCAGAGGTACTGTCAGAGATTGATGTTAGGCCATTAGTTGCAATTAGCGGTGGGTTTGACCCGATACATATTGGACATATAAGAATGATTAAAGGTGCATCAGACCTCGGAAGCCTTACCGTCATAGTAAATTCTGATGACTGGCTAAATAGAAAAAAGGGCTATGCATTTATGAGTGAGCAAGAAAGAGTAGAGGTTATCTCCGCAATTGAGGGAGTTGACAATGTTGTTATCGCCTCGGATAAGGACGATACAGTATGCGAAACCTTGCGAGATATAAAGCCGGACATATTTGCGAATGGTGGCGACAGAAATAACAAAAACACTCCAGAGAAAGATCTATGCAAAGAGTTGGGCATAAAGATGACATGGGGAGTTGGCGGAAAAAAAATACAGAGTAGTTCTGAGTTAGTAAGCAACGCTCCACTAAACAAGGGGGCTTAGTGGGCATTCTTTTTGTTACTAGCATATTATGAGCGTATAATGACTAATACAAAATTCTTAGCCGTAAGAAAATGTTACGGATTTGAGTGGGAGTGCTACAAGGATAAGAGATCGAATGGATATATAGCCATATGTCATTCGTTTTCAAAATCAGTATCTTCAGATACATGGGATGGGATTTGGGATGAAATATTAAATGCATCAAAGCAAAAGCGGAAAAACCAAAGAACAAACAAGGGGCGTAAGAAATAATTAAGTGTTAAAGCCCCTTTTATATAGGAGTTTTAATATGACATGGGAATTTGATTCTTTCAGGATAAATTGGACGGAGAGGTCTAAGGATAGGATTGTTACTAGCGTAACGGGATACTCATACCAAGTGGCTTCATGGAAGTCTGATTATTTTTCAGAGTATAGCCCAAAGTCTTATAACACAAGAGTCTTAACCACTGTTGATGATAAAAGAGGAATGGTTACAATGACTGTATCTAGAAATTCACTCTATAAAAATAGGTAGGATTAAATGAGCAACAAAAATGCTGAGCTTGCTATAGATGATATTGGTGGCAGACCTAAGCCTAAAGATATGAATGTTGACTACAATCAAGACAGAGAGGTGCTTGCTGATAAGTGGGAGCATCTGCATGATGAGTGGGAGTATCTGCATGATGAGGTTGATCTTGAGAATGAATCTATTAAGAGAATAAAGAGAAATAAAAGAATCGCAGAGCGATAGGGAGAACTATGATTTCTGGAGAAATTTTTAACTTTTCAAATTTAATAAATGATTATCCAATCATCTCACGGGATGAGCAGATTAGATTGTTTAAGGATTGGAAGCAGAATGACAACAAGGATTCGTTAGATGCTTTGGTCCTATCAAACCTTAGAATAGTATCTAAGGAGGCTCACAAGGCGTCCTTTAAGAATAAGCATGTTGAGTATGAAGACTGCTTTCAGGAGGGACTTGCAGGCCTAATGAAGGCCGCCGATAAGTTTGATGAAAATAAAGGCAACGGCTTCTTAACATATGCGATGTGGTGGGTTAAGGCTTATATTAAAAAGCATGTCATGAGTAATAAATCAATTGTTGTGATCGGAAAAAACCAGACGGAACGAGCTATATTCTCCGGACTTAGGCGTGCCGAGATAATTGCAGATGAAAATAATTGGACTGGCTGCGATAGAATTAAAAATATATCTAACTTACTCAATGTAAGTGAAGAGTCATTGGCTAATATGATAACAAGGATATCTTCCTCAGATAAGAGTTTGGATGCTCCTATTAAAAATGGAGAGTCAGACTCCTTAGCTATCTCCATAATTCCAGATCCAAACAGCCTATCTGAAGGCTTACTAGCTAAAAATATAGATTCAGAATCAGTCTTGGCTGCTATTGATAAAGCATTTGAATCCCTATCCGACAAGGAGGGCTTTGTGCTAAGGGAGAGGTTCTTCTCCGAGGATAGTCCATCTCTTAGGCAGGTTGGAGAATCCATATCAATGACGAAAGAAGGAATTAGAATAGTAGAGAAGAGAGCCTTGAAGAAAGTGAAGATTTTTTTGTCCAAAAACTATGGAATAAGAAATATCTAATAATATTATTGTATATTATAGGAATTATTAATATGAAAAGAAACTCAGTAACATCTTCTATAAAAGAATGGATATCTGAATCCGAAAATCCAAGGAATGATGGATGGGTTCAGGCACACTACAGAGACAGATTAAGAGAGGCGTTTTCCTTGATTGATAATTTTTTTAATAAAAAAACTCATAATGAGTCAGGCGCATCTGATGATATAGAGTATAATCACTTAAACTTAGAATAAATATAGTTGGTACAGGAAGCTTGTTCGGAATGAAAAAAATGGATGAAGAAGACACTCATATAAAGTATGAGTATCTTATATGGAAAGCCGGGGTCGGCTTTATGCATACAGATAATTTTTCTGATGATAAGCTTGAGGTATTTCTTGATGATTTAAAAGATTTGATTGAGAAAAGATCAATCGATACTAAGGACCATGATGAAACAGAAATCATTCCTATGGACTAGTGAATGTGTAAGTCCTGGTCATCCAGATAAGCTTGCAGATCAGATCTCTGACGCTATGCTTGATGCATATTTAGAGCAAGACTCATATTCTAAGGTCGCATGTGAAACACTGATATCTCCAGGCAAGGTTATCGTCGCCGGGGAGGTAACATCAGATGCATCTTTTGACGAAGATGAAGTTATACTTAGGGCTATATATGAAGCCGGGTATGACTCATCTAAGTATGAAGTTATAAAAAATATAAACACTCAGTCTTTAGAGATAAGCTCTGCTGTTACAGGTGGAGGTAAGTCTTCCGTAATTGGAGCTGGAGATCAAGGAATGATGTTTGGATACGCAACCAATGAGACTCCAACATTTATGCCTTCTGCTATATTTTTAAGCAGATCTATTATAGACTCCCTTGTTCTGTCTAGAACAGACGAATCATTAGACTTCTTGAGGCCAGATTCAAAATCTCAGGTTACAATGAGGTACGTGGGAGATAAGCCTATAGAGATTGATACTATATTAATATCAACTCAGCACTCTGGATCAATAGGGCTGGATGAGTTGAGAGGCAGCATACTGTTAAATATTGTTAAAAAAACAATTGATTCATGCCCTAATGATATATCATCTCTATATACCAAGAATACCAAGGTAATAATTAATCCCGCTGGAATATGGACAATTGGTGGTCCAGATGCAGATGTTGGTCTTACTGGAAGAAAGATAGTTGTAGATAATTATGGCGCAGATTGTCCGATTGGAGGCGGGGCATTTTCCGGAAAAGATCCAACTAAGGTCGATCGCTCTGCCGCATATGCCTCCAGGTACATAGCGAAATCATTAGTCTGCGGAGGTGTAGCAAGAAAGGCTAGAGTTCAAGTTTCTTATGCCATAGGTATTGAAAATCCAGTATCCGTTACTGTTGATACATTTGGAACCAGCACAACAGGCCTAACTGATAATGAGATATCAGAGGCTATTGCAGCCATATGCCCACTATCTGTGGGAGATATAATAGATAAGTTTCAACTAAGGAATCCTATATACAGGGTTACCGCTAGGGATGGTCACTTCGGAATAAACCCATATAGATTAAACGGGATATCATACTATACATGGGAAGAAACATCTGATTCAGATGATATACAATCTCTTATTTAAAGACTATTATGTAGAATTAGTTTAATATGCTATATATATGTGGATATTTTTATAAAAATAAAGGGGGCGTACTGGTTTCGACAGGGTAATAAGATTGGATAGTGCAAGCAGTCTACGGTAACGAATGACTTAAATATTGTTACAAAAAATTATAATTGCCAATAACAATTATTACTACAACAACGCTGCTTTAGCAGCTTAGTCGTCTGGGCTTCTAACGGCCTTGTCACCCAATGTTAGATAACAGGTAGAGATCCTGCGAAATAAAAAAATCAAGATGGATACCCCGTTCGTAACGGGTGGACTTCTGAGGCTACATAAGAAGCGGGATTTTTGTGGCTACCTTGCTGATGTGGGAATACACCAGATAAGCTTGTGAATGACTTGAAGAATGAGTTGCTCTGGACGGCGGTTCGATTCCGCCCGCCTCCACCATTTTACACAAGGGGAAAGCGATGACTGATGAAAAAGAGAGCGTTTGGAAGGATAGATATTCAAGTCAATACGACGATGGTGATGACGATTATCTTTCCAGAATAGAAGAAGATTCTATATTGATTAATAATATGGGAGCTACTGCTTGTAGCTTTGGACCTGGAATTAGCATAGAAACTCCGGGAGAAGGAAGGATGCACTTAGATGCCGCTAGTTGGAATTGGCTTAGGCCTATTCTTATTGAGTTGGCCAATAACTTTAATACGAAAGAAAGGATGCTTGATGCTCAACCATGACAGCTTAATTGGCAAAGAGGTTCGCTCTTTAGATGACGAAGAGTACGGACACCGTATTTTAGATTATGATTCAGGCACTAACAAGTATGTAGTGGAGACTATTTACTGGGACAATAGAGAGGTAGTAAATCCAGATTATCTCGGAAGCACGATCAGCAAGGATGACCTATATCGCAAATATGATATAAAGCTTGCAGGATAGTAATGATTATTTTACCCTTGTGGTAAAATGCATTTGAGGTATTTCTGCCTCACCAATACACACAGAGAGGAGAATAAAATGAGTAATTCAAA
>TARA_R110001583_G_scaffold188463_1_pt1 | contig 12853 bp, 4 predicted proteins | sample TARA_R110001583 | Tara Oceans TARA_R110001583 (sample SAMEA4398432) | marine metagenome | biome: Polar Biome; feature: [MES] marine water layer (ENVO:01000295) within the mesopelagic zone...; material: water (ENVO:00002006), including particulate matter (ENVO:01000060) such as...... | reverse complement strand
GTATCAGATGAAGATATAATGGGAAAGCTTGATTTCTTACCACAAACAGACCAAGAAAATATAGAAGCTCAACTATCTGATTTAAATGAACAAATATCTAATAAAATGGTAAGTTTAGATACATTGTATACTGAAAGAGATGATAGAGTATCTGGTTTTAATTTAATGGAACAAGAATACGATAAGATGGAAGCTAGAAAACAATACTTTTTTCAGTTAGAAGGAAGAAAAGGTAAGAACTACCTTGATGCAGCTAATGAATCATTAAAAATAGAAAGAAATATGAATAGTAGTGTTGAAGCTAGAGAGGCTAGAGTAGCTACTGGGTATAGAAGTGGAACTATGGGTAGTGGAAATTTAAATCAAGGTATGCTGGGTGAAAATCCAGAGTATGAAAATACTTATTCAAAAGATATTATAAAATTATCCCAAGAAATAGAAGATTTAAATCGTAAAAAATTAAACTATGCCCCAAGATAATCTCACTTTAAAATTACAAAAAGAATTAGAAAGAAGACATGGGAGGGCAGTTTCTACTTCTGAAGTTCAGGGGTTTTTACGTGCTAAAGGTCTTCTTGGTAATCCTCCTGCTCCCTCATCTCCTCAACCCACACAACCAGTTCAACCAACACAACCAGTACAGCAAACTCAAGAACAACAATTTCCATGGTCAACTGGTGACTTTGAAGAAGACTCTAATACTAAGGGTGGAGCACTTAATGCATTAGGAGTTGGTTTATGGAGCGCCTTAGACACAGCTGCATTTGGATTACCAGGCTTAGCTGTAGAAGAAGAAGAGTTTCTTAATTTTGAAGACCCAATGGCTAAATATGCTGGAGCAGTAGGTGGGTTTGCAGGATTTATAGCTGGTGCTCCTATGAAATTAGGTGCAAAAGCAGTACAAGCAATTGCTACTCCATTTATAAGAAAGACTGGTAGAGAATCATTAGAGACAGTTGTAAGGGCTATGAAAAGAGATGGTAAATCTTCTGGATTAGATAGGTCTACAATTAAAGAAGTTACTGGTGGATATAGAACTCTTGTAAAACGCTCACAATCAGACGCAGCTTTAAGGGCGCCTGGAAAATTAAAAGATAAATCTTTTGAATATATGAATCGTTTTATAGACAAAGGTTTAGCTGATGGTACATTAACATCAACCCAAGCAGAAGCAGTTAAGACAATGTTTGGTAACAATATAAATAGAAGACCTTTACAAGATTTTATAGGACTAATGGCTGAACGTGGTATTGCTAAGAACAGTCCTAGATTACAAAGAGTTATAGGTCATGGTATTAACGATGCTCTTATGTTTGGTATGATTGATACAGTCTTTGAAGGTGTATCTACAATAGAAGACCATCATTTTGACTGGACTGCTCCTATGTGGGGAGTCGCAAATGGTATCGCATTCTCACAATTAGGATGGTTAAACCCTAAAGGTAAGTCTTCTAAGTGGTTTCCAGATTTTAAAGCAGGTGTAAAGTCTGCATTTTCTAAGAATGCTGAAGCATTAAATAAAGCTACTGCTGAGAATTTAGCTGTTAGAGCTAAGTTCATGGGTCAATCACTAGAAGCAAACGGTGAAAGATATATTAAGAAAATAAAATTTGGTGTAAGAGAAGCTGAAGTTAATCTTATGTCAGACAATGTATTAAAAGAATTTGCATCTGCCTTTGGAGAAGAAAGTGCTGAAGCTGCTATGAGGTCTTTCTTGAATGAACAAAGAAAGCATTGGGGAAAGCAAATGATGAAGTGGTCTACCAAAGAAGGATTCCAAAACCTTCAAGGTAACTGGATGAGAATGATGGCAGGTGGTGCATTGTTTAATGCAAGAACATTCTCTGAAATGTTTTTATATGGAGCAGAACCAGATATACATGATATACTTCCACACTTTTTAATAGGTGCTTACGTTCAAAGAGGTTCTAATCCTGCTAGGTTTGATTTAAATGCATCTAGAATGAATAAGCTTAGACAGAATATGATGTTCTTAGGATTTAGTCCTAAACAATTAAGCGAAATACCTTCTTTTGCTCAGTCTGGTAATAGATTTGAGAATCCATTTAAAAGTCCTAAGATGAAACCAGTAGAAGATATAATGAGAGAGTTAGGTATTATATCAGAAAGCAATGAAGTCATAGAAGTTGGATTGCCAAAAGGTGAAGTCAGTTCTATGCAAAAACCTAATGAAATATTTGATGCTATATATAATAAAGCAAAAGATATTGGTGGGTATATAAAACCTAAAGATTCTATATCTATTACTGATATGAATAAAGTTGTTGAAGCTATGAAGAAAGCAGACCCAACTATTAAGAGTGCAGATAATTTAGTGGAATCTTGGGCTGAAAATAATTTAGAAACTACTAAAGATTTTGAAAGAAACTTTACAGATATAATAGAGACAATAAGAAAAGCAGATGAGAACATTGGTAATAAAGAATTAAATATAGTAAATGACCCATCAAATCCTAATAACTCTCAAGTACCTCACTATCTAAAAGTATCATCTGAACTAAAAAGCATGGCAAGAAAAGGTGAGTTAGATTTCTTAAAAAATGCTGAAGGAAAAATTTTAAAAGGTGATGAAGCTGTTGAACAATTAATGCAAATACAAGAAGGTGTAAACAATGTATTTGATATGTCTACAGCATTACAACAAACATCTAGGATGCCTGACACAGCAGAGCAAGGTCGTAATAGAGAAATACAATCTGTAGATTTAATGAGGTCTGTGCATAAAACTGTTGTTGATTACGAAGCTAGAATCAATGCAGAGTTTCCACAAAATACAAGTTATGCTGACAAGTTTACATTTGCTAAATCTAAAAACGATTATGCAACAGTATTATTACACAACCAAGCTATAAGAGCAGGTGAAAAAGTAGTAGATATTTTTAGTGGTAAGGATACTGCTACTCGTAATAAGCTTAGTGGTTTATTAGAAGATTCTGGAATATTATCACTAGGCAAAGACCAAGTATATAGATTAAGAGAAGATATAAAAGGTATTGATATTATTGGTAGTGGAGAAAAAGAACTTTCTGGTGATAGAATTGCTTCTGCGAGAAGAGTATTGAATAAAGTACTTGCTCTTCAATCTTATTCTGGTGGATACGGAAAAGTTGTAGAAGCTCCTGGCCCTAAAAAAGTAAGAATTGAAAGAATAGAAGCTTTATCAAAGTTTTTAACAGAGAGAGGTTATCCAGTAGAATCATTGCCAGACTGGATGCATTCTCATATGGTAGATTTTGTTGTAAGACGTAGAGTGCAAAGAACTGAACTTACAATTGACCAAGTAGATACAATATTTAAATTACAAAACCATGCTATGTCTGGAATAGAAGTAGCAGTAGAAGGTAAAGCTGGTGGATTTAAAGTTAGACTAATAGATGAAACAGTTTTTCCAAATGAAATATCAAAGAGTGAAGTACGAAGAGTTAATCAATACTTAAGACAATTAATTAGTGATGGTAAGGGATTAGTAAAAGAAGGTGAAACTATTAAAGTTCTTGATGTTGATATGCTTAGAGGTATTGCTATGGAAATTCCTACTTCAGATGTAAGTAGTAGTGCTAGAGCAAAACTTACTGAATTTTTAAATGCATTACCTAATCAGTTTGGTTCATTCCAAAGACAATTTGGAGAGTTTATACAGAATGGGAATCATGATTTAGCAGTTAGATGGCTTACAGCAGCTGGTGTTCTAAGTAATGGTGGTAAAAGAAAAGGTGAATACAAGGTAGAGATAAAGAATTTTAACGAACAATTTGCTGTAGAGTTTAGAAATGAAATGAGCATGTATGGAATTACTCCAGAATATGCTGAAAGAAAATATGCTGAAACAGTTAAAGATGCTAAAGATGCATTTATTAGAGAAGCTGAGGCAGGACATTATGATAAGAATATTACTTTACAAGAATTTTATGGTAGGTATAGAATAGATGGAAAAGATTTTAGAAATGATGCTGTAGAAGTAGGACAACTTGCATTTAATGAATTAGTATATCAACCTCCAATATCAGCACCAGAAGGTAATACTGTTAAACCAAGAAGACTTTTACATAAAGATGCTATTAAAAATATATTAAATAGGATTCATGTAGACGTAGGAGATGGTCAGTTTATTAAGTTATCTGAGATAACTAATGCTCAGCAAAAGAAAGTAAAGAATGGTGAAATACTAACAGATATTATTGGTCTATTAGCTTCTCAAAGAAGTCAAGAAATGGTACGAACTCTTAAGTATGAGAATGGAAAAATAAAAGAAACATTTGAAGTACAACAATTTACTAGATTTAGTAAACTATTAAATGAAACTTTAGATATACCATTTTTTACTATAGACCCTTATGCTACAATATATGAGAATGTAGATGGTAGGTATATTAGACCAAGAGTAGAAAATATATATAACAGTAGTGAAAATATTAGTAAACCACAAAGAGATAGACTTGATTCTTATAGAAGAGAGTTTGAATCACAACTAGAAATTGCACAAACTTTAAATGGCGAGAATACTATTGGTGAAAATGGTGAGCAAGGTGTAAAGGTTATGGTTATATCTCCTGGCTTATCTCCAATTGGAATTGAAACAAGACATCTAACAAAAGTAGAAAACAATAAAGTACATTCTGAGTTTAGAAGATTTGTAAAAAAGTATGGTGAGAATGGAAATATTAGTGAAACTATTAGAGGTAGATTTAAAGAAGTTCTTGAATCAATGGAGAATAAAGAGACAATAACATCTACTATGGAATATGAATCTGCTATCAGACAATTAGTATTTGAAAATATGCTTACTGGTAAAGATGGTAATAAATTTTATGTAGACTTTTTAAATGGTAACAATACTGAAAAAGTAATGAATCGTATTAAGCTTTACAACACTAAGAAGTTTGTTAGAGCTAATGATACATTCTTAAGAGATGTTGCTGAAGGTTATAGAGAAATTGGAGATGTAAAAACAGATAAAATTATCAGGAGAATAATCAGGAATCAAGGGTTCGGAGTTTCTATATGGAATGATGAAGGATACTCTACTGTTAAAGCTGAAGTAGAAAAGATTATTAGAGATAATAAAATAGAAGGATGGGATTTTAATAATGTAATAGGTAATGCTCATACAGATGTATCCGCATTTGATAGTATATCTTTTGTATCTAGAGACATGATGAGATATGTACACTCTGTTATAGGTCATAATCCTAATTCAGTAAACCCTGTTAAACCAATCATATCATCATCTGGTAAAGATGCTCCTTTATTATATGGTAAAACATTATTTGTTCATGCTGAATCTCTAAATGGATTCTTTAAACAAAATCCTAATGTGGATATATTAACTACTAAATCTGGTGCAAAGATTTTTAATGAAGGTGCTAAGAAAGAAGGTTTAGATAGTAAGTTAATCAATAAAGGATGGCAAAGTTTTAGTGGAGCAGAAAGACCTGGTATGGCTCTTGGTCAAAGCAAGGTAATGAAGATACCTATAGATGGATTGGGATTACTACCTTCAAAGGATAAGTCTGTAGAAGGTGCTAAGATAGGGATGAGTGAGAATAATTATAAAAATAATAGAGAATCTTCTGAAACTTTTAATTCTGAATATAAAAATGATTTAACTACAAACTTAGACAAGATGTCTTTTATAGCACAAGACCCTATTAGAATAAGAGAGTGGGTATTAGATGGCAAAGGAGATGAATCCTTAGTAGCTAACTCTAGTATAGGAGAAGGTTTATCTGCTATAAATAATCTTGTTTACTTTGCTTCTTTGTCTAGATTTGCTAATCCAATGAGTTTTAGTCCAGACATGGTAAAGAATAAAATGTTTGGAACTTTTGTAAATAGTATTGTTAATAATAGACGTTCTGTAACAAATCAATTTGACCCTGTTAATTCACATAGATATGGTGGTCAATCATTTATGCTACAAATGCCTGATGCAAATAGTAGATTAAAACCTACTCTTGTTGATGCTAATGGAAAGAAAATTATGACAGGAGAAGTATTATTACCTGCTCATGAAAAGAATAGTAGTATAGATGTATTAAAAGAATCTGGATTTGAAACAAGATTATTAAGAGGAACAGAAACACTTACCCTTGAAACTTTAGCAAATGAAATAGTTGATAGCATGCCGAAGATGAAAGATAAGGTTAAAAAGCAAACACTAGCAGATACTATTGAATTTTTAGAGACAAATAAATTAGGTGGATTGCATGAATTTTTAAAAGATTATAATAAAACATCTAATCTTGAACCTACATCTATTGGTGTAATTGTAAATAGAAAACCTCGTACAAGACCTAATGATATGACAATGTTAAGTCTTAAAGATTTCTTGCCAGAATCTGCTGGTAATGGTATTGCTATGAATAGTTTAGACGTAGTTAATGTGTATGAAGGTGACTATGATGCTGATAAAGCTGACTATCTTTTTGCAGCTAAGAAAGGTCAATTTGACCATATTAATAGAGCATCTAACTTTTTTATTCAAGGAGTAGACCCTACATCATTACAAACTGCATCTACTTTTAGATTTGGACAGACTGCTGGTGATGAAGGTAGAGCAGTTAGAACTATGGCTGCTAATACAGATTTATATAAAGCATCTATAGGTATAGTACAGAAAGTACCAAGAATATTAGGTTACCTAAATAATGTGGGTGGTCGTAGTAGAATAGAAGGAAATGATAGAAGAACATTATTATCTGGAGAAAATTTTAGAATTGAACTTGACTATAATAATATGGATTTCTTTCAGAGGTCAGCTTTAGAAACACAGTATATTATAGATGGTAAAGGTAAGTTGAATGAAAATATATCAGAAGATATAAGTACTTGGAGAAGAGATTTCTTATTCCCAAGATTTAATGATTCTATAGCATCTGAAGGCATTACAAATAAAGTTGGTTTCATAAATGAAATGAGAACTAAAGGTCATTCTGACAATAAAAGAGTTAGAATATTTAGAAAGTTTAATAAAGAAACAGGGCAAGAGGAGGGGTTAAATAGATTAGATAGAGCAGTTCTTACTGAGATGATTAACGAATACTCTGGACTTTTAAATTCTACAGGTAACTCTGTCTATGATAATACAGGAAACTCAAGACCTGCTAAGTACTCAGATGTTATAGAAGCAGGTGAAAAGTTTTCTAATTTTAATCGAGATATTAATTCAAGTTTATATTATAGATTGAGAAATAGAACTATAGACCCAACAGCACAATTCCCTAAGAAATGGAAAGATGACCCAGATTTTGTAAGAAGATTTGGTGTGGTTAAAGATTCATATAAAACATATACTAAGTGGGGTCAAGAGGATGGTTCTAAAACTTTCTTTAAACCAACAAGACAAGTAATAAATAATGAAGTCTTTGAGAATGGTCAAGAGTTTGCTAGAGGAGAAAGAGGAGCTGTTATAGATAGAATAGTAATGCAAGTTAAAAATGCAGACCCATTTAATCAATTAAATACTACCTCTGCTACTGGTGAGATAAGAAGTATGATGGATAAGTGGTACAATTCTCTTATGGGTGGAACAGAAGCTGATTTTAGTTCAAGAACAGATGAGTTAATGCATGGTATTAGAAAGCAAACTAAGGGTCAGCAAAAAGGTGAGCAAATAATATACTCTGCTCAATCTATAAATAGTAAAATATCTTTTATTGGTAATCTTAAAAGAAAGATTATGCAGATAAGTAATAATCCTAGAATGAATTATGCTTCTAAAAAGAAATCAGTAGATAAATTAAATAATATTGTATATGAATTAGAAGGTGAAATACAAAGTCACATTCAAAATAATCCTAAGTATGTAAAGTCAAGAAAGCTTAAAGATTTACAAAAGATTGAGTATGTATCTGTTAGTGAGGCAGATGTAAAAGAAGGTGCTATACAATATGCTACAATGTCTCAACTACAAAGAACCTTACCATTTATACAAGGTAAAAACTTTGGATTAAGTGGAAAAGGATTGTCAGAAATATCAGAGATTAAAAAATTAAGACAATTATTTTACGGAAATAGAACAAATTTAGGTGATGTATTAAAGTTTGGGCCTGAAAAGACAGCTTTAAATCAAGAGACAATAGATTTTCTTGGTAGTAATATGCCTACTATGTCTCAGTTTCATCAAGTAGAAACTGCTTTATTACAAAGAGGTGTTAATACTCATGGTTTAAAATTCTTATATGCATTTATGAATCCTACTCCTAATCCAAATGCTGTTGGTATATTTGGCAATAGACCTGTTCCAATTCCTTATGGTGCTACTGGTAGATATAGAAGAGGTCTTGCATTATTAACAAAGTTAGCAAAAGAAGGTGAGTTCAAAAGAACTGAAGACCTTAATCCAATAGAAGGAGAATCAATTAAAGCAGTTGCAGAAGATGTATTAAAAATTAATCAATTAGTAGAGAATCATTTTAGCAGTTATTTTAATAAGAAATTTGATATGAGAGAATTTGTAGGAGACATATCAAGTGTTGGATTAGAGGGTGGAGTAAAATTTAAGATAGACCAATTTAGATTACCAGATTTTAACGAAAGTTTAACAAGTCTTAGAGGAATACAATGGGCAAGAGGTAAAAAGCGTATTGCTAATGGTATGAATTTAATGAATGATAATTTGCTATCTTTCTATAGAGATATAATGAAACTAGCAGGAAAAGAAAAAGATTTTGATTCTTACTTAAATAAAATGAGTGAAATACAAAATGAAATGTTGCAAATGAATATTATGAATCCTATGGAATACCTTGCTATGAGAAATCAAATAGAAGCAGAGGTAAAGAATTTAGCTAAAGAAACTCTTACAGGAGATGTTATGCAAGACAAAAACAATCCTACTGTAAAAAATATTTTAGCAAATCCAGTATATGCTCTGATGGGGGGAGCATCACACTTTAAAGGGTTGAATCTTGAGGCGCCTCAAACATCCAGCATAAAAAGATTAACTGAATTATCAAAAGTAACTAAAAATTTAGAAAATAATGCAAAAGATTTAAACTTTGAATCTATAAATAGTAAAGAAATGATTGAAAAGGAAAGAAATGAGTGTTTTTAATGGCTATTAATTGCTCACTAACATCTGGAAAATATAAAGAATTACTTGACGAAATAACTACTTGGTCAGAAAAAGCTACTACTAGGTCGTATTTTAAAGACCCTTATGCAGCTGCTATAAAATTAGCAGAAAGCGAAACTATGGCTAAATTTAAAGAAATAAAGCACATGCCATTGACATCTGGTCAAGTAGGTTCGTTTAAAGCTAGGTTAAAAGAATTATCAAGAAGTGTAGAAAATGGTAGTTTAGATAGTAAGTTTGCTCAGTTTTTTTGGCAGTCTTCTCACTTAGGTAAGAAAGACCCTATTGTTGGTAGTATATTAAAAAATATGCAATACTCATCATTTGTATTTAGAAATAATGAATTAAATGATAGAAACCTTGCTAAAGATATATTAACTAATATTAGGGATGAAGCAGGTTCAAGAGGATTGGGTAGTAAGTTAGGTATGTTAAGAGCAGACAAAGACTATTCTAGACTAGATGATATGCATAGAGATGCTATAGCTTCTTATAAAAATGGAGAAAAAGGAGCTCACGATAAATTATTAAAAATCCAAAAACAAAAACATGAATTAATTCAAGATACTTATTTAAAAGTAGCAGATGACATGGTAAGTGTTATTGAAAATGATTTTCCAAGATTAGCTACTGCAAAATATAATAATATGAGTGGAAAAGAAAAAGCTAAAATAGATAAGGGTGAACGTAGACTTATACTAACAGAAGCTGATATAAAGAATGCTATTGTAAAAGATGGCAAACCATTATCTCCACAAATGTATAAAGCATTGACATCTTATCATGAATTAACTGAAAATTTATATACTACATTAAGAAGCGCAGTTAATAAACGTTCTGATGCTATTGTAATGAGAATGCAGTTAAATGGCAGAAAAATGGAAGCAGGTGAAGTATCTAAGATTAAAGATAAAATCAATGCAAAGTTAATGCCTAATTATGAACAAGGATATTTTCCTCATTTTACTAGGGATTTAAATGTTCATTTTATGGATGGTGCTATGAGTCATTTAGAGAATATGAATAATTCTGCTAATGCTTATAGTAAGCAAGGTAAAAAACCTATGAAGCAAGTCATTAATGAAATGAATAGTTATATAGATGGACACGCTAAAAGTAGAGCTAAAGATTTAGAAAGTGGTGAGTTTGATTATCAATACAGTAGAAACTTAATAGGTTCTCTTAATAATTATATATTTGATGTGAATAGATTCAATTTTACCTCATTTATGGATTCTCATTATATGGACGCTTTAACATCTATAGAACAAATATACAAAAAAGATGGTAATGCTAAAGGATATGCTGAAAATATTACTAACTATATAACAGATTTACATCAAGCAGCTAATGGTAATACTAATATGAGTGAAGGAACAAGAAATGTAGTTAGAACTATTCTTGGTTTTGAGTTTATATCTAAGCTAGGTATTAATCCTAGAGGTGCTGTAAGAAACTTTACACAGAGACTTTTAGATTATGTTACTTGGGGGCCTGTTCAAATTAATAAAATGAACGATAGAATGAGGACTCTTGGTATTGGAGAAAAATCAATAGAACAAGTATTAAAAGATTCTGGATTGTTGTTTGAAGAAGCATCTCCACAAGTATTAGAAAGTGCATTACAATCTCCTGCTTCTGTATTTAAGACTGTATCTTGGAATGAACAGACTGGTAAATTTGAATCACATAAGAAATCAAGACTAGAGAAAATAGCAGATGGTATGGGAGCTATAGCAGGTAAATCTAGTATTTTACATAGAACAGCTGAGAATGCAAATAGAAAAAATACTTTTAAATTAGCTTATACACAAATGTATAGATGGCTTGATGTTCCAGATTATAGACAGGCTAGAGAAGATAAAGGAAGAAAAGGAAAGCAGGTCACACAAGATATTCAAAATGCAGCTAGAAGATATGCTATAAATATGGTAGTTATGAATCACTTTGATTATGCTGATTATGCAAAGTCTAAAGCACTTAGAACTACAGCTGGTAGATTTCTTGGTCAGTTCCAACATTATAGTTTTGAATTTTTTGAAAGAAATTTAAAGATTATGAGAGAAGCTAAACATGATGTATTAGCAGGTAAGTTACTTCCTAGTGGAGAAGCTAAAGGATTACAACAAGCATATAGAATGGGATTACTATACTTTATGGCTCCAGTAGTTGCTTCAGCTTTAACTGGTGTAAACTTTGATAATCTTATAGAACATGATACTGGTACTAGGCTTAATCAGTTAGCAGTTGCATTAACTGGTGATGATGAAGAGATTAGAGATGCATTTTATGGAAAAGGACCTCTTCTTGCTACATTTGGTGGGCCACTTGTATCAGACGTTATAGATGTAGGTGTTATGATGGATTTAGTTGATTTAGATGACGATTCAATACTATCTATATTTACTGGTATGGAAAAGTATGACCCATCAACACAATCAACAGACGTAAGTAAAAAACTAAGACTTCTTAATGGATTTTTAGGTAGAACAGTTGAAAGACATATACCTCAAATGATAAAGGGTAGAATTGGTTGGGCTTTACAACAAGAATTAGGATTGTATCCTACTAAAGAAGCTAGAAAAGTACAAAAAGAAGCTCAGGATATAAGAAAGAAATTGTTGCCAGCTGATGTGGAAAAAGCATTAATGGCATTAGAGCAGAGACAGTAGGAGCCTGGGAGGAAGAAAGGTAAACCCCCCAAGCACCCAATAAAACCTACTGCCTAATTAAGATTCTGCAAAATCAAAAGACTTCTCCATAGTTCTACCAAATTCCATCATACCTTTTAAAACAGAGTAAGTTATCAATTCTTTTTCTTCGTTCAATGATTTCTCAGATAATTCCATAAGTTTTAAATTTGCTTCTAATATCATTCTTAACAACTCATAATTACTTGGTTCATTATTATTCACTTGCTCTTCTCCAAACTGCTATGCATATTGCATCTGCTGTATATAGTGTCGCTTTTTCGTAAAAGCATTTTGCTATTGTTTTCAATTCTTGTTTCCTCTCTTTTTTAATTTTAGGTAAATTGAAGTCTTTTTGCCATTTCTTTGGCATTACTAACTCATATTCTATGTTATTAGATTCTAGTATGCCCATCCAAACTCCGTAATTCGTTCCAAATTTAAATAAAGAACTTCTTCCGTCAGTTGGAAATGCATGAACTTTTTCTAACACACATATCATTTTTTTACGAGGATAGTAACTATTTTTACTAACCTTCTTAATTAAATCTGCCATTTCTTTAAATGTTGGTGGACATTTATATGCCTCAACAGAATCTTCACTAAGTACTGCTATTCCACCAGACTTGCCTGGGTCAATTGCCAGATACTTTGTTTCTGAAGAGATTATTGGTTTCTTTATCTTTTCTATATCTTTTTGATTGAGTTGCTCTTGTTCCATAATATTCCCTAATTGCGCATTTCTTGCATATAATTAATTGAGTATCTTTAAATGGGGATATATAATCATACATATTAGTATTACCTACATCCCCACACATCTTACATTTTTTAAGTTCTGGTTTTAATATTAGACTTATTTTTGGTATCATTAAATGCAAGTTCTCTAGTGCTGTAGAATTTACACTTATTACCGTTAAATCCAACCATGTAACTTCCTACATTGCCGTATCTTGCTTTTGCTGATATAATCTTACTTTCATATCTGTCATAAGATTCACTATCAAAATTATATCCATAGAATACAAACATAGCAGTCTCAGCAGTTTGCTCAATAACACCACTC
>TARA_R110001583_G_scaffold26456_1_pt1 | contig 12862 bp, 12 predicted proteins | sample TARA_R110001583 | Tara Oceans TARA_R110001583 (sample SAMEA4398432) | marine metagenome | biome: Polar Biome; feature: [MES] marine water layer (ENVO:01000295) within the mesopelagic zone...; material: water (ENVO:00002006), including particulate matter (ENVO:01000060) such as...... | reverse complement strand
TATATAACAAAAGTTATATTAGTTAAACTATCTGGTATATATAAAGTATCTGTATGAGTTGTATTAGCTGCTGTATAATGTCCATAATTAACATCACCTAATATAGGACCATTTAAACTATCAGAATGTAATACCCATCTAGTCTCAGATGGCCAACTGTCAGTATTTATATGAATAATAGCCTCTTTAGTTTGCCCAAAAGCTAAACTAAAAAAGCTGCTCATACCTACAATAATAATTGCAAATAGTAAAACTATCCATGGGAATAAAATATCTTTTATGTCTTTCATTTAAAAATCGCTCATTAATTCATCGTTAATCACTTCTTGCAGCTCTTCTCTTGTTGCTTTCATGCTAAATGATATATCAGCTTGAAAACGTTTTATTTCTTCACCGTCTTTAAAAATAATAATTGTAGGAACAACTACTATTTTGTGCTTCTTTTGAAACTTTGGATATTTTACTATATCAACTTTAGTTACCTCACAGTCTTCTAGTTCTATTAACCATTCTACTCCGTTAGATTTATTCCACTCTGCATTAAATTCTGTTACAACAACTTGCGATGTTGCAGTACCTCCTAGTAACATAAGAATAATTAACAGCATATATACACCAAATATTCTCCAAGTTACCGCTTCCTCTTCCATTATCTCAGTTTATCCATTTTATCTTCCATTCGTATTAATTGAAGTTTAATTTCATCTACAACTTTCTCTGTATTTTCAATAGACATTCTTATGTTCTGGTCTTTCATATCAAATTCCATCCTAGACACATCTGGCGGTGGCGCCACTGGCAACTCTTTCGCTTCAGTAATATCAGCCTGCAGTGTAAACCACATGCCTACTAGGATTGCTATTAAGGTAGCTATTCCCCCTAAAGTTTTTATACTTAATTTAACGGCCGTATCCTCACTTAATTCCTTAGCCATTATAATTCAAATCCAAAATTACAGACCATAAGTCTAAATTTAGAACATTTCTTAACATCACACAGACATACTTTTAGCTCTAATAATGTTATTCTCCCAAGTCTTATTTCTACGTTATACTTAGCTTGTTTATTTCCTTGTTTCCAACTGTTTATAAAATTCATTTTTTTATGTTTAAAAGATTATATAATTAATTCCTAATTTAAAATCGTACCATTCTCTGTTCCAGTACTTATTGTATTTACCTTCTACGAAGGTTCCTAATTGTTTATTAAGTTTGTATCCAAAAATTATTCCTCCTGAATAATCATACCATTGATCTCCATTGTTATAGTTATGATAAGAAAACTCTCCTCCATCATTATAATGCCACGGCATTACATTACCCCAACCATGTAACCAAAAGCTTTTCTTATACTGATAAAAATCAAAGCCTAATACTAAAGATTGCTGCATTGTATTCTTTAGTTCATTCCTCTTTCTTTCTGTATAGTCAGATAATACAGTAGGTATTACAACTCCCTCCCATATTTCTGTTGAAGTAGCTACTATGTTCCCAGATGGATCACTATATTCATTTGCATATACATTTACAGTATAACCTTCTTGTATAGCTAAATACGTATAATGTATATCACCATTTGACAATACCCATTCAGCTAAAGGATCATATCCATAGGGCTCAGACATTCTTTGAACCGCCCCTATATTAAATGATAATTTTCTATTTACTTTATATCTATACCTCTGGGATGCTTCAAAATATTTAATATCAGCAACTCCATCTTCTAAATACTCACCTTTAACAATATAAGCATCAGCTACATATCTCAAAAAATGGTGTTGATCTAAATATTCATTACCTTGTTGTCTAGTATAATTAGCTTCAATAAGAAACTCTAAACCAGAAGCTTTTCCAATATTAGCCCCGTCAGACCAAGAATTCTCTGTGCCATCATAAAACGTTTGAGCTTTATTCTCATATCCAAATCTAGCTATTTTTCTAATTCCGAAAGCAATATTATAATCAAATGGGGTTTGTATAATAGAAGTCTCTAGTCCATTAGATACAGAGTATATATCCACATCAGATATAGACGTACCTCCATTTACTGCCCCATAAATTGTGGCAAATTTAAAGTATTCCTTTATCTGTGCATTTGCTGCAAGTCCAAAACAAAGAAATATGATTAATAATATATTTTTCATTTTACTTTCTCATATTAAGCTATCAGTTGGTGTATTCCCGAAATTTGCTGTGCCGTAATATCGTCGGGTAATAAATCTTCAGACATAGTTTTTAATTTTAATTCCATAGGCTCTAACATTGCAGTAGTAACCTTTTCTACTTGATCCTTTCTCTCTTGTACAAGAACCGTGTTCTCCTTTTCTAGAGTCTCAATTCTGCCTGCAGCTCCTTCAGGATCTTCCTGGGAAATCTTATTTACTTCTTGAGCTAAAGATAGAAATTCCGGTGATGGGATTCCCATCTCTTCTAATTCTTTAAGGGCTTCTTGAAGCAATGTAAGATTTTGACTTACTGATAATCCAAATTTTTTCCCTTTTAATTCTTGAACCGCAAATAATCCATTTATTAAATTTACGAATTCTCCTTTTGTTGCACTAATTGTTGTCATTTTGTCTATTGTTTTTGTTATTATTAATTTTATCCTATTCTAAATATTGTTGCTACAGTACCAGATGTTCTTGTTACTCTAAATCTACCTACTCCAGATGTAAATGCATCTTCTGCTAAGTCTTGAGCAGACACTACCATGCATCCTACTAGTACAACATCTGTGCCTCCTGTTATTGTTATATGAGATGTTCCATTTGTAGCTAAACTAATAACACTAAAATCAAATGAATCTCCATTAACTAGTAGACTTAATCCTGAAATTAAATTAGCTGATGTGTCAGTAGCTTTACTTCTATCAGCTGTTGGAGTACATTGTACGATACCTGTTAAAATGTTAGCTGCAGATATTACTGCAGTCCCGTCATCTGTTGTAGCTTGAGTTCCTTGATATTTAATTACATCTGGATTAGATGAATTTCTCATATATACATTTCCAGTTGACATAATTACATCTCCAGTATTAACTGTTACATCTTGCCCTTCGGAACCTACTGTTACTGCTGCCACCGCTGAACCACCGGTATATGTTTTTAATTGGATTGTTCCGTTATTAGTACTTCCTGTATCCTGTCCACCTGTGATAATAACAGATCCACCAGCGCCGGCAGTACTACTAGTACCCCCAGTTAGATTTAAGTTACCTGCAGCTCCACTTACACTACTCCCACTTTCAATAGTTACAGCCATACCTACATTACTACCTGTTGTAGCAGTAGGTTTAATTGTTGGTGCAGCAGTATTAGTAAATCTAATTCCTCCTTCTATATTTAATGAGTCGTCAAAAGCTACAGTAGGAGTATCTTCACCTATAAATACTTTTCCATTTGCATCTACTGTTACTCCTTCTTTATTTCCATTTCCACTAATCCAACTTGCTCCTGCTGCTGTATTTAAATTAATATCATGTGTAGCACAATCTAAATCTGCTGTTAAAGTAGCTAATCCTGCTGCAAGAGTAATTACACCTGCAGTTTCTGTTGTAGTTATATTAGTTCCAGCTGTTAAAGTATTCCATGCAGGGATACCTGTTGAAGCGTTACCTATTAATACCTGTCCATTTATTGGGGCTGCCGTAGCTGCTAGTGTATCATTTGCACTTGCATAAAGCACAGCTCCTTTTGGAATTGTACTTAATCCAGTACCTCCATTTATTACTGAATTCTGTCCTACAACCGCGTTAGTAAAATCTATAGATTTTAAAAATCCTGCGTTTGCGTTATTACAAGTATTTAAATCTATACCTGCTTCTAGTAAAGTTAATATAAGATTATTAGATCCTGTTGTGACAGTCATCTTAGTAACATCCGCTGATTGTAATCCTTTAAAATTTAGCTGATTTTTATTTGTTACACTTATCCATAGACTTTCACTTGAAGAGCCAGTTGTAGCCATGGATGGGAATAAGCTAGCCATACTTATTTTTGTGTCAATCCTGCTTGTGCTATTTGATAGTTGTAAATAATGATAATTATCTACACTAGTTTTTGCGAGAGTTGTTAAGTTTAAAAGTTCCATATTTTTATTTTTTAAAAATCGATTATATTATTTTTTCATCATCCCTCCTTTGTTTTGCTGGTCACAGCTTGTTCGTCCGTCTCCAACAGCTTTTAACAAGTTTTGCTGGGAATCTGGATTTACTTTACAGTCTCTACAGTATTTATTTACAAAGGTAAGAAAATTATCGACATAATTTATATTATGTGGTGTTGTTATATTATTTGCAGGTACGCACTGTGTCCAATTCCCTGAAGTTGACCCTTGATTAGTTTCTGGATTGTAACATCCCCATGTACAATTTCCTGGGCGTGTCATTGTCCATATTAAACCACTAGGCATAGTAATTACATCGCCAAAGAATAATGTATTACCTGCTACAAAATAAGTTGCGGGAGTTGTAATTAACGTACCTCCACCAGTTGTTACACTGGATCCTGCAAATCCTACATCATTTAATCCTGTAGTAGGTCCTCCAGCAGCTGCGATAGTTGTGCATGTAGCTATTGTTGTAATATCAGGACTGTCTGAATCTGCACAATTATATAAACATGTTAATCCTTTTTTATCTAATAAATATTGAATAAGTATTAATTTCCATTTATTCATAATAGTACAATCATCTGCAGTACCAATCTTATATTTATGTAGCCATTCAGAACCTTTTTGACTTAAACATAAGTCAATTTCTTTTATTCTTTTATCAATATTTGGAGGGATACACGGATTTTCTGGGATAATATATTCACAAGTACCATCGTCACAAACTGCATTGGGATTATAATTTGTTGCTAAAGGATCCATACATCCGCAATAAACACAACTGCCATCATCACAAGTTGCATTAGGGTCATAATTATCTGCAGTTGGATCAGTACATCCTTGAGTTGCAATCGTAGTTCCAACAGTCATAACTACAGTATTTACACATCCAAATTGAACATCTGTTATTTCTGCCATATAATTACCTGGTAATAATCCTGAGCCGCAACTCTGCTGAAGATCTGCCCAGGTAGTGTTCCCAGGACTTCCAGAATACATATATGGATCAGCGCAGATTAATGTTGTACCAGTACCATCATACCAACTAACTTGGTAAGTAGTTGCAGTATTATTTAACCAAACATTTATTGATACAGTTCCATCAGCAAGTGGCGATGTACAAGTACCTGTAGAATCTACGACAGCAGTATTTATAGTTGGGGGAGTTGCACAAGGATAAGTACAACAGTTTGGATCGGGTATAGTTGCACTAGGTTTTTGTGTATTACAATCACAACTCCAATATTGATTAGAAGCTGATGCATCTAAACATGCCCTGTATTCACACGATCCGTCATCTATTGTAGCTGTAGGATCATAGTTATTTGCACAAGGGTCCGTACATCCACTAACTGGTGGCTGACAGGCAGCTAAACATGCTGTCTGTCCTCCATTAATATCAGTATAAAATCCACTTCCATCTCCTGGATCTATACAATTGTACGGAATGCAATTCCAAGAAGGATATACACATGAGCCATCATCTATAGTAGCTAATGGATCATAATTTAATGCAGCTGGATCTGTACATCCACAAACTGGTAAAGTAAAAAATCCTTGCACACTCTCTGTACAATCTGGAGATCCTGAATATGTAGCTATAATAACTAAAGTGTAAGTTCCACTTGTTGAATATAAACTATTTAGCATGTTATCCACTAACCAAATTGTAGTTGCTCCACCTCCTTGCGCTCCTATATTAAATGCACTTCCTGCAATCATAACACTATTGAGCTCCCAATACCCAGTAACACCAGTAGATCCTGGATCACATGCTACATCTGCGTGTAGAAATGGATTACAGTCTGTACCTCTTTGTACTGTATCTTCTAGAATTCCAGTTAATTGACAACAATTTACAGGATACGTACAACAAGAATAATCATTAAATATTAAATCGGCCGGTATAGATGTGTTATAATTAGTTGCTGTTGCATCATCACAAACTGGAACTTTTATTGTTCCAAAGAAGTATGAGTAACAAGGTTCTAATCCATGAGCTTCATCATTATCTAGTAATTCAACTTTAATTGCATAATGTCCATATGCTAGAGATGAAAAGGTATGTGTAGGTGTTCCTCCAAAAGTAGTTACAGCTAATCCTGCTTGAGTTGCTACTGCTCCCCCTGCACTGGATATATCTCCTTGATTTGTTAGGGGAAATAAAGTAAACGTATAAGACTGAGTTCCATCCAGCTCTAAATATGCAAGTGCAGTATTTTGCATACTGGCAGTTAAACTAATTTCCCCATCACTTTGCGGAACACAACTAGAATTACCAGTAGCATCAACAACTCCTACAGTACCAGTATATAAATCTCCTGTGTATGAAGTACTAGGATCGGATAATTGACCACTTGATGCATTACATATGATACAAGAACCATCATCAGTAACAGCTGCGGAATTATAATTTAATGCTGTAGAATCAGTACAACCACTTGGAGGTGGATCTTCACATATTGTAAATAAGGAATCGACCGTACAACCATCATCATCCTCTAAAGATAAGGTATAGAACGTTCCTACTCCTAAACCTCCAGCATTATTAGGTAATAATCCTCCAAATACCCCAGTAAATCCTGTAGAGAAAACTAAAGTATTTGTTGCTGCTACTGTAGCATTTACACTAGTTCCAATATTATCTACTAATTCAAAGACAGTAATATTAGTATTCCAAGTACCAGTTTGACCAGTCATGCTTACATAAGTTCCTGCTGGGATACCAGTACCAGTTACTGACATGCCCCCTACAATCTGAGAATTGCTACTCACAGATACTTGATGTTCTGTACTTGCAGTTGTATTAGTTGTACAACTAATTGAAGCAGCTGCACCTCCAGCAGGTGCTTGTGTTGCTAAGACAACTCCAGTACTAGTTATAACAGTAACTGTATATAAACTATTACTACCAAACGGAGTTCCTGAAGGCACTGCCGAGCCAGTTGGATCTGCTGCATCCCATGTGACATATCCATCACTATTGCCATATGTTGCACAAGTGGTATTACGATCAACTTGGATATCACAAAGAGTACAACACCCCCCATCATATATATTAGCGTAAATTGTCCCATTACACTCAAGTGGTGGAATTACATTTCCAAAACAATCTGTACAGGTATTAAAATAATATTCTGGGGCACTTGCATTTAGACAAACGTAATAGTCGTTAGGAACCTCTGGGGGAACTCCGCAAGGTGTTAAATTATCAGCATACACTAAACCTTCATTATAAAATGTCTCTGGATGACTTCCTTGAATAGCTCTAATTTGCGCTATACTAGAGTATATTAAATCAATACCCCCAGAACTTACTAGGTATCTTTCCGCTGAATTCCACTCAGCATTATGCGTGCCTACAGGATTACCAGTAAATCCTGGATATGAAGCTTCAATAGATCCCACGTCAAAATACATTGCGCCCCCAGGAGTTTTTAATGGGTGATTAAGACCACCAGAAGAATTAAAATGAAACTGAATAACTCTCATTAATTGCTCTCCAGGCTGACTAGCATCTGGGCTAAATACACCTTTATTCATTGGATTGGTTATGAGGCCACTCATCATGGGATCTCTAGGAAACGGAGATATGCTGAAATGTGACCAGCCACTCCACGTTGCTTGGTCCATAGTTCTTATCCACTCTCCCTTAGTAAACCTATTACCAGGATCTACGAGAGGTTCAGTTTTTATAAAAAAGTTTTGATCCGCTGTGCATTGTGCTTGCCAGCTCATATGCTCAATAAATGGATATTGCAGGTACCACGGATTATTACCTACATAATAGGCATTACATTTCCAAGTAGAAAAACTAGTACTACCATTACCTCCGATTGATATTCCACCAAAGTTCTGTGGCTCATCAGAAGCGCACATCTGAAATTCTTTTGTATAACCTGATAACCAGGTTACTAGAATTATTTTACAAACATGTCCGTTTCCACTGCTGCCCCATGTCATATACATTCTCCCTGAAATTGAGTGTTGGGAACTTGGCGTTATTATTGGTGATATATCTGTAAGACCTATTACTGTGTCAAAGCCAGCTGGTCCCCATTTTATTGTCTCGTTAATTCTGAACTGTACTCCCCCAGTAACACCAGGATTAGCTTGAATACCGGTTAGTGTCATATGATGATACCTAGGCATGTTGGTAGGTGGCATCATCATTCTGCCAGTAGATTTTTGTATTCTACTAACATTATCAGATTTATCCGAGTCAAGGGGACTATTTCCCTGTTCGATACCTGCTAGTATAGCCTCGTTGTCTTGTATTTGGGCAGCAGATCCTTCACTTTCATCAGAGGTCTCTGTTAATTCTTCAGCAGCAGCTTCTTGGGTTGCTGCATAGTCTGCTAAAAAAGCAGTTGCTTCCTCCGGACTTAGACTGTCTAAGTACGATGCTAATTCGTCGTCTGATTCAAATGTAGTATGGTATGCCATGAGTTAAAAATTAACAATCACATCCACAGCTATTATCACAAATTTGTTTCGCTTTTAAGTACTTCTCAACTATATCGGAATAATATCCGCTATTAAAAGATCCTAGAGTGCTATAAGCTAATTCAACTGTACTTAATGCTGATTGGAGTAATAAAAATATTTTTTGTGCTTTTGCTAGAGCGCTGGAACATTTAGGACAGTCACATGCGCAGTCTATTAATTCGTTTGTAAGTTTTGATAAACAGCAATCAATATCACAATGTATGAGTAAAGGTCTTCGTGCTACTTCGACACCTGCTTCTAATAAACTTACTTCATAAACGCCATAAGCTGACGGTAAACTGGATACTGGTACATTGATTTGACCTGCAAGATTACCTCCTGAATAGGTCATAGTTTGTGTATGCACACCTCCATTAATAAGATCCGTAAATACTACATCCGCTGTCAAAGCACCGGTATAACTTTTAGCATTAACTCCTACAATTTTACACGCGTTTACAACCTTTATATTAAATCCCATTTATTTTTGTTTTAAAAAAGACCGATAGGGGGACAATGCCCCCTATAAGTCTAATTAAGTTAAGAGGTTATGCCCCTAAAGTTGTTGCTTGGTAATATTCAATAATTACTTCAATAACTCCTGCTGTTAAAGCTGCTGTTGCAACTGTAATAATAGGACGTGCTGCTGCTGTAGTTTTATCTGCAATTACAGTATGAATTACATCTTCATCCGTATAATTTGCATGATCAAAAGCTAATGCTGCTGCTAAAGCTGCTCCTCCACATCCAATAGCTACAGTAGCTGAACCACCACTAGTCATTGCTGTTGATACATATGTAATCATGTCGGTAATGATTGCGTTTTCTGGAATAGTTATATCTGCATCTGCAGGTGTAATAACTCCTGCTCCATTTCCTGCCAAACCTTGGTTTTCTGCAGAATGAGAGCCTCCGTCAACTGCAAAGTCATATACGAATTTACATGTTTGTTTTGTTGGTCTATTTGCCATTTTTTTATTTTTTAAAAGTTAATATTATAGTGTTACGTTCCCAAACCCAACAGACGCACAATACGCATTAAGTTTATTTTCATTTAACAATGCATTAGCTGCAGATCCAACAGTGTTAGCCATAGTAATACTAATTACATTGTCTACACCATGAATTTGTGAAGATGAAGAACCGTCTTTAGTAGCAGCTACGTGCCACATGTCATAATTAGTTGCATTTACTGCTACTAATGTTGGAGCAATAGGTTGTTGTATTCTATTGTAGTATCCAGATTGTGTACCTTGATTTTCCTCTTCCATTTTTCTTACAAAGATTCCATCACCAGCACCATCACTTGGAGAAGTAGCTACAACACCTGTAATAGTTCGTGCTGCATCTGTTCCATTTACATCTTCAAAAGCTACATCTAAAATTTTAGATTTAACTACTAAATCACCGTAACCATCAGTTGCACCGATTGCATAACCAGTAGGTTGAATAGTTGCATTTGAAGTTGCTGCTTGAAGTTCAATACAGAATTTTGCTGGATCAGCAATAATCTCTGCTTTTAAAGCATCAGCAATTGTAGTTGCAGTTGCTCCAATAGCATATGCTACTGTCCATGATTTAAAAGTAAATGGTTCATTACCATTTGTTTTGTCGATAAACTTAATTGTTGCTTCTCCTGCAGCCGTAGCTGTAAAAGCAGAAATTGTATAAGTTACATCATCAATTACTGCCGCAGTATAACTTCTACCACTCCAGTCTACTATATCTTTCCCGTAAATCCACGGAGATACAATGTTTGTTGTTCCATTCCCTTGAACAAATCTAATTTGAGGAGCTACTGCTACCGTGTCTCCCAGTACTAAAGTTGTTGGTCCTGTTCCACTCATTTTTTGAATGTCAATTGCACCGTTACCTAATACACCGTTTGTGTATGTTGCTGCTGCTTCTGCACCCACATAAATATGTCTTGCCATTTTTTCTAATTTTTAATTATTAATAATTATTCATTCTTACTTAACTCAAGTTGGTGAGTTTTGTATCGAGGATCACTAATGCCCTCTAATATACTGCTTACTGTCATGTCCACTATCTCTTGATGAGTATGTTCAGGCAGTTCACAACTAATCCCCAAAGGTAATGAAATATCCCTTGGTTTTCTTATATATGTAATTTTTAGCTTATCTATTATAAATATAGCATTTGTATATACATCTATATACCTACCCCGTATAGTTGTTAATGGAGCTGTGTACTTAGTTGTATTAAAAGGATCATCTAATAGTTTGGCTATATCGTCTTGTTGTATAAATTTATTTAAAGAATATTCTCTAGTTCCTCCTTCAGGAATTCTTTTTAGTCCTAATGCAGTTTCAGTATATTGTCCATATGCTAAAGTATTAATAGAATCATTTAATCCTGTACTTGCTGTAAAACTTCCTACAGCTGTAGTTATTAAATTAGTTCCTGAAATACTATTTGTAATTGAAGAATCCCAATTGAAAAATGTATGTACTGATTCATCTACAATTACTATAAAAGAATTTGGAACATTTATATTTCCATACTGCTCCCAGTAAAATTCAAACCCAGCTCCCCAATTTGCTGGAGTTGCAATGTCAGTTTGTAAATTTACTACATCTGCTGGATAAGTATATCCTCCCCAAATAATACCTGGTAACATAGTAACTTGTCCTAATAGTCCATCTAATGGATCAGCCACTAATTCTAAATTACTTAGAAAATTAGTTCCATTATGAAAATTTGAAAAAGGTATTACTATATATGATACAGGATCATAGTTAGAGTAGTTATAAGTCATAGGTTTACAATCATCCATAAATAATTCTGAACGTTGATTAACTAAATACATATAGTCAGTAGGTAATTGAAATTGATCAACCCAAATATTATTATTGTATTGCTCTTTAAAGGTTACAGGAGCTGCATACTCTCTAACTAGAGATCTAAGATCATCAATTCTTTTTTGACTTTGTTCAAATCCTTGTCTAAAAGCATTGTTTCCAGTATACTTTGTATTAATAAATTTAATTTGAGCTTTATTTATTTCAATATCTATTTCTTGAGGTAAGAGCATATCAGCCTGGAGTGAATTAATCTTATCCACTCCCTGGCTGGTTGCTGTATGCATTTGTCCTACATTCATATTATACTAATGATAGTTCTTTAAGTTTTGCTCTTAAAATTGTTAATTTACCTGAATTCTTTTTATCTTTAAGGTATACTACCGTATCCTCCATTGTATCACCAAGTACTTCATCAATAAAGATTAATTGGTTTCCAATTTTACGAAGAACACTTGCTGTTACCATTTCTTCAATTTCTGCTTTTAATTCTAAATTTTTATCAGTTGCAATTCTAATAAATGCTGAAGGTTTTGAATTCTTAATTTCATATAAAGCATTCTCAACTTGTTCACTTGTTAATCTATCAGGATTAGAGTTAGCTAAAAGGCGTAATACACGTCTCATATTCTTTCCACTGGACGAAATTTTAATAAATTCTTTATCAGCATCTTTTCTAAGTTGTATAGAATTATTCCTAATTTTATCTTCTCTAGAAAGATCTTGAATATAAAATCTTTTACGATTATCAGAATTCATTTCGTCCTTGGTTAATGCAACATGAGGATGATTTAAAGCAAATCTATATTTAATATAATCCATTATACTATTTGGATTGCCTTTTTCATCAGTACTAACATCTAATGCTACCCCTGTAAATCCTACAGGAATTGAAAGTTCTGCCCAGAAATTCTTAGAATGCTTTGGCCAATCTACATGATCAGGTGTAACATCTAAAATTTCGCGCATAAACTTTTTTTCTTCTTCTAGACTAAACCCTTTTAAAGGTTGTCTGTTTACATATACACTACTGAGTTTGCTCACGGCCTCAGCTCTTACCGCTTTTGGAAGGTGGTTCATCACCTCTTTTCTTCTCAGAAAAATTTCTTTTTTCATAATTTTAGTTCTTTAATTTATTTAATGTTAATAGGGTGGAAAGAATAACTCTCCTATATTTAAATTAAAGGAGCGGGGGAATTGCTTCCCCCACAACTCTAATCAAAACCAATATATAGACGCAAATTAATGCCTTATTAAGATGCTGTACATTCAATGTCTAAAGAAGTATCAAATCGTCTTAACGCGATACCTGCAGTTTTCAACATATGTACAGACGCCCCATCTACGTCAGATGCTCTAGAAGAATTACCATCAAATCCTCTTGGAATCACCGAACCAGCTACACACCATCTCATAGACTCACGACCTTTTTTGTTGATCATT
>TARA_R110001583_G_scaffold69020_1_pt1 | contig 12882 bp, 8 predicted proteins | sample TARA_R110001583 | Tara Oceans TARA_R110001583 (sample SAMEA4398432) | marine metagenome | biome: Polar Biome; feature: [MES] marine water layer (ENVO:01000295) within the mesopelagic zone...; material: water (ENVO:00002006), including particulate matter (ENVO:01000060) such as...... | reverse complement strand
TTTTTGGTTGTTAACTGGCTTTTCTAAACTAGACACTATATCAGCCGGTGTTGCGCTTGATATTTGCATTTTTTCAGTGATTGACGTTTTTTTATTTTCATTTTGAGCGTAACTTCCTTGTGCATAGGCATTAATAGATAAAATAAAAAATGATATCAAAATAAATGAGCGGATCATTTTAGTCTCAACTTTTGTACAAAATAATATTGCTAAGGCGCATAAAGCGTCTTAACACTAAATAAAAGTAGATTTATAAGCAAGCGTACAAAGGAGGTGTAATGGCTAAAGGTAAATCACAATTTTAAAGGTCGTTATTATAAAGAAGTTTTTGCTTTTTTAAAGTAGGATTAAGGGTTTAAAGTAGGATTAGGGGTTTAAAATACAAAAAAAGGGCCGAAGCCCTTTAAGTTATTTGAAGTTATTTACTAATTTATTTGATTAGTGCAGTTAATTTACCTGCTTGATAAAGGTCAAACATGCTATCAAGGCTAATTGGTTTTATTTTACTGGCATTACCTGCAGTATTGAACGCTTCATAACGGGCAACACAAATATCAGACATCGCTTTGGTCGTTTCGGCTAAGAATTTACGCGGATCAAATTCACTGGGGTTTTGTGCTAGAAAGCGCCTGGTTGCGCCAGTTGAAGCTAATCGTAAATCAGTATCAATATTTACTTTACGAACACCATTTTTGATACCTTCTTGAATTTGTTCAACAGGTACGCCGTAAGTTTCTGGGATATTACCACCAAATTCATTAATAATGGCTAACCACTCTTGTGGCACAGATGATGAGCCATGCATCACCAAATGGGTATTAGGAATACGGGCATGAATAGCTTTGATACGATCAATCGCTAAAATATCACCCGTTGGTGGGCGAGTAAACTTATAAGCACCGTGCGAAGTACCGCAAGCAATAGCTAAAGCGTCAACTTGCGTTTTTTGTACAAAGTCAGCCGCTTCTTCAGGGTCTGTTAGCATTTGTTCAAGCGTTAACTTACCTACTGCACCAATACCATCTTCTTCACCGGCTTCACCTGTTTCTAAAGAACCTAAACAGCCTAATTCACCTTCAACAGACACGCCACAAGCATGTGCCATTTCAACGGTTCTGCGCGTTACGTCAACATTATAATCATAACTACTTGGCGTTTTGCCATCACTCATTAATGAGCCATCCATCATTACAGATGAAAAGCCTAATTGAATAGAGCGTTGACATACGCTTGGCGAAGTACCGTGATCTTGATGCATTACCACCGGAATATGAGGAAACTCTTCAATGGCAGCTAAAATTAAATGTCGTAAAAATGGAGCGCCAGCATACTTACGAGCACCTGCCGAGCCTTGAAGAATAACAGGGCTATCAGTTTTATTTGCTGCGATCATAATGGCGCGCACTTGCTCTAAATTATTTACATTAAATGCAGGGATGCCATATCCGAACTCAGCTGCATGATCTAGCATTTGACGCATTGAAATTAAAGCCATTGGTTGCTCCTAAATTAGCCAATTAAAGTTTTGTTGATGTAGGTGAAATATTTCAACGTTAAGGACATAATTATAACAGGGTTTAACTGTTCAGGCAGTAAAAGTTGTTGTTTTGATGGTTTGATATTGAATGGTAGTATTTTGTACTAAACTTACACCAAAACCTTTCAAAAAAGCGGGCTTTTTAAAAGGTTTTGGTGCTTATGTTTGAAAGTTAGCCACACCTATGAAAATGATTGAAATATAAAAATAATATGTAAAGTAAACTAGGTTTTTGAAGCGTTAAAAATACTGTCAATGGCTTCATCTAATGCTTGTGTAAATTGTGCATCTGATTGTTTAGCACTAAGTCCTTGTGTTAACGCGCGAGAAAAACTAGCGATCATATTGTGGTTGGTAGCAACTTTGTTATTTGCTTGCTCTCTAGTGTAACCGCCTGATAATGCAACCACTCTTATAACGTTTTTATGGTTAATGCAATCAGCATAAAAATTATCAACCTCAGGTAAAGTGAGTTTTAACATCACTTTTTTATCGTCAGGTAAGTTATCTAATGCGTTAAGTAATGCTGATTTAAGCAAGGCTTCGGCAGATGACTTTTCAGGGCTGTTAATATCAATTTCAGGCTCAATTATAGGGGTTAAACCTTTCGCTAGTATTTGTTTTGCAATGTCAAATTGTTGAGCGACAACATCATTAATGCCCTGTTGATTGGCTAATTTGATTACAGAGCGCATTTTTGTACCAAAGACACCTTGAGTAACGGCTTTATCAAGGAGTGAATCTAGCTCGGGCATTGCTTTCATTAATTGCACATCATTTATTTCATCACAAAGGCCTTTATCAACTTTGAGAAAAGGCACAACTTGCTTTTCTTGCCATAGGTACTGTGCTGCTGATTTACCTGAAAATTCTCTGTCTAAAGTGTTTTCAAATAATATAGCGCCTAAAATTCGAGTACCAGTAAAGGCAGAGTTGGTTACAATGCGCGTTCGCATTTGATGTACTAAATCATACATCTGTTCGTCATTAGAAAACGCACTATTTTCTATGCCATACAAAGCAAGTGCTTTTGGGGTGCTACCACCACTTTGATCCAGTGCAGCAATAAATCCATGTTCAGTGGTCACTTTTTTAAGCATTGATGCCAATGTTGAAGCGCTTAAAGACATGTAATTCTCCTTTAGGTTTGAGCTTTTTCATACCCATAGCTCAATTAGTTTGAGTGCGTAAATTATTCATGTTTCTTAGTATGAATTGCTAAGTATAGTTGAGTCTATTTATCTTTCATGTTTAACCTAGCAAAACATAGCTATATTGCTATTTTTATTGCTAGGTTTTTTATACACGTTACTGCTCTTTTGCTCTTTGCTCTAATATTTCTACTGCGGGCAATTTTTTACCCTCTAAAAATTCTAAGAAGGCACCGCCACCAGTAGATATATAGGAGATTTTATCTTTAATTTTGTATTTATCAACAGCGGCTAATGTGTCGCCGCCGCCTGCAATTGAAAAAGCTGAGCTATCAGCTATCGCGTGAGAGATAATCTCGGTACCTTTGGCAAAAGCGTCCATCTCAAAAACACCCACAGGGCCATTCCATAAGATAGTGCCGGCTGTTTTGATTATCTGTGCAACTTTAGCCGAGGTTTTAGGGCCATAATCAATAATGTCATCTTGTGGGTCTACTGCTGATGAGGCTTTGATTTGTGTAGGTGAATCATGCTTCCAATCACTGAATCCATCACGAGTAACGGTAACATCGTCAGCAAATATTACTTGTGTTTGTTTACACAGGCGCTGTGCTTCAGGAATTAAATCAGCTTCATATAATGATTTACCAACTTCATTTCCTGCTGCGGCAACAAAGGTATTCGAAATACCACCGCCAACAATTATTGTATCAGCGATTTTTGATAATGAATCCAAAACGGTTAATTTAGTTGATACTTTTGAACCACCCACAATAGCAATTAATGGACGGGCAGGGTTGTCTAGTGCTTTACCTAAAGCATCTAATTCGTTTACTAATAATGGGCCTGCACAGGCAATAGGTGCAAATTTAGCCACGCCATGAGTGCTCGCTTGCGCGCGATGAGCCGTGCCAAATGCGTCCATAACAAATACATCGCAAAGGGCAGCAAGCTGCTTCGCTAATGCGTCATCATTTTTCTTCTCACCCTTGTTAAAGCGCACGTTTTCAAAAACAACAAGTTCACCCGTAGCAACTTCTACGCCTGATAAGTAGTCTTTTACTAAACGTACAGGGTAATTGAGAGCTCCAGCTAAGTAATCAGCAACCGGTTTAAGGGAGTATTCTTCACAATACTCTCCTTCAGTAGGACGGCCAAGGTGCGACATTATCATGACTTTTGCGCCAGCTTCTAATGCCTGCTTTATTGTTGGTAATGCTGCTTGCAATCGAGCATCTGAGGTGATTATTCCATCTTGAATGGGTACATTTAAATCTTCACGAATTAAAACGCGTTTATTGGCTAGTGCTAAATCAGTCATTTTGATAATGGTCATTTTTACTCCAAATAGGTAATCAAATTGGTATAATTAAGTTATATTAGTCATTCTCTAATAAGTCAGTGGTTTTTAATGAAAATTCGCTAAGTAAATCGTGAATAAATCGGTTTAATTCACCCGCCATTAAAGCGAAGTCGGCATCGATTTTAGCAACAATGTCGTCACTGTCTATGTCGTCATTTTGTTCTTGAATAATGTCAAAAAATTTAATACGTTTGATAGATAAATCATCGCAGAGCATAAAGGATAAGGATTCATCCCATTCAAGTGCAACTTTTACCATGTATTTGTCTGCATCTAAGTGAGACTTTATTTCATCACTTTCTAAGTCTTGATTCTTAACTCGAATCACAGCACCGTCATCGCCTAGGGCGTTGAATTCAGCTTCCATACCTAATTTAAATTTAGCACCTAAATCTTTTTTAACTAACCAATCGGTCATAGTTTCATCAGCTTGAACATCTGGCTCTAAACTGGTCACAGGTAATGTGCCTAACACTTTGCGAAGTAGTGCGAGTAAATCTTCAGCTTTACCGCGAGCGCTAGCGTTAATAACAATAATATTATCTTTAGGACTAATATAGGCGTGGGTATCTGAAATACGAGAAAAAGCGCGTGGTAATAATTCGAAAACAATATCTTCTTTAAATTGTTCTTTTTCTTTTTTCGTTGCGCCGCGACCTTGCTCTTGTTCAAGTAAATTTATTTTTTCTTCAATCATGTCTTTGATAACAGGTGCTGGCAATATTTTTTCTTCTTTTCGAGCACATATCAAGAAGTTGCCATTAGCGCTATGAACACTTGAGTGCCCATGTTTTCCTAAGGCGTTCACCCAACCAAAGTGAGCTAGCTCTGTAGAGCCGCAGGGGGTGAAAAGATGCTCATTGAGGTGTTTTTCTAAGTCTTCCTCTGAATGTTTGAATGGGCGAGTAAAAGCGAAAAAATATAGGTTCTTAAACCACATAAAAAGGATCCTAGCTTGAATGCTCACATAGTAAAGATTGAGTGAGGCTTATTTTAAAAAAGCTATATTACCTGAAAAAAACAAGCGGATCATTAGCATTTATGATTTGCTTATTCTAAGAACGCATATCAGGAAGTTCGATATGGTAACTAAGCCCTTGCTTTGCTTCACTATGAGCGGTAATGCTACCATTTAACGTGTCTTCTACTAGATTTTTGATAATATGAGTCCCTAAGCCTATACCGCCCTTATTCGATTTTGTTGTATAGAATGCATCGAATAATTTTTCATTGGCTTCTTGGGTGAGCCCGTGGCCATTATCTTTATAGTCAATAAGTAGTTTGTTGTGGTGAAACTTAACATCAATAATTATTTCACCGCGATTGATGTGCTCGAAACCATGAACGATGGAGTTAATCACTAAATTGATTATAATTTGCGCTATAGCGCCTGGGTGACTATACACTTCAATGCTTTCATCGCAATGTACTTTAATGCAGTGGTTAGTTTTTCTCAATTTGGGGTGTAGTGATTGTATTATTTCATCAATATATTTTGAAATGTTGATCATGCGAATTTTATCACTCGTTTGATCTACGGCTATATGCTTAAAGCTAGTGAGTAATTCTGACGCTCTATTAAGGTTGTTTATTAATAGTTCGGTGCCTTTGTGGGCATTTTTAATGAAATTTTCAATACTCTTTTTCGATAATTTGTTTTGCTCTAGCGTTTGTTGTAAATGTGATATTTGCTCTAATAAGTAGCTTGATGATGTGATGCTTATACCGATAGGGGTTGCTACTTCATGTGACACTTCCGCAGAAAGTTCCCCTAAAGATGCCATTTTTTCTGCTTCCAATAGTCGTTCTTTAGCTTTATTTAACGCTGTAATGGAGTGGATTAACTCTTTGTTGGTTGTCGTGAGTGTTTTTTCTGTTTTACTGCGGCGAACATTTTCTTCCTGTAAGCTTTGTTTTTGTTCGCGCAGTTCTTTTTGTTGAACTTCCATTTTTAGCATCGTGCTGCTTAACGACGATGTTTTTTTAGCAACTTCTTGTTCAAGTAATAGATTATGTTCGTCAATTTGCTCTTTTGCTCTATCGGTTTCTAATTGTGATATTACTAATTTGTCTTTGAATTCAACTAATTCATTAATTAAATTGTTATAGGCATCTTCAAGGATATTGAGTTCGTTTTTTTCATAATTCATACCATGGAGCTTAGATGCTTCAGGATCATCTAAATCAATTCGTTTAATTTGTTCGGTTAATTCATGAAGCGGTGTGGTTAATAGTTTATTAAAAGCTAAAGAAAATAAAAATACTAAAAATGCCGTTTTAACAATAGCATTACCAATAAGGAAATAAATGCCTACTTCAATTCGGCTAAAAATTACAGCATTGCTTGATAATAACGTTATACGCCCTACTGAAGTCGTTCGTCCTGAAAACTCAAATATAAGTGGAAATGAATGACCAAATAAATCGTCTGTCATTGAGCTGATGCCCGTTAATTCCCCGTCTAAATTATTACTCTCTATTTTCACTTTTTCAGGAGGAATTACGTCACCTAATTGAATGATTATATTATTTGCTTCATCGGTAACTGTAATGCCTTTGATCATAGGGATGGCAACAAGGCCTTCTGAAATATCAATAGCTTGTTGAGTGTTAAGCTCCCAAACGGCACGGGTTAAACTGCCACTAATGGTTTTTTCTAACGTAATAAGTTCACTATTGATGTGATGTTTGGTATTAAAATATTCGGCAACAATTTGAATGCCAGTAACGCACACCGTTAAAATAAAATAAAAGGAGAGTACCTTGGTTAGTAGTTTGCGAGAAATGCTCGTTACTTTCATATAATTTAACTTCGTTAATGTTGATTGTTGCTATGTGCTATGACTATAATTTTAGCTATTTTTTAGCAAAGAATAAAATTTTTTTATAAAACATAAAAAACATAAAAAATAATTGTTTTGGCTGAAATCATCGACTAATTATCAAGATAAATATCATGTTTTCCTTATTGTGTCATATTTACGTAATAAATCTTTTTTAATATGTTTGGCAGTTGCTTACCAACTCGCTAATTAATTTTGTATTGGCAGGTTAAAAAATAGAATTGAAGGTGAATAACTAACCGTTATCCCTTCATAAAAAACATTTAACATTAAGGTTATAAAAATGAAATTTTCAAAAAGTATTTTAGCGCTTACGATTTGTTCTGCTATTGCCATGCCTGTTATGGCTGAAGACGTTAACATTAAAATGTCTAATGGCGGTTTAAAAATATCTCAAGGCGATAGTTCTATGCAATTTGGTGGTCGCTTCATGTTAGATTATGACCGCTTTGATGGCGTTAATAATGTTACTAATAGTGGTGATACAGCGAGTGATTCTGAAATTAGACGCGGTCGTATTTATATTAAAAGTAAATTTGATAAAGTTTGGGAAGCCAAGTTGCAAATCAATATTAATGATGCAAAAACCTCAGCTAACTTTGAGGATGCTTATTTAAAATATAGTGGTTTTTCAGTAGGTAGTGTCACTATTGGTAAACATAAAGAAGCTTTTGGTTTAGAAGAATTAACGAGCTCAAAATATATCACGACTATTGAGCGTAGTATGATGACCAATGCGTTTGCGCCAGGTCGTAGTTATGGTGTGTCTTTATCTGGAAAAAGTGGTGACTTTACTTATAATGGTGGTTTATTTGAAGTGACTCAAGATCAGTCTGACCAAGAGTCTTATGCATTAACGGGACGCTTAACTTATGCGCCAGTAAATAAACAAGGTAATGTAATTCACTTTGGTTTAGCGGCATCAATTCGTGATTATGGTAACCAGGCATACCAGATTAAAGAACGCGCTGAAGTTCATACGGCTAATGACAAACCAGCGGTAAGTGCTGCCACTGCTAATGCAGATAATGTTAATATGATGGGTTTTGAAACTGCCGGTGTTTGGGGTCCTCTTTCTTTACAATTCGAATACCAGCAAGCCGCGGTATCAGGCAGTCAAGGAAGTGTTGATGCTGATTACTCTGGTTATTATGTCATGGGTAGTTATTTTTTAACGGGTGAATCTCGTCCATACAAAAAGGGCGCCTTTGGTAAAGTTAAACCTAACAGTACCAGTGGCGCTTGGGAATTAGTTACCCGTTTTAGTAACCTAGATGTTGTTGATAATAATTCAGGCACTAAAACAGAAAATATAACCTTAGGTGTAAACTACTATGCTAATGCTAATGTAAGATTTATGCTGAACTACATTACTACTGATGTGAGCAATACTACGGCATCTATTAATGATGGTGATGCTATTTCATTACGTGCTCAGTATATTTTTTAAAAGACACTTTTTAGGTAAGCGTTATTGATTGTGGTGCAAAGTTTGTGTTCTTGAAACTCTGCACCATGGTGATCATAATTATTTTAAGGCGATTTTAAGGAGTATGTATGAGTGGTTATATTTTAGTTGTTGAAGATGAAACTCCCATCAGGGAAATGATCACCTTTGTTTTAGAGCAAAACGGTTTTAATGCTGTTGAGGCTGTTGATATAAAAGAAGCCAAGGAAAAAATTGTAGAGCCTTACCCTGATCTCATTTTACTTGATTGGATGTTACCCGGAGGTAGTGGTGTCAAGTTGGCTAAAGAATTAAAGCAAGGGGAATATAGTCGTAATATTCCTATTATTATGCTTACCGCGCGTGCTGATGAAGATGATAAGGTGAAAGGCCTCGATGCGGGGGTTGATGATTATGTGACTAAGCCTTTTTCTCCTAAAGAGTTGATTGCTCGTATTAAGGCGGTAATTCGTCGCGTTTCACCAACATTATTGGCTGAAAAAGTAGAGTTTCATGGTTTAAAGCTAGATCCTGTCTCTCATCATGTCACTATTAATGAGGAAGCATTAGATCTTGGACCCACTGAATTTCGTTTATTACATTTTTTTATGACTCATACCGAGCGAGTTTATTCTCGTGAACAGTTACTTGATAATGTTTGGGGAACCAATGTTTATGTTGAAGACAGAACGGTTGATGTTCACATTAGGCGTTTAAGAAAGGCTATTTCAGGTGCAGGTCATGAAGACTTTATTCAAACAGTGCGTGGCGCGGGTTACCGATTTTCCGGTAAAACAGTAGCCAAAGCTAAGAGCTAAAAGTTAAACATGAACATAAAGCTAATTATAAAATGACTATTATTAATCACGAACGCAAAAAAATATAAACAATGCAACCTCATTTGAATACTACCAATAAGCAAGATTTTCGTTTCCATTCTGGTATTGAAGCATTACCTGATGCGGCACTTATTTTATCTACAGATTTATTGATTTTGTCTGGCAATAAAAAAGCGCAGCGTCTTCTTGGGGTACGTTTCCCTGAGGATATTGGTAAACATATTGAGCAATTACTTATTGACCCGCTACTTTCCGAATATTTAGCACAAGATAATTTTGAATCACCCTGTTTAATTACCTCACCTATCAATGATGAGCTGCAATTAGAAATTTCTGTTATGGCTTTTGGTGGTGAACGCGTTATTTTGATGTCTCGGGCTATTGCTAAGTATCATCGAATGAAAAAAATGCGCCGAGAGTTTGTTGCTAATGTTTCTCATGAGCTGAAAACACCGCTTACGGTTGTGCGTGGTTATGTTGAAATGATTCAAGAAACTGATCATGCTTTAGACCCTCACTGGCAAAAAGTTTTCGGTACAATTGAAGGGCAAGTATCTCGAATGGAACGATTGGTTGAACAGTTACTTAGCTTGTCTAAAGTTGAAAATAACCGTGATTACGATGATATGAAACAAGTAGATATGCCAAACCTTATTGAACATCTTGTTGAAGATGCTAAGTGGCTTAACCAAGTTAAGGGGCATGATATTCGCACAAATATCACTCATGGTATTGGCGTTTTTGGTTTTGAAACTGAGCTAAAAAGTGCTTGTGCTAATTTGATTTCTAATGCTATCGCTTATACGCCAGCCAATGGTATGATTGAGGTTAACTGGCAGCAAAATGGCGATAAAGCGGTTTTTAGCGTGAAAGATAATGGTGACGGTATTAAATCTGAACAATTAAATCGGTTAACAGAGCGCTTTTATCGTATTGATAAATCACGCTCGCGTGATACGGGTGGTTCAGGTCTTGGTCTTGCCATTGTTAAGCATGTACTACTTCACCATAAAGCTGAATTAATTATTACGAGCCAATGGGAAGAAGGCAGTGAATTTGCTATTTATTTTGATGAAAGTTTAGCTTGTTAATAGGCTTATTGTTTCACAACTATCTCTGTAAATTTTTACCCAAACCATAAAAGCTGAAGTCTATAAAGAAGCCAATGCTTTTTGTCACGAAAAAGGGTTAGAAGTAGAAACTATAAAGATTACGATATCTCCTACTCAATTAGCTAAACTCTATTTACTAGTAACTATGCTCTAGCAATATCTACCATTAAATTATCAGCTATATGCTCTAAAGCGCAGACTAACTCATCGACATCTGTTTCATTCATGGCAACCTGACCTTAGCATTAAACATCAGTTGGCCCGTATGGGCAGCACTCGCTTGTGAGCTAACAAATTTGATCAAGTTACCGCTTTGGCGATGAATGACTGACGATATTTCTTGTGAGGTTGAGATTGAGCGGCAGAAGTCACAACACAATTGCGTCACTCTGCTTTTAAGATGTCGGACTCATCCGCTAAAAAAGCTTCAAACTCGCTTGCTACTATGGGTTTTGAAAATAAATAACCTTGTCCATAGTCACAGCCCATATCACGGAGTAGTTGCTTTTGTTCGACAGTTTCAATTCCCTCTGCAATGACTTTAATATTAAGTTTTTTCGCCATAACAATTATTGCCTCACACAAAGCCATATCTTTACTTTTTTGAGATAACTTTTGTACAAAACTTATATCTATTTTTAAATAATCAGTTGGATAATTCTGCAAATAAGACAGCGAAGAATAGCCTGTACCAAAATCGTCAATTGATATTGATATTCCAGCACTTTGAATCGCTAGTAAAACTTCAGTGAGTTCATTTTTGTTTTCCATCATCAAATTTTCAGTGATTTCAAATGCGATACCTTTTGAGATCTGAATATCCTGTTGAAGCTGTTTAAGCCATTGTTTTATATTGCCTGTATCGGCTTTATATTGAATCGGCGATGTATTGATACTAATTTGAAAATCAGTATGATAATTTTTCCGCCATTTTGATACCAAAGGCAGGATTTTTTTAAACATCCAGTCACTAATGTCGATAATTAGCCCAGTTTCTTCGGCTAACGGAATAAAATCTACCGGGCTTACCATTCCCTTGGTGGGGTGTTGCCAACGAATTAGTGCTTCTGCTTTGTATATTAGACCCGTACGCAGATTAACTATCGGTTGATATACGATAATAAATTCTTCATTTTTTATCGCGTTGCGTAAGTCTTGAATTAGTTGCATGCGCTTTAACACTTTTTCTCGCATGCACATAGTAAAATAACAATAGTTGTTACGACCTAGAGATTTAGCTCGATACATCGCTTGGTCAGCATTTTTTAACAGTTCATCCGTATTGATGGCATCATCGGGATAAAAGGTGATACCAGCACTTACCGAGTTATATATTACTTCGTCCTGTATGTAATAGGGCAAAGACAACTTTTCAAGTATCGTTTTGGCTACACGTTCTACTTCATCAGTCTCCTGTAAGTCAGTTAGAATAATGACAAACTCATCACCGCCTAAACGCGCGACTGGATCCACTTCTCTGATGCAGTTTTTTAAACGTTTAGCTGTTTCTTTTAACAGGGCATCACCGACATCATGTCCGAGCCTATCATTAACATCTTTAAAATCATCGAGGTCTAGCAGCGCTATTGCAACTTTACTTTTATTACGGTTGGCCTTTTTTATCGCTTGGTTTAAATGTTCCTTCATCATATTACGGTTGCATAAACCGGTGAGTACATCAAAATTTGCCTGTTGCCATATCAGTTGATTTGCTTGTTCTTTTTCAATGGCGATACTAGCTAAATGGGCAAATTGTTCGATTAGCTCAAGCTCTCGGTTAGATGGCGTATTTTTGTATTTATGATAAATAGCAAATGTTCCTAGTACCTTACCAACTGAATTCAAAATAGGCTCTGCCCAACACGAGCCTAGTCCTGCTTTGGTTTGCAAATCAAGCCAAGGCGCGCAATACGGATGGGTATTTATATCCTCAATAACTACTCTTTTCCCAAAGAAAGCCGCGGTACCACTCGCACCAACACCCTCGCCAACTTCAATGCCGTCAATCGCATCATTATAGAAGTCGGGTAGACTGGGTGCTGCTCCATGAAGTAAATGGGTGCCTGAGTCATTAAGTAATAAAATGCTACATATCATATGGGCATATTCGAGTTCAGCACTAATGACAATAGAATTTAAGATATCGGGTAAATTTTTCGAACTAACGATAAGTTCCAGCGTTTGATTACGTAAATGACTAAATTTTTCTTTTTTTATCAGTGCTTGCTCTTGCCTATTCACATTTTGGGCAAAAATAAAGGCAAAAACATTGGTAATCGCAAAGGTGACAATGAAAGTGACAAAGAGAACAGTATCTACTTGTTGATACGTAAATAAGGATAATGGCACCATTAATAAAGCACTAAGAATAATGAGTGCGCGTAGAGGAAATAGATAATGACCCGCAATCACTGCTGGGTAAACCCAAAATAGATGAGATACACCTTTCATGTAGGTTATTGTTACAATGCTAGTTATTATAAAACAAGCTAATATGTAACTTGAAATATCAACTTTTCTTGTTGTATATACATAGGCAAAAATACTCACCATGCCTAGTGCGATAATTGAATCAACGGTGAAGGTTTGC
>TARA_R110001583_G_scaffold94654_1_pt1 | contig 12892 bp, 11 predicted proteins | sample TARA_R110001583 | Tara Oceans TARA_R110001583 (sample SAMEA4398432) | marine metagenome | biome: Polar Biome; feature: [MES] marine water layer (ENVO:01000295) within the mesopelagic zone...; material: water (ENVO:00002006), including particulate matter (ENVO:01000060) such as...... | reverse complement strand
TTTGTTCTAGCTTAAAGCTGATACTTCAATAGATCTGCCACAGCTAAATGATATTCTTTTTCTACCTGAAGATAAGTGTCAAAACTTTCATAAAAATAGATACTCTCCATAAAATATTCGATACTTGAAATTTGTCCGAAATCAAGAGCTTTCTTTAAAAGCTCACTCATATTACTTCCATCCAAAATTAATCGGTACTCAGCTAAAGAAGCCTTTAAACCTTGGTAATTTTGATAGTTTTTCTGAATGTCAGAAATTAGTAGTTTCTCTTCAGACAAATATTGACTCTCTTGAGAAAGTTGATTCAGTTTTGCAAACTTGACTTTATTTCTACTTTCCCACAGTGGAATGCTAATGCCTAAATTGATACCATTGAAAGACTTATTAAGATCCGAATTTAAGTAGCGATACCCCAAGTTTAACTTTGGAAGAACCTGATTTTTTGCTAGGCTTGTTTGTTTAGAAGCAATATCCATATCTGCCTTCATTTTATTCAGATTAGGCGTATTGTTTAAAACATCCGTTTCAAGTTTAGTAAAATCCTCTTTTACAGAAACAGTAGGATAAAGCAAAGAATTAAACTCGATTGCTTTACCGCCATTTAGTTGCTTCAAGTCTTCCTTAAGATTTGAAACTTGAGTATTACAAAGTTGAAGTTGATTCTTGATGTTTAATAAAACAATCTTCACTTTATTCATCTCCAAAATATTGGCATCACCTTTCTCAAGCTTCTTCTTAAAGAAAGAAACTAACTTTTGAGCATTTTCGTAACGAATAGTCAATTGTTCTTTTTGTTTGTTTTGGTATATCAGGTTCAAACAAGCTTTTTTAGCATTAAGTAGAATATCCTGACGGCCTTGTTGTCTTACATTATCAAGGTTAGCTGTTTTAGCTTTTTTGATTTTATTCTTTTGCAAATACACCGTTGGGAAATCGAAATCCTGACTGATAAGAATCTCATATGGATTGCCATATACATCTGAGAAATTCTTTTCATATTCTAACTCAGGGTTAGCCAAATTCATTTCTGTTTTATAGCCAATCTTCTGAGATTCTATAAGTTGATTCTGAGCTTTTAAACTCAAATTATTGATCTCCACTGCCTGAAGAACTTCTTTAAGGTCTGATTGAGCTTGAATAGTTATGCTCAAGCTCATAGCAAATAGACCAATTAATAATGATCTCATATTACTTCTTTTTTGAGTTTAATAATAGATATACAATAGGAATTACATATACATTTAGTAGGGTAGATGTCAATAGACCACCTAAGATTACAACGGCCATAGGGCTTTGAATTTCATTTCCTGGTTCATCACCACCCATTGCCATTGGAATCAATGCTAAGGCAGCCGTTAATGCTGTCATTAGAATTGGGCTCAATCGGTGAATAGATCCTTGAACAATAATTTCTTTTATCTCAAGACCCTTATCTAGCATACTCTGATAATTTGAGATGAGTAGAATTCCATTCCGAGTGGCTATACCAAATAGGGTAATAAAACCTATAATTGCAGGAATACTCAACATGCCAGAGGTGAAATAGATTGTAAAGACTCCTCCGATTAATGCTAAAGGCAAATTTATTAAAATAATACTAGCCAATTGAAATGAACGGAATTCTTGGAATAATAGGAGGAAAATGATCAAAAATGAAATGATAGAAGTTAGAGCTAAAGTTTTTGAAGCTTTTGCTTCACTTTCAAACTGTCCGCCAAATTCAATACGATATTCTTCTGGAATCTGAATATCCTTATCAACTGCTGCCTGAATATCGTTTACAACCGAACGTAAGTCTCTTTCTGCAACATTGGCAGATACAACAAGTTTTCGTTGTACATTCTCACGACCGACGGTATTGGGCCCTGACATTGATTTAATATCGGCTACATAGCTAAAAGGGATTTTCTTGCCATCCCAAGTGTCAATTAATGCATTGCGAAGAGCATTTATATTACCACGATTCTCTTCATCATATCTTACGACCAAATCGAAAGCCTTAACACCTTCGAAAACATCAGATACTTTTTCACCGGCAAAGGCAATGTCAATAAAGTCAGAAAAATCGGAAATTGAGATACCATATTTAGCTAACATATCGCGTTTAGGACGAATTTGAATTTGTGGAATTTCAACTTGCTGTTCCACATTCACATCCACTACACCTTCAATTTGATCAATTGAACTTTTAATTTTATTGGCCATCTGAAACATTTTAGACAAATCTGAACCAAATATTTTAATCGCTATATTGGCTTTCGTTCCCGATAGAATATGGTCAATACGGTGACTCAATGGCTGACCAATAGCAAAATTAACACCAGCTATTTCGCCCAACTTACTCCTGACATCAGCTAAAAATTCAGCCTTTGTTCTATCTGTAAGCGTAAAAGGAACTTCAATCTCCGAAGTGTTTACTCCAAATGAATGCTCATCAAGCTCAGCACGACCTGTACGACGAGCGGTTAATCTAGCTTCTGGAATTGTTAGAAGTGCTTTCTCTGCGAGATTCTTGATTTTATTCGATTCTTCAAGAGAGATTCCAGGTTTAGTAATAGCTGTAATCGTTAAAGAACCCTCGTTAAAATCAGGAAGGAAGTTACGTCCTAAGCCACTCATAATAATAATAGAAGCTATAAAGAGAATTGTAGCTGAACCTAAAATGAAGTATTTAAACTCTAATGCCTTGTTCAATGATTTCTCATAAAGCTTATTCAAATTAGTAACCAACCAACTTTCTTTGTTCTTACGATTAAGCATTTTATCACTTGTCAGCATAAAACTACAAAGAACTGGGGTTACCGTTAAGGCTGTTATTAGTGATGCAAATAGTGATACAATAAAGGCAATACCTAATGGTTGAAGCATTCTACCTTCCATACCCGAAAGGAAGAAAAGAGGAATGAACGCTGCTATAATAATAAAAGTAGCATTGATGATTGACGAACGGATTTCGCATGAAGCACTATAAACCACAGTAAGTGACTTTTCTCGTTTTTCCACTGGAAGCTTAAAGTTCTGTCGTAGCCGTTTATAAACATTCTCAACATCAATAATTGCATCATCAACAAGGTCACCTATGGCAATTGCCATACCTCCCAGTGTCATGGTATTAATCGTAATACCCAGTAATTTTAGGGTGATAATAGTGAAAAGGAGAGATAATGGTATTGCTAGTAATGAAATAACAGTTGTACGGTAATTCATTAAAAACACCAATAGGATAATGATAACAAACACAGATCCCTCATATAAGGCTTTCTTTACATTACCAATTGAATTTTCAATAAAATCAGCCTGACGGAAGATATGTGTGTTTACCGTAACATCCTCGGGTAAACCTTTTTTGATATCTGCAATTGCTAAATCGAGCTTCTCTGTTAGCTTTAGAGTATTGACTCCTGGTTGCTTTTTTACAGTTAAAAGAACCGCAGAGTTGGCATTAACACTAGCTGTACCAATTTTGGGTGCTGGAGCTTCAACTACCTCAGCAATATCGCTAATCTTAACAGGTGCTTTTTTATAAACCTTCACAACAGAGTTGCCAAGTTTCTCTACATCAGATGTACGAGCGATACCACGGATGTTATATTGATTTCCAAATTCGTTGATGAAACCACCCGTAGAATTCTGGTTAGTAGCATTGGCCGCTTCCATTAAGTCATCCAAACTAATTTTGTAATGACGCATTTTCTGAGGGTTGGCCAGTATTTGGTATTGCTTATAATCACCACCAGTAACAACAACCTGTGCAACCCCATTAAGAGCCAATATCTGAGGACGAATACTCCAATCAGCTAATGTCCTAAGATCCATATCGGAAGTTTTTTCTGATTGAAGACCAATCATCATCACCTCACCCATAATAGAGGACTGTGGTGCTAGAGTGGGACTGCCAGTTCCTGTAGGAAGAAGATCAGATATGGCCATCAATTTCTCACTAACAATTTGGCGTGCTAAGTAAATATCTGTACCCCATTCGAATTCCACCCAGACGATTGAGAATCCAGCTGATGAAGATGAACGTAATCGTCTTATATTGGTTGCGCCATTAACGGCTGTTTCTATTTGAAATGTAACAAGTTTTTCGACCTCTTCAGGTGCCATGCCATGTGCTTCTGTCATCACAACTACTGTTGGGGCAGTTAGATCTGGAAACACATCAACATCCATATTAGCTGTTGTATAGCTGCCTCCAACAATCAGAAGAAAAGCAGCAAACATCACTAAAATACGGTTGTGTAGTGCGTATTGTATGATTTTATTTAACACAATTTTATATATTTAATGAATGATGATTTTAGATTGATAATTTTAACCTAAAACCCTATAAATATTCTTTATTCTTAAATCAAAAATCTTAAAAAAGAAGGCTAATGATTGTGTCCAGATGGTAATGCACCAGACATCGAAGCTAATTTTACAAAATTAACACCCTTACTTACAACGCGTTCACCTGCTTTTAAGCCGCTTAAGATCTCTATTTCCTTGCCATTATCTGAACCAATGGTTACGAAACGTTTCTCGTAGCTTTCTCCTCCAGTCTGGACGAATACGAAATGAATAGATTGATCTTCTAATACGGCAGATTTACTAATGCTTAAAACCTTACGTGTACTTTCCGATTTTAAATAAACATCGATATATGAGCCCATATAAAGCTCAGGAATCTTGTTGATTTCAAAATAAAGAGGCGTTGTGTAATCATCCTCATGGACATCACGACCATAAGCAATAAGTTTACCACCTAGATCATCTGTATTATAAATTTTATCACGGTAAGGCAACTTAAAGTTTGCTGAATGTATTTTGGACAATTGTGTTAAATGCTTTTGATATAAGTCCGCTTTAAGTATTAAGGTTGAGTTTCTATCTACAATACCAATTACTTGACCTTTTTCAACATATTCGCCTTCTTTTACAAATACGTTACATACGTATCCTGTCGTTGGTGAGGCCACTTTGATTCCCTCTGTGCTATAATCTTTAGATATCAATTTAAAATTGATATCTGCTTTCTCAAAATTTGATTTAGCCTCGTTGAATTCCTTTTCAGAAATAATTTGATCAGCACGCAAAGCTTCAGCTCTTTTATAATCAGCCTGTGTTTTGTCAAATTCCGAACGAGCAGAAATAAAACGACTGGTTAATGAGTTGCCCGAAAGACCGTTCCCTGAAATAAAGAATATTGGTTCACCTTTCTTCACCGTTTTACCGTTAACGATATCTGAAGATGGCATGTGGATAATACCGCTTGATTGGGCTGAAATCCTAATTTCACTATTGCTTGATGCAATAAGCTCTCCAGTAGTTTTAATGATTTTATTAAAAATACCGTGCTTTACACTTTCGGTTCCAAAATCAATTTTCCAGGCTTGTTCTTTTAGAAACTTGGTCTGATTCTCTTTTTGCATAGCAGCTATAGCTTTTGTCGCTTTTTCTTCGCTGGCATACACTTCAATATTTTTAGCCTCGAAGCGTTCCTTACCATATTTCGAATCGACTTCAATAACAAGTGTATATAAACCCACAGCTTTGGGTTTTAAACTTGGAGTGAAAATTCCTGGCGAACTAGGTGCATTAACAGATTTACGAATGCCACTATTACCTTTTACTAAAGCTATACTAAGTTTTCCTTCAGTATAAGGACGGTAAGTATCTAAACGAGTTAAATGTGTTAGAAATTTCGAAACCTGACCAACAACCAATGGATCAAACTCAGTGAATATTTCAGTTTTATTTGAGAATATAGTGACAGTTTGGTTGTTATGTTCTTCATGAGTAGTTCCTCCAGAAACTTCATCATGTGAATGACCTTCATGACCTGAAGGAGCAGATGGCTTACATGAAATTATGGAGAGGGATAGCACTATGGCTATCAAATATATTTTATTCATTGTGTGAGATATTTATAATGCTAGGATGGCTTGACCTATTACAGATTTTGTAAGACAGGTAAAAGCCATTATTCTTAATATTGACTATTGATAATTATTTCGGTACAAGGGCAAGAGTAGGGAAGGCTAGTGCCAACCCTATTCTAATTTTTAATGCTTATGATCGCCATCTTCCTGATCGTGACCTTCATGTGCATCATGAGTTTTAGAACTATCCGCATCAACTTTAAATTCTTCTTGCTGATGTTCGTGTCCTTCGGTTCCATGATCATGTCCTTCGTGGTTGTGACCTTCATGACTCTGTTCGTCATGCTGGTGAGCTTCTTCTTTTTTAGCTTTTTTACCTGTGCTATTGCATGAGGTAAATGCCAAACCACAAATTGCTAAAGCAAATAATACTTTTTTCATGTGAGATGATTGTTTAGAGATCGTCCAATGACATTTTTATACTGCAATCAGTATAAAATGGCATAAACCATCTCCGATTGTGAGTAAAATAATTATCAATAAATTTGTATGAAACATACAAGGGGGTATACATGTTTGAGATATACAAAAACAATCCTTTCAGTGAACTAAACAAATGTGTAGCACCGAAAAATGTCATCCTAAATTACTAAAAGCAAATAGAATAGAAACTGATTTTGTAAAATGGTTTAGACGCGTGGAGGTCCACGAAGCCCAGTGGATTCCCTATAGGGTTCTGGGACTAGATTGGAATTTGATACATAGTATCTAATAGGTTCTTCCGTATCAGAAGGCAATACAATATCTAAAATGATATAAGTAAGATGAACCTGAAATTTAAAATTCTTGAAAAAACGCAGATTCACAAAAGAACAACAGGTGCTTTCATTTTCGTTATGAGAATGAGATAAATGTTGTCTTGTGCTGTGAGAATTGCAATGGGCAGTGTGAATTGTTTCGCTATTATTATGTGCCGTCTTCACAAAATTGGCAGAAGTATTCGCATCATGATGATGGTGAGGAATAATATCATGAGCCAGCATTACCAAGATTGGCAACACTAAAATAAGACTCACTATTTGTTTATTCAACTTCGTCATAAAACATATTTCTGCATCAAAACTAAGCTATTATTATCGATATGCAAATTTTAAAATCTGAAATGGTGCTAATTTAATGACCTTATTATTCGAGATAAGGCTTGCTTTTATTTATTATTCAATGCTTTATGTAGATGTTGAATTTTAAATGATGGGCAGGTTGAATTTTTTGATTGCATATCGTAGAGACGCACGGCCATGCGTCTGTACCAAACGTGCGCCTGTATATTGTGTATCCGTATGCCAATTATTTTATACTGTGAAAAGATCGTATAGCCTTTATCAGTGAATTTAAATCTATATTTGCACCTCATTATAAAGCCCAAGAAGTTGAATAATGCTTACCCACTTTTTTGTGGTACGATCAAATAGACATATAAATAAGTCACATCGATATGAAAGATCTTTCCAAAATAGAAAAGATAAACACAGTAATTGAAGAATATTTTAAAGCGAATGCTACACTTACCATAGCACCGGTAAAAGATCTGATGCTAGCATTTATTAAAGCTGGAATATTTACAAAGGATAATAAAAAAGGATTGCCAATTCGCTTAATCCTTAGAGAACTCGATGACAGCAATCAGTTGGCTTTAATACCCTTTGTTTATGCAGAAAGACATGGTGAACATACTTATTGGTACTTTGTTCCGACCAATGCAAGCACTCCGGATACGCCCTACAAACAGGAAAAAAAGAAACTGGAAAATGATCCGATAGCGATGCGTTTAAACAGTGACGAAACCTATGTTATAGCTTTATGCGATAAAGTATTATCTCTAAAAGCTGATCGTCATAAAAGATTTGATTTCCTTTTGGGTGATCTGCATAAAAACGGAAAAACCCAAACCATGCTTCCTGTTGATGCTTATTATGAAGAATTGCAATTGGTTGTAGAATACAAAGAAATACAGAACTTTAGACCTCTTGCAATTCGTGATGAAGAAGATGATGAGGAGAATACAAATACGGTGACAAGAGAAGAGCTACGAAGAATATACGATGAACGAAGAGTTAAAGTGCTTCCAAAGAATGGTATTTCTATGGTCATAATATCTTATTCTGATTTTGTGTTCAACGATAAAAATAAAATCATCCGCATGGAAGAAAACGATTTGGAGATAGTAGAGAAAGCATTAATAGATTTCCGCAAGTAAAGGAAATAATACCAAGAATTAGTGAGCTTGATAGAACTGAATCATCAGAACTGTCAAGCTTTTTTTTGTATTATATAGAAGTAGGCATTTTAAAATTTAACGAAGCCTAAATGTGTTTCCTTTCACAATTCCTCAAATTACACAGGTCAGAGCCAAATTAAAATAAGTTTGGATCTGACTAATTTTAAATAAAAAAAAAGATTGTGAAAGAAAAACCACGATTGAAGTAGTAAAGGAAATGAGTTGAAAGCCTATAACTATTGAGCAGTTTTCCCACAGGAGGGCATTTCTTGATAAAGGAAACATGGTTTAGCTTACAGGCGTTAAAAATTGGTAATAGAAGAACCAAAACCTCCAACAGGAACATGAATTCATCACTCAGATTCAATCTTGTTAAATAAATGGAAAAAAGACAGCTTCATTTTGTTTGTTTGTGTTAAAAAATGGTTTGTTTTGTATCATCAAATTTTAAAATATCTATTATGGTGAGAAAGTACCTAAGGCTAATCATTGCCGGAATTTTGTTGTTAGAATCTATCTATTTGTTTGTAAGTAGTATGGTGTCATATGGCATACTTGCTTTTATAGTAACTGGTCTATTTGTTTTGTTCCATTTCAAAAATGAGAAAAATGTTCTAGCTTTTTATTTTGTAAGAAAAGCTAAGTTTGATAAAGCTGGTGATGTATTGGGGCGTGTAAAACATCCTGAAGCTATGATAAAAAGTCAAGAGGCTTATTACTATTATCTTTCTGGATTAGTGGAATCTCAACAAAATAATGGTTCTCAGGCTGAAAAGCACTTCAAGAAAGCACTTTCTACAGGTCTTAGAACGTCAACGGATCAAGCAGTAGCGAAACTTAACCTATCTGGTATCTATTTGTCGAAAAGAAATAAGAAGCTTTCTAAGTACTATTTAACGGAGGCTAAGAAACTTGACAAGCAAAAAATGTTATCTGCTCAAGTTAAAGAAATTGAAGCTATGATGAAACGTATCTAAGTTATATAGCTGTCTAAAACCAGTAATGATTTATTAAATAAAAAGCCTGATTTGCTCTATGCAAATCAGGCCTTTTAATTTTATAGATTTTGGATTATTTCATTAATGGCCTTCCAATATGCCTTATGAAAATCCATGCTTTCTTGATCAATCCATTCAGGTAAAGTCTTTTTATCGCCATCAGGCTTGAATTGAATTTTATCTACAGGCTTATAGAATCCAGAACGCTCTGGGTGGAATTGTATACCAAATACATTAGGGTATCTTTTGTGGTATATGGCTTCAATGACTTTCCCATCGGTTGATTTTGCAGAAATCTTAAATCCCTTGCCAAGTTTATCAACAGCTTGATGGTGGTATGAATTAATTGTCGGTGTTGTTCTTTTGTGTGTACCAGTCAGTTTAAAAAAGAAGGAACCCTCAAAATTCATCTTGTGCAAATGAAAGCCTGTTAGTTCCAAATCTTCATATTTTGTCATTTGCTTGTAATAATTCCTGTGAATCTCATTTCTCCCAAGCTCTGATAAGCCGTCCGACTCAGCGCTATTGTAGATTTCAGATGGTATATCCTGTATTAAACGTCCACCAGTAGCAATATTCATAGTTTGCATACCAAGGCAAATACCATGAACTAGGTAGTTAGGCTTTTGTTTTAAAAGTGCTGTGTAGTTTTTATCCGACTTCAGAGAAATGTCTAAATTGCAGCCAATTAGCAGGATGAGAAAGATAAATGAATCTTCATAATCTTAGGTATTAGTATTTACTCTATATAAAGTTACAACTTTAACGAGTGTCTATCAAGCTAGAAAATACTTGTAGGGTTGGATACCAAGGGGCTAGGATGTTTAAAGAATTAGTTAGCTATGAGGGAAATGAATAGAATAAAGGAAGAAGAATTGTAATGCAAGCCTCATAAAAAAAACCGACAGTCCCAGATTTGTCGGGACTGTCGGGTTGGTGTGAGTCGTAAACGAAACTTAATTTTAAAAGCTGTATGGTCTAGGCACGCAGATAGGTTTTCAGAACTTACCAAGGCTGTATGTATCATATTCGAGTTCTTTTTTTAGAACGTTTGAATTGCTTTCCCGATTATCTATTCATAGAAGATTTTTATCTCACGATTAGGTTTGGAACGACTTCTTTCTGTCCGAAATTGTATGTCAACATCATAGAATTTGTCGTGTTGTAATAACTTAGTAGAGTTCGTGGCTTATTTTATCTTTTAGTTTTTTAGCAGGACTCCCAACATAAACACCCCATTCGTCAGTTTCTTGAGCTGTAAGGCAAGCACCCATTGCTAAAAGAGTCCCTTGTTTTAAATGTGAATTATCTCGCAGGGTTGCATTTACGCCTAAAAAACAATGCGATTCAATTGTGCAGTGACCAGACATTACTACATGAGATGTAAAAAAGACATGATCTTTGATTTCTCCATGATGCCCAATATGGTTACCACTCCAAAGAACAACATTATTCCCAATTTTTGTAAAGGGTTGTATGGTATTATCTTCTAAAATAAAGCAGTTTTCCCCTATTCCAGTACCCAATGTTGTTGCTTTAGAACTAATGTAGGAAATATAGTCGTAACCTTTACTTTTCCCTTCTAAGTAGATTTTTTCCCTTAATTGATTCATCTTACGCCCAGTCATAGGTGCAAATAATTTATATTCAGCAGGAGGGTAGTGTTTTTCAACATTTTCAAAAGCAACTATTGGGAGTCCTTTAAACGAATCTTGTTTGATATAGGCCTGATTAACTGTAAAAGCAACAATCTCATGCTCACTATCGTTCTCTAAGTACCAATGTGCCAATTCTGCAGAATCTAAAACTCCAAAAATAATAACTTTAGCCATAATTAAACTCCTTATTTATTGATGATTAAATAATTATATAGAGCAGGAATTGAAATGTAATTCCTTCACTATCGTTTGGGGAGTCTATTGCTTTTGATTGATTTGCTATTTAAAATAAGTAAGCTAATTGCTAAAAACAAATTTATTTACAGTGTAAGATTCTATTTATAACTTACTTAATTGTATTAAAAGGGTATGGTTTTTGGTATTTGATTTAAGAAAAATGAAATAATTTAGGATCAGCACGCAGTAGTTATTGTAGCTTAATGATCTAATTTATAGATTGTTATGGATTTCTAAATTTAAATTATCTATCCTAGATGATATAAGTATAAATTTTCACTGAAAACTATCAAATTTTAATGAAAAGAGATTTGATGAATGAAGAAATATTTAAGTGTGAAAATATAATAAAACCCAGATAGGTCCTATTTGACTTTATCAGGTTTTATTCAATACATTCGCAAGTAGTTTATTTACTTCCTCGATGTTCTAATAAAAGTAGTAAGTTGGTTTTATAGTTTTTGAAGCCTTTCATTAATGGCTTTCCAATATGCCTTATGAAAATCCATGCTTTCTTGATCAATCCATTCAGGTATAGTCTTTTTATCGCCATCAGGCTTGAATTGAATTTTATCCAGAGGTTTATAAAATCCAGGGCGCTCTGGGTGGAATTGTATGCCAAATACATTAGGGTATTTCTTATGGTATATGGCTTCAATTACTTTCCCATCGGTTGATTTTGCAGAAACTTTAAATCCCTTACCAAGTTTCTCAACAGCTTGATGGTGGTATGAGTTAATTGTAGGTGTTGCTTTTTTATGTGCACCTGTTAATTTAGAAAAGAAGGAACCCTCAAAATTTATCTTATGAAAATGAAAGCCTGTCAGTTCAAAATCTTCATATTTTGTCATTTGCTTGTAATAATTCCTGTGTATCTCATTTCCCCCAAGGTCTGATAAGCCTTCTGACTCAGTGCTATTGTAAATTTCAGATGGTATATCCTGTATTAAACGTCCACCAGTGGCAATATTCATAGTTTGCATACCAAGGCAAATACCATGAACTAGGTAGTTAGGCTTTTGTTTTAAAAGAGCTGTGTAGTTTTTATCCTGATAGCCGCCCAATAAATGATAGATAAATGAAGCTTCGAAGTAATGACGGTATGGGTCGTAAACTTTAGTTAGAGGATTGTGTTCTTCTCCATATAGGCTTGGAGGGATATCTGGTCCACCAAAGAAAAAGACCGCAGAACTATTTTTAAAGAGTTCAATAAACTCATCACTAATTTCATTCTTTTGGTAGAGTTTATTAGCATTTAAGCTATCCTTGAGTTCAACTAAATACATATTAATAGAACTAATTGTATCGAGCACGGCTTGTGCGTTACTATAGTCGTATTTTTCATTAGAATGATAAAGTCCGATGAGCTGAATATTACTCAAGTCTATTAACCCTTTAGTAGAAAGTGTCGAAAGAATATTAATGTTAGTGACTGTAGGATGAGCAATTAAGATACGTTTATCTAAATGATTGGGCAGTGGCTTTAATAGCTGTGCCTGTATTATACTTACAGGCAATAGCAGGAGTAAGAGTAATTTAAATTTCATTGTGATTTATTTTCAGTTAGGTCTTTGGTTGAATTAGTCTATTTCAAAAATAAGCTTTTATATCTGAAAACTATATTATATCAATTATTCAATGAAAAGATACGACTAGTTTAAATAATTCATCACGCCTAATAGAATAGAAACTGTGTTATAAATGATATTTGTTATATACAATCAAAATAAACAACAATTATTCTAAACAAATTTCCATAAATTAAACACAATGCTGTTTGGACTAAAGGTGCCTTATCTTATTTAGACGAGCTTGAAACTGTGATTAAATTCAGTTTTGTGACAAAAAAACTTGTTC